>Ga0307988_1000779_pt1 | contig 20427 bp, 16 predicted proteins | sample EllFjometagen183_FD_203166 | JGI IMG/M metagenome (GOLD analysis project Ga0307988, IMG submission 203166) | Marine microbial communities from Ellis Fjord, Antarctic Ocean - #183 | ecosystem: Environmental > Aquatic > Marine > Unclassified | place: Southern Ocean | collected 2014-10-08 | reverse complement strand
GGTGCGGCTTTCCCATCATGTGATCCGGCAGGCCCTGGTTTCAGAGGCTGTGGCTGCACAGTATATTCCTTTTGCCGGTGAGCTGGACCCCACTGGACATGAAATTACATTTGACGGTCATTTTAAAATGGGATTATTGGAGCAGATGTACCAGAACCGGGTGATTTTTCTTCTGGATATGCATTGCCCTGTGTATTGCCGATTTTGTTTCCGGAAGCACAAAAACCTGCGCCAGGAAAAAAGTCCCTGTGTTGCGGATGTGCTAAAGGCAGTGGACCGGGTGAGGTCACTGCCCAAAGTCAAGGAGGTCCTGATCACGGGTGGAGAGCCCCTTTTGAACCGGGCAAATATAGAGGCAGCCCTGGACGGGCTTATGGAAATTGATCATGTAAAGAGTCTTCGCATAGCCACAAGATCAATTTCCTATTATCCGGAATTATTTTTAAAGAACAATAGACGCTATATCCAATATCTGAAGGAAAAGCAGGCTGCCTGTATTAAAAAAGGGAAATTAATAGAAATCGGAGTTCATTTTGTCCACCCGGATGAGGTTTCCCTCCAGAGCCTTGATATCATATCCGACCTTGTAAGATCAGGCATCCCTGTTTATGTTCAGACTCCGTTTTTAAATGGTTTGAATACCCGGGGTGAGGTTCTTGGTAATCTGTTTACTCTGCTGAGAAATGCCGGGGCTGAGATTTATTATATTTTTACCCCCTGTCATCCCATCCATGGCACAAAAAAATATTGGACCTCCATATCCCAGGCCTTTGAGGCCCATGGCTACCTGAGAGCCAACCTGTCTGACCGCTGCATTCCAAAATTGTGTACCGCCACACCTTTGGGGAAAATGGAATGGAATACCAGCGGCTGGGCTGTGGCAGAGGATGAATCAGATCCCAGCCACACCTGGATCAGAACGCCCTATACCCGGGATTATTTTAAAGCAGTTACAAAAGACAACAACCCATTGAATGGTACCCGGGAAAATAAAGACAAGACCTTGAATGTTAAATGCCTGATTGACATGGGAGATAAGAACCTTTTCCTGGGGGGTCATTCCCTTGTGGGAACTATAACTGAAAAAAGAACCGGCCGACCTGATAAACTGCCCAGCCCCGGGAAGATGCTTGAATTAAAGGGAATCCAGAATAACCTCATCTCCAGTGGCTCTTTATTGCCTTCCATTTTCAAAACCAGTTTCCAGTCCATTGCCCGGGTTCATAAAACCCGGGTGGAAGTGAACCTTTCAAACAAGAATCCCGGTATTGCCTATATCCGGGATAATCCGGAAATAACAGATGTGGTTCTCCATGTGGGGGATGAAGGGGGCAGTGAAGCCGTTATTCTTAATCAGCTTGAAAGAATTACCTGGATTACCCGACAGCTTGGCAGAATGGATCACATTGTCTGTGTCCGGATAAGGTGGCAGGCCTTCCAATACCACTCAAAAGCTTTTACCCGGGATATTATTGACCGTATAGCTGGGTTGGCCCGGTTTTCCATTGCAGACCCTTTACGGGTGGAGATTGAGACATGGTGGTTTATTCCTGAAGAGGTCAGCCCTGTCCATGGTTGGTTAGCAAGGCAGGTTGCCTTCCAGGGCATACAGGTTTATGCCAACCTGTCACTGATCTCCGGAATGAATGATGATCCCGGCACAATTGCCAGGATGGCCCAGGTGCTTCGTGAGGCGGGTATTGGTTTTCACCATGTGTATGTGGCAGGGTTGGAGACTCAGAAGGTTTTCAACCGGGAAAGGCCCATTGAGACGGACCAGGTCCTGGCCATTGCCTCCCATGTCCGCAAGGTCTGTTCGGGAAGGGAAATCCCCTTGTACATGATCCAGACTCCCCTGGGTGAGGTGGATTTTGGACTCACCTCTTCTCTGGTTCGGCCAAAGAATACCGGTAAGGATGAAAAATGGTTTCTCCGTTTGGATCCCTATGATCTGGATTATTTTCTGGCCATGGATCCTGATTTTGTTCTGCCAGAAACCGTTGAACGGGTTGAGGGAGCATTGATGGTTGAGCTGACAGGCCTGGTCAGGCCTGGTGATTTTCCCGTATAATGTAAATTTTTATCGCTTATCGCTTTTGTTTACATTTGTTCAAATTGTTTTTTATAGACTGCATAATAGGTTATCGGGATGATCAAAAGAGTAAACAGGGTGGAGGCAAAGAGCCCGAAAATCAGTGACCAGGCCAAACCTGAAAACACCGGGTCAAAGGTAATGGGAAATGCACCTATGGCCGTTGTCATGGCGGTCAGGAGAATGGGGCGCATCCTTACCATACCACTGTCCAGGATGGCTTCCTTAAAGGGAGTTCCCTGTTTTACTGCTTCCTGAATAAATTCAATAAGTACCAGGGAGTTTCTGATAACAATACCACCCAGGGCAATCATGCCGATCATGCTGGTGGCAGTAAAAAATATGGGGTTGCTGAACCCACCCACAGGGTCGGTAAACAGGTTTAGAAGAAAAAATCCCGGCATGATTCCCAGAATGGTAAGGGGGATGGCCATCATGATTAGCATGGGCAAGAAATAGGAACCTGTGTTTATGACCAGAATAAAATAGATACCCAGCAGGGCAGCGGCAAAGGCAATACCCATGTCTCTGAATACCCTGAGAGTGATTTTCCATTCGCCTTCTCCGGCCCAGTTTACGCTTATACCTTTTTCAAAAGTAACCTTCTTCAGGCGTTTTTTCATATCCAGCACAGCCTCTCCAGGCGCCCTGCCTGCCATCTCTCCCAGCACATAGACCACAGGTTCCATATTTTTATGGTAAATAGGAATTTCATTGGGTTTTTCAACCACCCGGGCCAGTTCAGCCAGGGGAATCATGGCCCCGGTTCCCGACCGGATAGGGATATTGGCAATGGAGACCATGTCAGATCGTTTCTCACGAGGTAAAATCACTTTTATCCACAAAGGATTGCGCTCCGGGCCCAGGTGGAGGCTTGCCCGGGCAGTACCGCCAATGGCTGTGTCCAGGGTGTCCAGAATCGTTTTGGTGTCAATCCCGTGGATGGCTGCCTTTTCCCTGTCAACCACAATATCTATCCTGGGGCTTTGGGTTTCCGTCATGACCTGAATATCTGTTACAAAGGGTTCTTCTTCCATTACCTGTTGCACCTTTTGGGCACTTTCCAGCAGGGAATCATAGGAAGTGTCATAGGATCCGTAAACTTCTGCCACCAGGGTGGAAAGTACTGGTGGACCAGGCGGGACTTCCACCAGCTGGATATCGGCCAGGTTTTCCCTGGCAATGTTTTCAAGATCTTTTCTAAGTCTCAGCAGGATGGCGTGGCTTTGCTGCTCCCTTAGGGATTTATGGGCCAAATTGACCCGGATATCGGCCAGATGACTGCCCTGCCGGATAAAATAATGGCGGACCATGCCATTGAAATCCATGGGAGAAGCAATTCCTGTAAAGGAGGAAAAATTGGTCACCTCATTAACAGTCTGAAGATAGGCTTCAAATTTTTTTACCACCTGGTCTGTCTGCTCAAGGGAACTGCCCGCGGGCAGGTCTATAACAATCTGGAATTCGTTTTTATTGTCAAAGGGGAGCAGCTTCAGGGGAACCAGCCTGAACACGGCCAGGGCACAGGACCCGGCAAGAAGTATCAGAACCAGGCAGAACAGCAGGACCCGCATGGATTTTTTGTCCAGAAACGGAAGGAGAATTGACCTGTAGATTCTGGCACCAAAACCTGGGGAGGCGTTTTCTTTTGTTGGTTTCTCTTTTTTGTTTTTCAGGAGGTGATAGGATACCCAGGGAACAATGGTAAGGGCACACATGGTTGAAAAGGTAACGGTCAAAGGCACATTAATGGCCATGGGTGCCATATAGGGGCCCATCATTCCGGTGATAAAGGAAAGCGGAGTAAAACAGACGATAATGGCAATGGTGGACATGATTACCGGAGGCAGGACCTCTTCCACGGCAAACAGGGTAGCTTTAAAGGGGTTGAGTATTTTTTTCTTTATGTGGCGCTGGATATTGTCCACATTGGTGATGGGATCATCTACCACCAGCCCCAGGGAAAGGATGAGGGCAAAAAGAGTGACCCTGTTGATGGTGTACCCGAACATGAAGTTAACAAACAGGGCCAGAGAGAAGGAAATGGGTACGGCAAGGGCCACCACCACGGCTTCCCTCCAGCCAAGAGTCAGGGCAAGAAGCACCACCACCGATGCAATGGCAAAGCCAAGGGATTTCAACAATTCATTGACTTTGCCCTGGGCGGTTTTGCCATAGTTCCGGGTCACCTCAACATGGATATCATGGGGGATGACCTTTTCTTGCATTGTCTGGATTTCGTCCAGGATGTTTTGGGCAACCTGTACTGCGTTGGTCCCTTTTTTCTTGGAAAAGGCCAGGGTGACAGCCGGAAAAGAGGCTGGGACATCGGATCCCATTCCATGCTGTTTTCTGTAAAAGTTGGAAAATCCGATGCGGGTATAGGAAGAAGCCTCTTCAGGCCCGTCAATGACAAGAGCAACATCTTCAAGGTAGACAGGTCTGCTGTCCCGTCCTGACACAACCAGGGAACCTACCTGGTCTACTGAGGTCAGAAAAGAGCTGGAAGTCAGGGTGATTACCTGATTGTTTTTATTAAAAAAGCCGGCACGGGTGGAGACATCCGCACCAGTAAGAGCCTTGTTGATATCCAGAATGGATATGCCGAAGCCCTTCATTTTCTGGGGGTCCATTTCAACCCGGATTTCCCTTTTCCGGCCGCCCACAACAGCGGATCTGGAGATATTTTCCAGCCGGGACAACCGTGTTGCCACTTCTTCGCCAATGCGCCGAAGTTTATGGTCTGAATATACGTCGGAAAAAAGTGTAAGATTGACAATGGGTACATCATCGATTTCAATGGGCTTAATCAGCCAGCTTTTCACAATGGGAGGGATCCTGTCCATGTTCATCTGGATTTTACTGTGGAGTTTTAAAATGGAGTGATCCCGATTTTGGCCCACTAAAAATCGCACTGTAACCACAGCCATTTCCCGGGTGGACATGGAATAAACATATTCAACCCCGTCAACTTCCCAGAGCATCTGTTCCAGGGGGGTTGCAACAAGTTTCTGGATCTCTTCCGGCGAGGCACCCGGTGCCTGGACATAGATATCTGCCATGGGGACAACAATCTGGGGTTCTTCCTCCTTGGGAGTGATATATACGCTGAAAATTCCAAGACAGAGAGATACTAGAATCAATATCACAGAGAGCTGTGAAGACAGGAAGGCTTCTACGATTTTTGAGATAATTCCTGGTTTATGTTCCGTCTTCTGGTCAGATTTTAGGTCAGGCATCGGCTTTTAGTATCCCAGGGTTTCCTTTCCGGTCAATCCGGAAAGGACCTCAATTTTTGAGCCAAAGGTTTTTCCGGTTTTAATAAACACGGATTTAAATGGGTTGGATTCATTATTATTTTGGAATTTAATGTATACCATTTCCAGCTGCCCCACCCGGGTGACGGCTTCTTTCGGTATCAGCAGTGTTTCTTCCTTGTTAACCGGGATAAGGAGCCTGCCGAACATGCCTGGATAAATGCCCGGGATGTCGGGCAGGGCTGCCTTGACCAGAAAGGTCCTGGTCTGGGGATCAGCATAAGGGACAATTTCTTCAATGATTGCTTTCACTTCAGTTGTAAGGGTTTCAATCTTCACCCCATAGGTGTTGCCCTGGATAATTTTTTGAATCAATCCTTCCCTGATACGGGCTTCAAGTCTGAGGGATCCACTGGTTTGAACGACCAGGAGGGGTTTTCCAGGCATTGCCTGATCACCAGGATCAATGAGGCGTTCTACTACCACACCAGGGGCCGAGGCTTTGATACTGGCATATCCAAGGGCTATCTCACCCTCCTTTACCACTTCCATGGCATGGCGGATATTTGATTTGGCTGCTTTGACAGCTTCACTGCTTTTCTCCAGCCTGGCCTTTGCCTGGAGAAAGCCTGCCCTGTCAATTTCCAGTTGCTGGGAGGAGACCACATCTTTTTCAAACAATGTTTTGGTCCGTAAGTAGGCGGCATTTGCCTGGTCCTGGCCGGCCCTGGCTTCATCCCTGGCTTTCAGGGCCTGATTTAAGGTATCTTTTGCATGGGCCACGCCTTCTTTGGACTGTTTGTGCCTGGTGGTGAGCTGCCTGTTATCCAGCAGGACCAGGATTTGGCCGGTTTTTACCTTTGTCCCTGGAACCACATTGATTTTTAAGACCTGACCGCTGACCTGGGATTCTATCACAGATTCGGTCAGGGGCCGGATGGTGCCCACGGCTTCATAAATCTGGGTGACCGGTCTTGATTCAACCTTTATTGTGTTTTTAACCTGGATACTGTTTTGGGTGGTATCCTTTGAAAAGCCTGGAGGAATGCTGGTGTTCTCGCAGGAGAAAACAAGAGTAAGAAAAACACATATCAGAAAAGAAAATTTTTTTTTCATAGCGTGGCTCTTTATAATAGGGTTTGGTAACTCGTCCAATCATAGTAAGACCAATTGTTTTGTATCGTCAACCCATAATGTAACATTTTTATTGAGCTGGGGTGTAAATTTTTTTAACCCTATCGGTACTCCTTATAATTAATGTTATATTTAAGGGCTTTATAGGAAAATTTGCGAACAGTGATGTTGATGAGTTTGGCTGCCTTGTTGATGTTGCCCCTGGTGTTTTTTAATGAATCCATGATGATCTCCTTTTCAAGGTTGCCAACAGCTTCTTCAAGGGAAAGGAGAAGGGTTTTTGATTTGATCCCTGTCTGGAGAGTTGCCGGTAAATGGTAGGAGTGAATGGCTCCCTCGTTGCAGAGAATCACAGCCCGTTCCAGGCAGTTTTCAAGCTCCCGGACGTTTCCAGGCCAGTGGTACTCCATCATCATGTCAATGGCAGGAGTGGTGATTCTTTTGATATCCTTTGAATGTTCTTTCCTGTATTTTTCCAGAAAATGGTCGGCCAGAAGTATGATATCGGTTTTGCGCATGCGCAGGGAAGGAATATAAATGGGAAATACGTTGAGCCTGAAATAAAGATCATCTCTGAATTTACCCTGCTGAACCATTTCTTCCAGAATGGAATTGGTGGCAGCCACAATCCTGACATCTGTCTTGATGGATTTGTATCCCCCCACCCGTTCAAACTCCTTTTCCTGGAGGACCCTCAGCAGTTTAACCTGGGCACCAGGATCCATGTTCCCAATTTCGTCCAGAAAAATCGTTCCCATGTTGGCCAGTTCGAATTTTCCTTTTTTCTGGTAGGAAGCCCCTGTAAAAGAACCTTTTTCATGGCCGAACAATTCGCTTTCAATGAGATTTTCAGGAATTGCGGCACAATTGATCTTAATAAAGGGTTGATGGTTTCTCTCGCTGTTATAGTGGATGGCATTGGCCACCAATTCCTTACCAGTTCCGCTTTCTCCCCGTATCAAAACCGTTGCCGAGGACGAGGATACCTGGGATATCATCTGCAGCACTTCCCTCATTTTATTGGAATTGCCGATGATATTGGTAAAGCTGTACTTATTTTCAAGTTCGGATTTAAGTCGTAAGTTTTCTGTTTTCAGCTGTTCCTTTTCCACCCGTATGGTTTCGATATTGATTACATGGTGGGCCAGCATTGCTGCCACCACGGAAAGAAGTTTTTCTCCCCTTAGCAGAGATTTTTTGCCTTCATAGGGCTGATCTGCACTGATGGCCCCAACCACACGGCTGTCTTTTTTTATGGGCACACAGATAAAAGAATACTCCTGGCCCTGGGCAAGTTTTCTTGAGTGGGTCTTGTCAAGAAACAGGGGTTCTTCACTTATCCTGGGAACAACGGCTGGTTTTCCCGATTCAATTACCTGGCCTATAATGCCTTCACCGGGCAGATATTTGATCTTTTGGGTGGTCTTCTCTGAAATTCCATGGGCAATTTCAATGCGGATTTCTCCTGTTTCCCTGTTGGTAAGAAAGATGATCCCCCTGACCAGATTCAGAGATTCCGACAACACGCTCAATACTTTGAACAGGGATGTTTTCATGTTCATGTGCTGGTGCAGTGCTTCACTTATTTCATATAAAAGGGAAATTTCTTCAATGGATTTCATAACGGCTGTTCCAGGATTTTTTATAGTAAAATATTATGTATGGATATTCATTTACATATATCCTGTTATGTCATAAAAATCAATTTCATAACAGGAGGGAATCGGGTGTTCAGGACTTCAAAAGATAAAACAATAACCGTAAAGGGGTTGGAATACCTGTTGATTAAATAGATTATTAATGAAATAGTATTAAATTTTTTATATCAGCAGATGGGGCGGGGTAAAAGTGGACAAAACAGGATTATCAGGCAGCAAAAATAAAAAACGGGATCTGGCCAGAACCATTGAGGTCTTGTTTGAGATATCAGATGCTGTTACCCATACCCGGAATCTGGATGAATTGTATTGGGAAATTCATCAATCCCTTGATAAAATTCTTAATGTGGAGAATTTTTATATTGCCCTTTTCCATGAGGAAAAAGACTCCATCAGTTTTCCTTATTATGTGGATGAAAAAGATAATGTCCCCAAGGAGATATTTCATTTTAGTGAAACCATGTCGCTGACCGGCAAAGTTATTCAAGCCAAAAACCCCTTGATCTTTTATGAAAAGGATCTTCTGGCTTTTTCCAGAAAAGACAACCCAGAAATCAGAGGGTCCATCTGTAAACTCTGGATGGGCGCACCCCTGATCATAAAGGGCCGGGTCTTCGGGGCAATGGTGATCCAGGATTATCATTCTGCAACTGTCTACCAGAGGCAGGATCTTGAGTTGCTAAATTCAGTGTCCCAGCATGTGGCCCTGGCCATTGAAAGAAAGGCAGCTGAAAAAGAGATCTATGAACGGGAACGGCTCCAGGGGGTACTTGAAATGGCCGGAGCTATCTGCCATGAAATAAATCAGCCCCTTCAGGCTATTTTGGGCTATGCTGAGCTAATGCTCATGAACCCGGAGCCGGAAAAAACATACAGCAGCCTGAAATCCATTAAAGACCAGGCCACCCGTCTTGGAAAAATTACAAAAAAACTATCCAATATCACCCATTATGAAACAATTGAGTATCCCGGCAACACAAAAATTGTTGATATCTGGGGAGCTGACAAAGATATCCAGTAAAAGATACCAGGGAATCTAAGGTCAGGGAGTGGGAGTCTGGGGTTCCAGGGAGGCTTGTTTTTCTTTGGCAAGGACATCCAAGTGCCTTTCAATACATGCCCTTAAATCACGATCAGGATCAAATTTTTCAGCATAATAGTTAAGAACCCACCAGAGATTGTTGAGTTTTTTACAATCATCCTGCCACCAGGAAATGGACTCTTTTATGGCATCGGGTGTTCCGGCTTCAGAGTTTAATTGGATATAAAAATCGTAACACATGTTACGGGTCCAGGGTTTCAAGCCTAAGGTTTTTGTTATGCTGCTGTTAATCACACCGGCCTCCTTGATAAGTTAAATATCCTCTGGAATTCAGCCCTGGTATATCCGGTAAGTCGTTCAGCAGCAGGATTTGTTGCTTTGATAATTCCATCCCGCAGGGTATCAATTATATTTTTCCAATGCTTTGAAATATCCATTTTATCCTGACTTCTGTTTCTCAATTGTAACGCTACGTTAACATATGTTAACTTAACACATGTTAAAAATAACAGTGTTTCTGGGGAAAAACAAGAACTAAATGATAGGTTTACCCTTATTTTCTAGGGGTTTTCGTTTAAATATATAAAAATTTATTTTGGGTACGTATTTTGCTAGTATCACAAAGTGGTAATTTTAAAGGTGCAATTATTTTAAATAAGGAGATATGGATGGAACAAAACAAACCAAGGTACAAAAAATGTTTATTGTTATTTTTGACTAGTCTTTTTTTGATGTTCACATTTTCACCGGGGACTCTATGGGCGGACAGCGAAGTGGATGCCCTGAAAGAACAACTGCGTCAATTGTCTGAAATGATGCAGAATGTTGAAAAGAAAATAACGGCGATGGAAGAAACAACTGCTGAAAAAGATTCTGAAATAGAAGAAATGGACGAACGTCTGAATGAGGCGGAATTACATACAGCAACGGATAAACTGTCTTTAGGAATAGAGCTTAGAAGCAGGGCTGATTCGATTCATTATGATGGAATGTTGACGGCTCCTGATTCTTTAATGGGCAGCTTTTTTACACCTGCAACAAGCGGTGGATTCAACGGAGCAACCCCTTCACAGATCCAGCAGGCCATTGCCGGTCTGGCAGCGGCAAACTTGATTCCAGCACCGGAAGAAAATGATATTGATAATGATATTATTTATACCAATAGATTTCGTATTAATATGAAAGCCAAAATAAATTCTCAATTGAGTTTTGGTGGTCGTCTGGCTGCATATAAAGTATGGGGCGACAGCTCAGGAGTTCAGTACAACCAGGGCAGCATGAACGATATCACCCTGGACGGGACAACTTCAAGCCTGCCCAATGATGATTCCATTCATCTGGAAAGGGCGTATTTTAATTACACATTCAATAAGGCATTTCTTCCGATTAATTTTTCTCTGGGACGTCGTCCAGCCACTGACGGACCTCCCCTGGAGTATGGCGAATATGGTATGGAAGGCGGATCTCCCCTGGCCCATCTCATTAACTGGCAGTTCGATGGTGCTTCTTTGAATTTCAGCCTGGAAGATACTACAAATATTCCTGGTGCGGCCTTTAAATTTTGCTATGGTGTTGGTTTTGAGAGCGACTGGGGAAACAGCGGTTCTCTTACCGAAGATTCTCAATTGGATGATGTGCATCTGTTTGGTATTATTGCCACCCTGTTTGACGATGACAGCACCAGTGCAGTTCTAAACTGGGCCCATGCCTTTGATATTACTGACGGATTCACTGGAACGACTGTCATGCCTTTTACGGTAGTCCAGAATGCAGATGGAACCTTGACCTTTGAACAAAATACCGGAAGTTATATCAGCCGTACAGAACCCGTTACCAATTTAGGGGACTGGGATGCTGCCACTTTTTTAGTAAGGCATAACCTTGATGAAAAATTTGGTAAGGACATTGACCTTTTCTTTTCATTGGGATTCAGCCACACAGATCCTGAAAAAACATCGGAACACCCATTTTACAGCCTGATGGGGGATGGACTCTTAAATTCCAATGGTGAGCTTGAAAAACGGACAGGCTATAGTATTTATGCAGGGGCAATTTTCCCAATGCCCTTTGATGCCAGGTTGGGACTTGAATACAATTGGGGCTCCAGGTATTGGTTTAATTTTTCAGGTGCTGAAGATTCCCTTGTGGACAGTAAGCTGGCCGCTCGGGGTCAGGTTTGGGAAGGGTACTATATCCAGCCGATTTTCAGCGATAATTTTTTCGTGAAACTGGGTGCCAGATATTATGATTATAAATATACAGGGAGTGGAAGTCCCCTGGGTGAGCCTGTTCCCATATCTGATGCCAATGCCTTGAACACCCTGTTCCCGGTTGCGGATAAAGTATGGAATGCCTACTTGTCGGCTACTGTGAGATTTTAATTTTTATAGAAATAAATTAGATGGTTGCAAAGTGTTCAGTCTTTTTTTACAATAACTTTGCAACCATTAAAAAAAGGAAGGTCGAATGTTTAAAAAATTAATATTTATTCTGGTGTCGCTATCCCTTGTTCTGGGATTTTCCGCAATGGCTTTTTCAGCAGATAAAGGCAACTACAGGAAGGGAAAATATACGTTCAGGAAAAGTTGCCGTACCTGCCACAATGATAGCGGGACTGCAGTAGCACTTAGCCCGGACAGCAAGACCCAGGCCCAGTGGGCGCGTATCTTTAAGCCCGGTAAATATGAAAAACTGGCATGCAAGGCCGAATGGGTCAAAATTTCAGATCAGGAACGGCTGGATGTTTTTTCATATTTGCATAAATATGCCTTTGATTCACCCTCACCGGCTAAATGTAAATAAATTTAAAATCTTGAACAAGTAAAATTTCGCACAAATACAAAAAGCCACCAAGAGTACTAGAGGCTCTTGGCGGCTTTGGTGCGAGAATAATATTTTTTATTTAATCAAAGGCCATTTCAGTTTTCCACTCTTTCCAGACATTACCCACCAGGTCCGGCCCGGGTTTAAGGGTTTTTTTGCCGGGTTTCCAGCCAGAGGGAGTGGCTTCAGTTCCCTTTGATTCTCTTATTAACTGGAAGGCTTGAACCTGCCTGAAGGTTTCATTAACATTTCTTCCTGCCGGCGGGGTTAGTACCTCATATCCCTGAACAATTCCATCCGGATCAATAATAAACCTTCCCCTTGCCTCAACCCCTGCATCCTCATCATAAACTCCATAGACAGATCCTACTCTGCCGCCGGCATCGGACAGCATGGGAAAGGGGACACCCCCATCTACCATTTTGGAAAGTTCATGATCATTCCACATTTTGTGTACAAACATACTGTCAATACTCATGGATAAAATTTCTACGCCAAGTTTTTTAAATTCAGGATATTTTTCAGCAACTGCTGAAATTTCAGTTGCTCAGACAAAGGTAAAATCACCTGGATAGAAACATAAAAGAACCCATTTTCCAAGGTGTTCTGACAAGTTTACATTAATGAATTCTCCATTTTGATAGCCCGGAGCTGAAAAATCAGGTGCTTTTTTTCCTACTTGTATCATATTCTTGACCTCCTTTTTTTCAATATTTTGTTCTGGTGTTTGTTCTGGGGCGGTTTCTCCTACCGGACCGCCTGTGGGACGAGCACATCCAACGTCTACTTTTTCTGCCATCTGCCCTCCTTTATTTTTTCAGGTTTATCTCAATCCAAATTATTTTACACGAAACAAGAATGGTCGGGAAGAATTATTTTTAAGTTGCATATAGCTGACTGGATATTATATTCTGTGCGAGTTTGAAAGTATAGATGAATTATAGGAAAAAATAAAATTAGAAGAAGAAAAAAAATATAAGAAAAAATAAGGAAAAAAGAGATAGGCTTTGAGAAACAACGAAAATATCACCCTGGTGATTGGCGGGTGCAGAAGCGGTAAAAGCAGTTTTGCGCTGGATGCTGCCAATGGGATACCCGGGGATAAAAAAATATTTCTGGCCACCTCGGTTCCAACTGACCCGGAAATGGACAAACGGGTGGTAAGGCACCAGGCAGAGCGGGGGAAAGAATGGCAGACCATTGAGGAGCCTGTCATGATCCATGGGGTAATTGAAAAGACTTCGAAAACAGCCCATGTTATATTGGTGGATTGTCTGACCCTGTGGACTTCAAATCTTTTGTTCAGGGAATATGACGAGGCCCGGATAATGGAAGCGACCCTGCTTTTAATCTCTGCCCTGAAAGAGAGCTCCTGTCCTGTTTTTCTGGTATCCAATGAGGTGGGATATGGAATTGTACCGGAAAATTCCCTGGCCAGGCAATTTAGAGACTTTGCAGGGCTTGTGAATCAAAAAATCGCGGCAGCAGCAGACCGGGTCGTCATGACTGTGGCAGGTATTGACCTGCAGATAAAACCCCGGGTAAACGCCAATAAAACCTAATCCATAAGAGTATATTTACATGAGCTATCAACATATTTTTGGCCCGGTTCCGTCCAGGCGCCTGGGCATCTCCCTTGGAGTTGACCTTGTTACCCATAAGATTTGCAGCATGGACTGCGTCTATTGCGAATGCGGGAAAACAACCAACCTGACCCTTGAACGACGGGCATATGTATCTTTTGAGTCGGTGAAAAAAGAATTGGACCACTATTGGGACCATAATGATGATCCAGATTATATTAGTTTTTCAGGATCTGGTGAACCCACATTGAATAAAGAACTGGGCCGGGTGATTGCCTATATAAAAGCCCAAAAGCCGAATATCCAGGTGGCGGTTCTGACAAATTCCAGTCTTTTGTATGATCCGGAGGTTAGACAGGAACTGGCCCTGGCCGATCTTGTGGTCCCCTCCCTTGATGCGGTTTCAAGACAGGCATTCATTAAAATCAACCGCCCCAGTCCAAATCTTTTGATAAAGGATATTGTAAAGGGCATTCAAAGTTTTGCCAGGGAATTTAAGGGAAAGATCTGGCTGGAAATTTTTATTCTGCCCGGGGTTAATGACAACGCCCAGGAAGTTTTACTGCTCAGGGATGCCATACTCCGCATTGATCCGGAATGGGTCCAGCTCAACACCCTGGACCGGCCTGGTACGGTTCCTGACATTGGCCCGGCTTCAAAAGAAACCCTTGAGCAGGTGAAAAAAATGCTGGGCCTTGAGAATGTTCAGATCGTGGCCAGGGTTCCGGATAAAAAACAAATAGGCCAGCGCAAGGATATTGAATCTGCTATTCTTGAAACCATTCATAGAAGGCCAAGTACCCGGGATGATCTTGTGGCCATTCTAAATGCAGACCCAGGACAAATGGACACCCTTCTGGCAGGACTTGAGGCCAGGGGCCGCATTGAAGCCAGACACCAGGCCAGGGGTGTTTTTTACCAGACAATTAAAAAAAGATCATAAAAAAGGTTCAATAAATGGAAAAACAAACAGGTTTTTTTTCTGACCTAAGATCAGCGATTTTATTTATCACGATTTTGCCGGCAGGCAGAAATGTGGCCTATTCCCCCATGGGGATGATCCGGTTTTTTCCGGTGGTTGGGCTTATTATCGGTGGGATGCTGGTCCTGACCGACCTTGTTGCATCCAGGTTGTGGGCCATGCCCGTGGCAGCACTGATGGATCTGCTTTTTTTGGTGGTGGTTACAGGTGCATTTCATCTGGATGGTCTCGGGGATACAGCAGACGGTATTTTCAGCCATAGATCCAGGGAAAGGGCTTTGGAGATAATGAAAGACAGCCGGACCGGCATGATGGGATTGGTGGCCGTTGTCTGTGTTCTTGCTTTGAAACTGGCCGGCATCTGGTCCATAAAAGCCAGTGGAACTTCTGCTCAGACTTTATTGCTTTTGTTCCTTGTCCCTGCTTATGCAAGGGCTTCCATGCTTTTTGGCATACGGTTTTTACATTACGGCAGAAAAGACACGGGAACCGGGCTGGACCTTTTTGAACATCCCATTGGGATAAAAGATTTTGCCTATTGTTTTATTCCTCTGTTTTTTTCTTTGTTTCTAGGATATAAGGGCCTGGTTTTAAATATGCTTTTTTGCATTGGCATTATTTTAATATTGGTATTTTATAAAAAAAAAATGAATTGTATTACAGGGGATATGCTGGGTGCCATGAACGAGTTGCTGGAAGCTTTGCTGTTTCTGGGAACCGGTACTCTGGTTTTATAGATGTTTCCCCTTTATAAAAGGAAATATACATGATTCAAGGACATGGTGGAAATAAGGGTGAGCTGGCAAAACATCTGGGTTGTTCTGTTGAAGAGATAATTGATATGAGCAGTAATTTAAATCCCCTGGGACCGCCTGAGAAGATTCACACCATTATCGCAGAACGTATGTCAGCCATCCATTCTCTGCCCGAGCCCGATGCGGCTTCCATGGGCAGAGGGTTTGCCCAATACCATGGAATAGATCCCAAAGGGGTTATTGCCGGCAACGGTACCACCTGGTTTATCTATACCATCCCCCTGGCCCTGGGAGCAAAAAAGGTAGTCATTGCAGGCCCTAGCTATTCAGATTATCAAGATGCCTGTATCATGCATCATATTGAGTATGAATATTGCCTGGCAACCAAAGATGAGAATTTTGAACCGGACATTGACCGGATTTCCGCCCTGGCGGAATCTGCGGACCTGGTTTTTATATGTAATCCCAATAATCCCACTGGCTCATTAATTCCCAAAGAGAAAATAGCTTATCTGATCAATAAACATAAAAACACCTGTTTTGTGGTGGATGAATCCTATCTGCCTTTTGTGGAAAACGCCCATGAAATTTCCTTTGTTTCCCAGGTGCATCATCCCAACCTGCTGGTCCTGTCTTCCATGTCAAAGATATTCAGGATTCCAGGGCTTCGAACAGGTTTTTTAAGCGGAGATAATGCCCTGGTGGATAAGGTCATGGCTTATTATCAGCCCTGGAGTGTCAACTCCCTGGCCCAGGAAGTGATCAAGGGTATTTTTTCAGATCCAGAAACCATTGAACCTTTTTTTGAAAAAACCCGGGCCTATATAAATGAAGAAAACCATGTGTTCAAGCAGTCTTTAAAGGGAATCCCGGGGATCAAGCTTTTTGAGGCTCCCACCTATTTTGTCCTGGCAGAACTTGAACAGTATACGGCCCCTGAATTTTGCAGGGCAATTGGCCAGGATAAAATTCTCATCCGGGATTGCAGTAATTTTTACGGGCTTTCAAATAAATTTGTTCGCTTTTCCCTTAAAAAAAGAGAGATCAACCTGGCCCTCAGCCAAAGCATTCAAAAGGTCCTGACCCAAAACAATGTCATGAACAAGCATGAGCGAGTCCATGTTTGAGATTTCCTGGTATATTATTTTTGCTGCCTTTGTTTTGGATTTTATCCTGGGAGATCCAGGGTGGCTGCCCCATCCAATAATTGGCATGGGAAATGCCATTTCCTTTTTTGAAAAAAAATTTAGAAGGCCAAAGCCCCTTAACAAAAATCAGACCAAAAATCAGGCAAAAAACCAGGCCAGGAAACAGGTTTTTTCAGGCCTGCTTTTTGCCCTTTTTCTCATTGGCTTTACCTGGCTCATCTCCTTTTGCCTGGTAAAGATCTTTACCCTGGTGCATCCTTTGCTGGGATTCGGGGTCCAGGCCCTGCTACTTTTTTATTGTTTTTCTGCAAAAAGTTTAGTCCAGGCAGCCCATGAGGTGGCTATTCCCCTTGAGGTCAATGACATTGAAACGGCCCGGAAAAAGGTGGCCATGATTGTGGGCCGCCAGACCAAGACCCTTGATGAAAAAGGTGTCACCCGGGCCACTGTGGAAACAGTGGCTGAAAATTTTGTGGACGGGTTTCTATCCCCTTTGTTTTTTGCTCTCTTATTCGGGGTGCCCGGTGCCCTGGCCTATAAAATGATCAATACCCTGGACTCTATGGTGGGATATAGAAATGAGAGCTATATGTTTTTTGGAAGGGCATCGGCAAGGATTGACGATGTAGCAAATTTCATACCGGCCCGGATTTCCGTTGTGGTGATTTCCTTTGCCGCTTTTTTATTGTCTGCCAGAAAAGGGGTCCTGTCCTTTAAAACAGGGATTTCCCAGGGGAATCATCATAAAAGCCCCAATGCCGGATACCCTGAGGCTGCCTTTGCCGGGGCCCTTGAGATACGCATGGGCGGCCCCAATATTTACCATGGAAAACTAGTGGAAAAACCCTATATCGGCCAGGAATTTAACGATCCTGGTATCCATGGGATCAAACGATCCTGCGAACTGATGATGCTTTCCGCATTTATATCCACCCTGGCAGCCTGCTTGCTGCTTTTGGTCCTGATAAATTAAAAAACCAGTTTAAAAAAAGAATGGAAAACATGGCCGACCAGAATTTACAACCTCAATCTTTACAACCCCAGAACCTACAAAAAAGAGACCGGACCTTTAAGCTGGGCACCACCTCATTTATATATCAGGACCACATTATTCCCAATGTCCGGAAAATCGGCTCTTTTTTTGACGAGATTGAGCTGCTGGTTTTTGAAAGCATGCCCGATGGAGTCTTGCCATCCAAGGCTGATATTCAAGAGCTTTATTATCTGTCCCGGGAACTGGACCTTACATTTAATGTGCATTTGCCCGTGGATATCAGCCTGACGGATATCTCGGTCTCAAAACAGGCAAAGGCAGCCGATACCCTGGTTAAGGTAATAGATTTATTTGCTCCCTTGGAGCCCACCACCCATACCCTTCACCTTTCCATGGAAAAAGGGAAAATCAGCCTTGAAGAACTTATGGCCTGGGAAAAAAGAACCCGCAAGGGCCTGGAGAAACTGGTGCCCCGTCTGTCCCATCCTTCTATTCTGTCCGTTGAAACCCTGTGGTACTCCCATGCCTGTTTTAGAAGTCTGATAAAGGAATTTGATCTCTCCCTGTGCATTGATGCAGGTCACCTGTTTAAATATGGACATGATCTAAGAACTTGCTTTGATCTTTACAGGGAAAGGCTGCCCATCATCCATCTCCATGGAGTGGATTTCTCAGGACCGGTACCAAAGGACCATACCAGTCTGGACAGACTTCCGGATGATTTGTTTCACCTGACAACTGAACTTCTGGATGGCTATGAAGGTACGGTTTCCCTGGAAGTCTTTAGTCTTGAAAATCTCAACAGATCCCTGGCCAAACTCTCTTCTGTCTTTAAAAATATTCCAAAAATAATTTCGTAAAATGTATCCCATGGGCATATTGGGAGGCAGAAGGTACCGTGGCAGTTTCGAAATCAGCCCCATAACCTCCCCCCAGATCAAGCCTGTCAATTGTATGGCCCTTGCTGTGCAACTCCTCCACTAGGGGCAGGACTTTTTTAACATAGTTGACATAGGGGGCAATGGTTTTGCCGCCGGAGCCCAGATGTACATGTTGCCTTGCTGTATATATACACCGGCGTACCTACTTTATTTGCAATTTTCTCAACATCCACACCCTCAGCAAAGAATTTCCCATTCTCATAGTTAAATGGATCTATAATTAATCGCCTTTTAAATAAAGGCTCTCACTCCATAATGATAGACATAAGACTGCCCCATCGCACTGAAATTTTTGGAAATGAAAAAACAGTTTGAATTTTCATATTTTTTTATTGCAACATCATATAAATTCGTTCATTTAATGTATGAGTATGTTTTCATGTTGCCCTTCCCTATGTAATCAGTGATTTTTTCAATTTTAATTTTTTAATGCAACGTTATCCCCAAAGAAAGGCAAGAGTATAAATCTTGTAATCGTAAACATTTGGCACGACAATTGCTGAATTAATTTTTAAATAAAAATCACACAACCTATAAAAGAGGGAGAGTCAAGTTATGATATTATCAAGTTTAATTTTTATTTTAGTCGTGTTTGGTTTTTTAGGGATGATGGCGTATGCTTTGTCTTGTATAAGACCCCAGTAAACCAATTTAAAACCATTTAAATATCCTTTAAAAAGAATTGCCTATTATGATATTCAAGGTATTTGATTTTAAAACCCTTCAGGGAAGACTCATCGTATTGCTACTGTTTCCGGTGTTTTTGATTATATTTTCCGGTGGTATTTTAAGTTTTTTATATACCAGGGATACCATTTTAGAACAGTGGAATGAATCAGCTGTATTAAAGCTTCAACGGGCAGCCCACTATATTGAAATGCGTCTTTTAAAACCCATTGAGTTAATGGAAATGCTGTTTCAACTTTCTAAAAAAAAGGAGACACCGATATCCCCGGATACCATTGTGGATCATATAAAAACCCTGGAAGGCGTTATTAATGTTGAGTTTCAGAATTTATTAGAAAAGGATCACCTCATTTCAGTTCCTGAAAACTCAATGATGCCTAAACATGGGATGATGCATTTCCAGTACAGCCGAATATCAAAAATTTCTAATCCGGAATATGATAGCGATGTAGGGCATGAAACCGTGACGCTTATTTTGACCTTAATTGATGTCAGAGGGAATGATAGCGGTCAAATTAAGATAAAAATGAGCTTTAATTACTTGCTCAAGGACATCATAAAGCTTGGATGGTGGCAAAGTGATATGGCCTGTATTGTTGATCAGGATGGCAAATATATGGCTCATACCAATATGACAATGCAAGGCCGGCAGACTCTGGGTGGGGAAAATGACCCATTGGAAAAGGCCATTTTAAATAAAATGGAGGGCGATCCCTTTGGCACTGTTCAATCTGAAGGACTTCCCCCGGATATGGTGGCGGGCTTTTATAAGCTTGAACAAATACCCTGGACGATTATATTATTTGCAAAAGGAAAAAGCATTCTAAAGCCAATCATCCAATACAGAAATATTTTTGCTTTAGGCAGTGCTGGTCTAATCTTTATCATTCTCATGCTCATCAGGCGGCATGTTGGTAAAATCGTCAGCCAGATAAAAATGTTGTCAAGAAATGCTAAAAAGGTCGCAGGCGGTGAATATGGTTCACCCATCAAAATGAGCAGCAAGGATGAAATAGGGCAATTGGTGGGTAATTACAATGACATGGTAAAAGGTTTGATAGAACGGGATTTCATACGGGATTCCTTTGGCCGATATGTTGACCCGGAGTTTGCAAAATATTTGTTAAAACATCCAGATGCTGGAAAACTGGGAGGCAAAAGAAGGGAAGTCGTCATGATGATGTCTGATATCAGGGGGTTTACCGCACTTTCAGAAACCTTTAGCCCTGAAATTATCATCCGGGTTCTGAATCAGTATTTTTCCCACATGATAAAAATAATTCAGGAGCACAATGGTATTATTGTTGATTTTTTTGGAGATGCGATACTGG
>Ga0307988_1000778_pt1 | contig 20432 bp, 13 predicted proteins | sample EllFjometagen183_FD_203166 | JGI IMG/M metagenome (GOLD analysis project Ga0307988, IMG submission 203166) | Marine microbial communities from Ellis Fjord, Antarctic Ocean - #183 | ecosystem: Environmental > Aquatic > Marine > Unclassified | place: Southern Ocean | collected 2014-10-08 | reverse complement strand
AGAAGTCAGAAGATAGAAGTCAGAAGTTCAAACACTTCCGTCTTCGGACTTCCAGCTTCTGACAAATAACCAAATATAATAAGAAATACTGATTATTTAATTAACCATTAAAATCACAGTAGAACCAAAAATGTTTATTGAAATTACTCCCTTTTCTTTCCTCCAAAAATTTTATCAATAAACCTCCTAAAGCCACCTTTCTTTTTTTCTGGATTAAGTGTATCTTGATTTTTATCCAGACTTGTATTATTTTCTTTATCAGAACCTTTGCCCACAGTTCTATTTATAAAGCCCGATAGTCCTTTTTCAAAAAAGGGTTCACAATCAAGTAGTTCGGCTGTTTGCTGATTAATATTAAAGTCTGTAAGATATTTTTTTCTTAAAGATGGTTGTTTTTCAATAAAAGATAGTACATCGCCGGTAATTGGTAACGCCAAAACCGAACCACTCCCCAGTCCGTTTTGAAAATGCATTTCGGGAGACATTGCCCCTACCCAGGTTCCAATAATTAGGTTTGGCGTATAAGCCATAAACCAAGCATTGCTGTAGTTTTGAGCAGTCCCTGTTTTTCCTGCCAATTCGCACTGTATACCAAAACGAGTTCTAATTTTAGTGCCCGTTCCTTCATTTACAGCTTTTTCAAGTATGAGTGTAATCTGATCTGTAATATCGGGATCAACCACTTTATTTACTGCTGGAATGTTGCTCTGGTAAATAATAATTCCTTGTGCGTCAGCTATGCTATCAATCATTATCAATCTATCATGTATATTTCCCTTATTTGCCAAAGCACTATATGCAAGTACAATTTCGTATAAAGAAACATCAAGAGCCCCCAATGATATTGCCGGTATTTCGCCGGTAGGCACCTCCAAATTAAAACGACGAAGCATATCTGCAACAGCATAATTGCCTGTGTTAAAATACAAATCAACAGTGGGTAAATTCATGGAGTTTGCCAAAGCATACCACAATGCCACCAAAGTATCTTTACTACTTGTTTTGTTGTAATTCTCTGGTCTCCAACCATTAAATTTTTCATACTCAACCACTTCGTTTTTAAGATATGAACAAGGAGTTAATCCTTTTTCCAGAGCTGCTGTATAAATTAATGGCTTTATTGTAGAAGCAATTTGGCGTTTGGCAAAAATTAAATCATATGGCAAATACCTGTAATTGTTACCACCAACCCATCCCAACACCCTACCCGAATTTGGTTCGGCAATCAGCACCGCAGCGTTAAGCATACTATAATAATGCCACAGGCTATCAGCAAAACTAATTTGTTCGGTTATTAATCCGTCCCAATCAAAAACCTCCCTATTTTTTATTTCAAGAAGTTGTTGCTTATCATATTTGCTTGCTAACTTTTGTTGCCATTTATTTCGTTTATCATATCTTTTAAGTTGAGCAACAAGAAGCTTTTGCATTTTTTCAAGATGCTTATTGGCAGCATTTTTTGCCGATTTATGAAGATTTATATCAAGAGATGTGTAAATTCTCAAACCATCTTTTTCCAGGTCGTATTTAGTTCCGGTTTCTGATGGTATATTTTTAAGAATTTGTTTTGTACGTATTTTTACCTGATTTACAAAATAGCCTGCCGGTGAGTCCTTTTGATAATTTGCATACACCAAATAAAGTGGTAGCTTTTTCAAACTATCCGACTGTAAACGTGTTAAAAAACCTTCATTTGCCATCAACTCAATAATTTGATTTCTCCTACGCTTAGCATTTTCAGGGTTTCTGCGAGGATTGTAATAGGTATTTGCCTTTAATATACCCACCAAAACTGCCGATTCCTGAACGTTTAGTTTGCTGGCATGTTTGTTAAAATATCGTTTGGCAGCAGCTTCAATTCCATATACATTTTCGCCAAAAGGCACCGAATTCAAATAGAGTAATAGGATTTCTTCTTTGGTAAAAACATCCTCAAGTCGCGAAGCCATAATTGCTTCCTTTAGCTTATTTACAGGCATCGACAAAAAACTGTGATCTTTGCGACCATATAAGTTTTTAATTAACTGTTGCGTTAATGTGCTTCCACCGCCGGCACTACTGTTTCTAAGTAATATTGTTTTAAATAACACCCTAAGGTAACTCCGGCTATCAAAACCATCATGTAAATAAAACCTTTTATCTTCGGTGGCAATTAATGCATTAATAAGATGTTCGGGTACTTCATTCCATGAAATATTTGTTCTGTTTTCGGCAAAATATTTACCAATTAAAATACCTTCACTAGAGTACACCAACGAGGCCTGTTCGTTATGAATATTGGCAAGCTGAACTTTTGTGGGCAACGGACCAAATACTCCAGTTGAAACAGTTAGAAACAACAGTCCAACCAGCAAAAACATTACTGCCAAAACCAATATAATTGCTTTAAATAATCCTTTAACCATCTTGTGCATATTAGTACAATATTGTAGTTATTTAAACGTAAAAAAGTGCTAATTGGTATTATATAATTTGTATTTGGGCGGCAAGCACGCTTTACATTTATAGTTGTTTCATACCGATTGTGGTTTTGTAAGTTGTGCGCGTGCTTCCTTACGTCAGCATTCGCCAACAAACAAAACCATCATCGCCATTTCAACAAGCTAACATTCCAATCGTTGCCGCGGGGTTTACAAAGCAAATAAAGTTTTCAAAAGCATCACTATCAACTGCTAATAATAAACACTTTGCGCTTTAGCGCCTTTGGTAGAAACAAAAACGGTACTACTGCAATTTTAGTGGTATAATGATAATTGTAATATGTATATTATTTTAAAATATTGGCTAGAAGTCAGAAGATAGAAGTCAGAAGTTCAAATACTTCCGTCTTCGGGCTTCCAGCTTCTGACAAATAACCAAATATAATATGAAATACTGATTATTTTAATTGCCCATTAAAATCACAGTAGAACCACAAAAACTTACCAAGCTATTTATAGTAGTGTATGATAATTCTAAATTAAATTCTAATATTCAAAATATAAATTTTTTGATTACTGTTTGAGTCCACTCCGAAAAGTCAATTTTGCCACAAAGGCACAAAAACACGAAGAATTCACAAAGCTTTACTTTACTGGTTATCTGTTCTTTGTGTATCTTGGAGCCTTTGAGTCTTAGTGGCATTTTTTTGTTTTTATACTTTTCGGAGTGGACTCACTGTTTTAAATTTTAACTCAATTGGAAATTGAGATTTATTCGAGATTTGGATTTTTTCATTCCCTTTTCATGGTCTCCTTACTCACAAAATCAATATTTCTACTTAACCCTTTGTAACCTGTACGCATAATGGCAGAATGTTTAAAAAGCTTTTTGAAATCAGGCTTTTCTAACGTGTCAAAATCATTCTTCCTCATGTTTTTAAAATTCTCATCAGGTTCAAACAAAGGTTCGTTATGTGCCGTTGAAAACCTATTCCAAGGGCATACATCCTGACAAATATCACACCCAAAAATCCAATCATCAAATTTCCCTTTTAAACTTTTAGGTATATCACCCTTATGCTCAATTGTTAAATACGAAATGCAACTACGCGCATCAACATAATTTTTTTTAATGGCATTTGTAGGGCAGGCATCAATACACTTTGTACATGAACCACAGAAACTTATGGGATCTATGCTGTTTTCGTAAGAAAGTTCAATATCAATAATAATATGACCGATAAAAAAGAATGACCCTGCTTTTTTATTAATTAACAGGGTGTTTTTCCCAACAAAACCTAGTCCGCTTTTGCGTGCCCATGCACGGTCGAGTATCGGTGCCGAATCAGTAAAAACTCTGGCATTGCTTTTTCCGGTTTTCTTTTCAATAATTTCCAGTAACTGTTTAAGTTTTTCTTTAATAATATAATGGTAATCGTTACCATAAGCATATTTTGAAATATTGTAATTATTGGTTTTTGTTAATAATTGTTTAGGGTAATAGTTGTACAATACTGTTATTACCGACTTTGCGCCATCAACAAGTAGGGTAGGGTTATAGCGTTTATCACGATTATTTTCGAGATAAGCCATTTTTCCATTGTTACCTTGCGATAACCAATTTTCCATCTTTTTGGCTTCATGTGGTAAGTACTCAGCCTTTGAAATACCACACTCAAAAAAGCCCAAACCTTTGGCTTCAGATTTAATAAAATTACTTAGTAATTGCTGATTAAGTGATTGTAATGCCACTAAAATAATTTTCCTTGATTTTTACCCTTTTTAATTCTCCCAAGATGTTCGTATGCTTTTTCGGTTACCTCTCTCCCTCGAGGTGTACGCATTAGGTATCCTTCTTTAATTAAGAAAGGTTCGTAAACTTCCTCAATGGTATCGCTTTCTTCGCTAACGGCGGTTGAAATTGTTGTAAGTCCAACCGGGCCACCTTTAAAGTTGTCAATTATTGTTGATAATATTCTATTATCCATTTCATCAAGCCCGTTTTTATCAACATGCAATGCCTTTAAAGCATGTTTTGAAATATCCATATCAATATTTCCATTACCAACAATTTGTGCAAAGTCTCTAACACGACGCAATAATAAATTGGCAATACGTGGAGTACCTCTACTTCTACTGGCTATTTCGTAGGAAGCATCTTTATCAATAGTAACTTGCAGTATTGATGCTGAGCGAATAATAATTGATGCCAGAGTATCAGTATTGTAATACTCCAGTCGAGAGTTTATCCCAAATCGTGAGCGAAGTGGTGCAGTTAGAAGTCCTGAACGTGTAGTTGCACCAATAAGTGTAAAAGGATTTACGGTAATTTGAACTGATCGAGCATTTGGACCGGTTTCAATCATAATATCAATCCTGAAATCTTCCATTGCTGAGTACAAATACTCTTCAACAACAGCACTTAACCTATGAATTTCGTCAATAAAAAGAACATCATTTTCATTTAAATTTGTTAATAAACCTGCTAAATCGCCGGGTTTATCAAGTACAGGTCCCGAAGTTGTAATAATGTTAACTCCAAGTTCATTTGATAATATATATGATAGTGTTGTTTTGCCAAGACCCGGAGGTCCATGTAATAGCACATGGTCAAGGGCATCACCACGTAATTTTGCAGCTTCAACAAATATTTTAAGATTATCAACAACACCTGGCTGTCCTGAAAAGCTACTAAAATAACCCGGACGAAGCGTTTCTTCAATTTCTTTTTCAGAATTACTTAGGTCTAATCCTGATGCATCTAAATTATCATTCATTAATTGTAATATTTTAAACAAAAGTAGATGAAAATCAAATATCACCTAATATTTTTGTCAAATTCAACACATTTTGATGCACATATATAATAGTTTTCAAATATTTTTGTTATATTAGCAGCATTGATAACCTTTTGTGTTAGGTATTGTAAGATTTTATATTTTGTTATCACATAATATTCTATAACAATGAAAACTATACTCGTCGCCATCGACTTTTCGAAAAATGCAGAACATGCGCTTGAGTATGCACTTGTATATGCTGAAAAGTTAGAAGCAACAATTTATTTGATATGGGTAGATAATACTTTATCAGATGAATCGGTGCTTGATACTATTGAAGGAGATATTAGACTCGAAAAGAAAGAGTATCTAAAAAAATTGACCAATAAACATAAAGATAAAATTTTGGGTGGAAAGTTTGAGATTATTCTGCGCAAGGGAAGAGTTTACCAGGAAGTGGCTAAGGTTGCCAAACAAATTGAAGCCGATATGATTTTTGCTGGAACACACGGTGTATCAGGATATGAGCAGCACTGGATTGGCAGTAATACATATCGTATTGTTACACAAGCACCATGCCCAGTTTTTACCATAAGAAGTAGTTATGAATTTGGCTTGTCTGTAAAAAAAATCCTGCTCCCCTTGGATGGTTCTTTGGAAACCAAAGAAAAACTACCATTTGTAGCAAATATGGCTCTTAAATTTAATGCCAAGGTATATTTGCTAAAGGTATACAACACACCTATTAGTATTATTAGAAAAAAAATTGATGAGTTCGGCGATGATGCTGTTACATGTTTAGATGGTAAAAATGTTAACTATTTAATGGATAAAATAGAAGCTAAAAATATTCCCGCTTCTATTATTGAGTACAGTAATAAAAATGAAATTGATTTAATTGCAATAATGACAGGTCAGGGAACAACAACTGCAAATAAATTTTTAGGATCATATTCCAAGCAGCTAATAAATAATTCATTAATTCCTGTGGTAAGCGTAAGGGCAAAGGAGCACAACTAAACAGTATTTGAATAAGTTAATAAACCATGAAAAATAAGAAAATAATAATTATAATATTTTTTATTACAACAATATTTAGCAACCTATTTGCACAGAATATTGATAAAAATAGTTCAGTAGTTATTAGTGATGTTAGAATTGATAGTTTGCTAAAGTTACATATTGAATATAATAATAAATATCCTACTTTTCAGGGATATAGAATTCAAATTCTTAAAGCTTCGGGTAATGATGCTCTTGAAATAATAGAAAAGTCAAAATTTGATTTTTTGGAAGAGTATGAAGATATACCAGTTTATCTAACATTTAATGAACCTGATTATAGAGTACGTGTTGGTGATTTTAGGACACGATTGGATGCAGAAAGGTTTCTGAAAAAGATAGGCAGAAAATACCCTGGAGCATGGGTTATTCAAGATGATATTAATTTTCCAGATTTACCAAATTACAATAAAAATCAAAAGCTATGAGTAAAGTTATTCTTGTGGGCATCGACTTTTCTGATTGTTCGATAAATGCCCTTGAACATGCAATTTCCATCGCACGTAAAGCTAAAGCAGGCGTTGCGATGGTATGGGTTGATCACTTGGATTATTCAAAAGAGATTTTCTCCATTGAGCCTCAAAATATTGAAAAAGAAGTAATGTCACGTTTTGATGCTATCGTTAAAAAATACCAATACCATTTAAATGATGGAAAGATTGAGTATTTTATAAGAAAAGGTAAGGTTTACAAAGAAATTAGAAATTTGGCTGACGAAAAAGAGGCTTTTCTAGTTGTAATTGGAACACATGGATCTTCAGGATTTGAAGAGTTTTGGATTGGCAGTAATGCTAATCGTGTGGTTTCATGTTGTCATCAGCCAATAATTACCATCCGAGGTGGAGTTGATATTGGTAGTGACTTGAAAAAAATTGTTATGCCCTTAAACAGTACCGATGTTACTCGACAAAAAATGCCAATGACGGCATTATTGGCAAAGTATTTTAATTCAGAAGTTCATATTCTTGGCTTACTCACATCTTCTTCAGAAGATATAAGATTTAAGGTTAAGAAATTTGTTCTTCAGGCAGAAGATTATTTTACTGAAAATGGTATACGGTTCAAAACAACTATTATGGATGCTGATAATATTACAGAGCAAACCCTTATATATGCAAAAGGAGTAAATGCTAATCTCATTACTATAATGACCGAGCAGGAAACAACTGCTTCAAATTTAATTTTTGGCCCATATGCATCACAAATGGTTAACCATTCGGCCATACCAGTATTAAGCATATGTGCAAGTAAATACTAAAATTGGCCAGAAGTTAGTAGTCGGAAGTCAGAAGTTGAATTACTTCTAGCTTCTGACTTCCAACTTTAAAACTTCTCATCATATTTAGTCCATAGGTAGTCTCCTAATTTAATGGCTTCCTTCATAACTTTTTCACCCTGTTCGGTTGAATATTGGTTTAGAAATTCAATTGCATCTTTTTTATTTTGATTATATAATTCTAATGCTTGTTTATCAATTTCTTTTTGAGAATTAATCATATGTAGTTGCATCGGGTTCCATACTGAATCTACATCGTAGCGCATATCACCCCACCTTTGAGAGGTAAGTGTACCCAGCCTGTTAAAAATCCACCATGCCGAGTTTAGAGTATAACCTTCAGTACGCCCAGGTGTTGTATATTGAGATGGTAACTTACTTACACATCCGTAAACAGGTACATAAATAGAAGTAGCAACATTATCCATAGCAAGCCATTCAACTCCGCCTATTTCATCAGGCAACCAGTCTCTTAATTGAATAATTGTGGCATACATGGTATACCATCTAGTTATGGTGCGTTCGCCTAATGAACCCCAACCACCATTAATTTTATGGAGATCATTTGCATCATATGGCATATGTGGGCTGGCAAGTGGTGATATTATAGTGTTGCCATTCTTGTCGGTAACAGTAAGTGTTTTTGTCATGTCAAAGGGAGTGCCTTCATAATAATCTTTAAAAATAGTAATGAGGTTTTCAAGTGTAACAAGTGTATCCGGCTTTACCGAGAAAGGGAAATTTTCTGCATTTGGATCAAGTTTTAGTGATGGTGCAAGTAGGTTAAAAACTCTCCATTCACGTCTACGTGAAGCTAGTGAAGTGCGACTATGGGGAGCATATGCATAACAAAACTCAAATTCTCCATCATCCGGATTCCACCATCCATTTTGCTTAGCAACATCAAAAATATTTTTTGAAGCCATGAAGTAATCCTTATCTTCCATATTTATTTCCTTTATTGTGCTAGCATTTGCATTAACTGATATGTGTCCGTCAGGAACTCTTTGAGCAACCCATACAGCTCCAGTTTTACCTTTTCCAGGGCCAACTATTTCCATATGCCAAACCTCCTTTTTATCAGCAATGGTTAACACTTCTCCATAATCATTCCAACCATATGTATCAAGTAAATCACCTGCCATTTCAATTGCACCTCTAGCCGTTGTTTCACGCTCTAACATAAGTAAACAAAGCCTTTGGCAATCTATTAACCCTTCGTCACTTTGCAATTCTTCGCGTCCACCAAAAGTTGACTCACCAATGCCAAGTTGCTTATCATTTAGGCTTGGATATGCTGTATTTATATAACCATTGGTTTTTTTAACTTGGGGGATACTACCTATCTCCTCATGTCCGTAAGCTGGCATAGCAAGAGTATCATTTTTAACACGCTTGTACATTATTACTTTATCTCCCTTTTTATGGTTTTGCGCAGGTACAATATCAATCCACGAACGGGTGCGATGGCTATCATCAGTATGAGATGTAATTACCGAACCGTCAAAGCTTGCATTTTTACCAACCGTTATTGATGTACAACCTTCTGGGTAACCATCCTTCCAATCACTTTTATCAGCTGATTGTGCTTGTGTTGGTATGGACAATGCTATTGCCATTATCAATATTATAATTGATTTTAATATACTTTTCATAGTTTTGTGATATATGTTAATTTATTTTTGTATTCTGTAAAGATATGTGGTTTTTTGTAATATCAATTGCAATTCCATATTACCGATAATTAAATTGAATTATTTCATCCATTCAAATACTTGGTAATGATCTCCATTCATTCCAATTTTAGTATATACTTTTCGAGCGTCTATATTGGAAATATCTACGTAAAGTCTTAACCCTGAAACCTCGTCATTATCAGCCACAATTGATAAAATATGATTGTACAGTTGCTTAAATATACCTTGTCCTCGATATTCTGTAATAACAAACACGGATTGAATCCAATATACCCAACTATTGCGCCAATCACTCCACTCGTGTGTAATAAGCAATGATGCTATAATTTTATCACTATCAACAGCTACATAATATTTCCCCTTTTGAGGATCCTTAAAAACAGAAATAACACCGTTATTTACAGTCTCTTTATCAAGCTCTAAGCCTTCGATTTCTTTGGCCATATTTATTTGAAATTCTACAATATCAGAAATATCAAATTCATTGGCAAGTCTGGTTTCAATCATCTTTTTCTTACTTTTGCAACAAAAATATAAATATTCTGCAACAATGAGTGATCGCATAAATCATGAATGTGGTATTGCCCTAATTAGATTACGCAAGCCTCTCGAATATTATCAATCAAAATACGGCACATCTGTTTACGGGTTACAAAAACTCCACCTACTAATGCAAAAACAGCATAACAGAGGACAGGATGGTGCAGGAATTGCTGAAGTAAAAATAGACATGGAGCCTGGGCAAAAATATATAAATCGTATCAGATCTAATTCTACAGCACCTATTAAGGATATATTTAATGATGCATATGATAATATTCATAAAGTTACTGAAGATAATTCAAGGCGGTTATCTGATGTAAATTGGTTAAAATCAAATGCTGGTTTTACAGGTGAGTTATTTTTGGGTCATTTAAGATATGGAACTTTTGGAGGCAATAATATCAGCTACCTTCACCCTTTAGTTAGATCCAATAATTGGAAAACCCGTAACTTAGTGTTAGCAGGTAATTTTAACATGACAAATACAGATGAGCTCTTTGAACAACTTGTTGAACTTGGGCAATATCCAGTTGAAACATCAGATACTGTGACTGTTATGGAAAAAATTGGACATTTTTTGGATGAAGAAAATCAGAAGTTGTATTCGTATTTTAAAAATAAAGGATATAAGAAAAAGGAAATAACCGACCATATTGTAGATTCAATAAATATACTAAATATCCTTACTGAATCTGCTAAAAAGTGGGATGGCGGTTATGTTATTGGAGGATTACTTGGACATGGTGATGCCTTTATTATGCGTGATCCAAACGGAATACGTCCGGCATATTATTATATTGATGATGAGGTAGTTGTTGCTGCTTCAGAGCGTCCAGTTATTCAAACTACTTTTAATTTAAATGCAAATCAGGTTAATGAACTTAAACCAGGGAGCGCACTTATTATTAAAAAAGATGGAAATATAATAATGGAAAGTTTTATAGGCAGTAAGCCTAAAACATCTTGTTCGTTTGAACGAATATACTTTTCGCGAGGAACTGATAAAGATATTTATCAAGAGCGTAAGCACTTAGGTAGGCTTCTTACACCAATGATACTTGAGGAGATAGATTATGATTTAAAAAATACCGTTTTTTCTTATATTCCTAATACTGCTTCTGTAGCTTTTCAGGGAATGATAGATGAAGTAAATATCTACTATGCTGACAAAGTTAAGCATGATATTCTTAAAAATAAAAATGCTTTAACTACTGATACTCTTGATAATATATTCCGTTTTAAACCACGTGTTGAATCAATTGCAGTTAAGGATGCTAAACTTAGGACTTTTATTACTCAAGATAATCAGCGTGATGATTTAGTTGGTCATGTTTACGATGTTACATATGGTGTTGTTAATAAAAATGTTGACACGTTAGTAGTTCTTGATGATTCAATAGTACGAGGAACAACTCTTAGAAAGAGCATTATCCAAATACTTGACAGACTTGGACCAAAGCGAATAATTATTGCTTCTTCTGCTCCTCAGATTAGGTATCCTGATTGTTATGGTATTGATATGGCGAAGTTACAGGATTTTATTGCATTTAATGCAGCCATAGCGTTACTTAAGGATACGAAACAAGAGCATATAATTAACGAAGTTTATAATAAATCAAAGGCGCAACAGCACCTTCCAAAGGAGCAAATTATTAACTACGTAAAAGAAATATATAAACCCTTTCAGGCTTGGCAAATTTCAGAAAAAGTTGCTGAATTAGTTAAGGCAGAAGCTGTTAAGGCAGAAGTTAAAGTCATTTATCAAAGTATAGAAGACTTACATGAAGCTATTCCAAATCATTTAGGAGACTGGTATTTTACAGGGGATTATCCAACTCCGGGCGGAAATAGAGTTGTTAATCAATCATTTATTAATTACATAGAAGGGGTTAATACTCGGGCTTATTAGTATAATAATACGGTACTATTGCAATTTTAGTGGTATAATGATAATTGTAATATGTATATTATTTTAAAATATTGGCTAGAAGTCAGAAGATAGAAGTCAGAAGTTCAGATACTTCCGTCTTCGGACTTCTATCTTCTGACAAATAAACAAATATAAAAAGAAATACTGATTATTTTAATTACCCATTAAAATTACAGTAGAACCAATAATACCAATTACCTATAACGAATCATATTCTAATTTAATTTTATTGGTTAGCTCTTGGAATTCATCGCTGGTAAAACTTAATTTAGGCTGATTAAAGTCCATATCATAAATTGTATTAATTGGAATAAGGTGTACATGAGCATGTGGTACTTCCAAACCAATTACGGTTATCCCAATTTTTTTACAAGGAACCACCTTTTCGATTGCAATTCCAATTTTTTTAGCAAAAGTGAAAAGGCCTGCAAGTTCACTATCCGGAATATCCAATATATAATCGGTAGCTTTTTTTGGAATAACAAGGGTATGCCCTTTAGCTAATGGATTTATATCAAGAAATGCATAATAATTAGAATCTTCAGCAATTTTATATGAGGGAATTTCGCCATCAATAATTTTAGAAAAAATAGTAGCCATAGTAGTTAGATTAATATACTATCTCGAAATTTCGATAATTTTGAATGTAACAGTACCGGCAGGTATAATAATATCAGCTGTTTCTCCAACTTGTTTGCCTAAAAGACCTTTTGCAATAGGGGACTCAACAGAAATTTTGCCTTGTTTAAAATCAGCTTCTTCCTCAGGAACAATAGAATATTTCATTTTTGCACCATTTTTAGAATTCAATATTGTAACTGTTGATAGCAAATATACTTTAGTACTATCCATTTTAGACTCATCAATAATCCTTCCATTACGAAGACTATTTTGTAGTTTAGATATCCTCAATTCAAGTAATCCTTGAGCGTCTTTCGCTGCATCATATTCAGCATTCTCAGATAAGTCGCCTTTATCGCGCGCCTCACTAATTTGTTGAGAAATTTTTGGTCGTTCAACTGTACTTAAGTAATCAATTTCAGCACGTATTTTTTTCAGTCCTTCTTCGGTAAAATATTTCGTGTCAGACATATGTAAATGGATATTTATTAGTAAAAAACATAAATACAAAAAACCCCTAATTAAAATTAAGGGTCTTAAGATTAATCTGCAAAGATAATAAAGATTTATATTGTATTAGGGTGTATTAGAAATTAAAAATTATACCAATTGTATGATTTCCACTAAAACTTTGTGACTCACGGTAGGCATAATCAATTCCTATAAAGCCTCCTTTTTCCTTATTGATAGGAACTTGAACAGAAAGTCCTGCACTTATTCCATTATTAATATTAACATTTTCAGGAGAAGTGATTTCCTCAAACATACCTTTTTCATATGTATATCCACTACGAATCATTACATAATCTTTTAGACTAAATTCTAAACCAAGAGCAAATTGATCTTGACTAAATGAATTTGAAGTAAAGTTGCCAGCAACTGTTAGTCTATAGTCTTTCGGGAAAAGGAAATCGTATGCAGCTCCAATATTTAATTGAGCAGGTATTTCAAAAGCCATAGATCTTTGATCAACAGTAAAGGAAGACTCTTGTCCACTTATTATGGTTCGCATGGATAACCCATCACCTGTAAACACCATTTTAGGACCCCAGTTTTTTAAATTAATACCAAATGATATTTGCTCGTCTGCACCAGTTACATACTGAATACCTGCATCCAAAGCAAATCCGGATGCTGTAACATCTGAAATAGATTCTTGAATAACTTTTATTACAACACCAGCATAAATACTATTTGAAAAAGCCTTTGCATAGGCAATGCTGAAGTTCATTAAGCTAGGCTTAAAGGTTCCTTGAACTTCATCAGGATTATCAACAGTTTTGATATCAATTTCTCCGAAAGACATTGACATAACTGAAATTGAAAGTGCTCCTGCTTCTCCAACACGCTGTGAAATACCAAAGGACATAATATTTGTTCCGGTACCTTTTAACCACTGCGTATTTGAAAATATTATCTGCGTATTTGGTGTAAAAGCAGTACCTGCTACATTACCCCAGATAGCCTCTAAGCCTCTCACCCTCGACATATTTGCGCTTGCCCAGCCACTACTTCGCGCCCACGGGTTTATTAAAAGTTCAGTAGCACCAGCCTGACCAGACCTGTCCTTATTTCCTGCAAAGGATGATTCTGCAATTGGAAATATTAGTGCTACAATCAAAATTACAATTAGATTTCTATAAAGAGTTTTCATATTAAACTTGATTAAATTCTAGTTCAAGACCGATTTGTTATTTATTAGAAGGTGTTTAAGTCAGGTATTCTAGTAATACTAAACCATTTAATTACTCGATCACCTTGCTCAGATTTAATATGGAAATAATAAATACCTCCAGCAATTGGCACCGAAGCAAAGTTTTTAAGATCCCATTCGATTGTAGTTTCTGGAGTATCCTTTTTAAACTGTTTAATTTTATTTCCGGATATATTATAAATTGTTATAGTACATTTTTCAGGAAGGTTAGTTATTTTAACCCTATTGTCCAACGAGTTATGCTCGTAAGCTGAATAAGCATAATATGGATTTGGTACTACCGAAATAGCATCAAGATCGGTTTGTTGTTTTTCTGAAATATTATACTGGGTACTTAGACCGGCTGTTGAGAATTGATACATTGGAAAGAAATTATTAATATCCATACCAGGGTATATAGTATCTACAGGTAAGCTAGAATAACCTGATTGATATGGTTTACTAATTCTAATTTTAATTTTTGCCTCATTTGATAACCATTCTTGTCCTACAACACCCATTGGGATACCGGTGTACATAATGCTAGCATAAAAATAACTTTTTCCATTATCAAAGAATAAATTATCTAACGTATCTAGTACATTTGATGAATAACGACCCGCATCATAAGCAGGCATGCTAAACAAATACAAAGTGTCACTACCATTAACCAAAGCTGAATTCCTATGATCTTGGACATAAACATAATGTTTGCCGCCTAATACTGCTTTAATGTTTGCACCCTCGCCACTCCATATGTTTTTATCAAAAAACTGATCATCAAGATCAAGATTTCGTGATGTTGGATTAAACAACATATCACGACCATTTTGATCAACCAAATATGAATCTTCTGCAAACATCATATTTAATCTTTCGCCGGTTTCAATATTAATTGCGTATCCAGGAAACCAACCCATGCCATTATCACTTATATAATTAGCATCATTTGGGTTATTGCTCGAGCCAGAACCAAGTATTGCAAAGTTTCCGTCCTTGTCAACTGAAGCTGCCGAACGTTTAAAAAACTGCTTTGAATTTCCCTCAGCTAACTCTGAGTAAAAACCAGCTTCCAACACAGGACACCTTGTCCATTTATCTTTATCAGGAGTTATTACTATATCAATACTTGAAATATTTTCAAGCTTTGAGTTTGTTTTTGAAGACTTACTGAAACTTGGTCCGACCTCATTTTGAGGTATTATACCTGATTTTCCGCCACCATATGAAGTCATTGCATAAGGAGCCCATGTGCCTGAAAGAATTTTTTCGTATACAGAATTAGGATCCCATGGATTAACCTGTGCTGAACCCATATTCCAGTCATTTGTAGTTTCGCTATCTTTATATGTACCAGATCTAATCCAGTTGAGAGGACTTTCTGGAACATCAATATCCGTTACACCACTTAGCCACCTCTTAGAACTATCAGCATACGTAATGCTAGACTCTAGTAATCCATTATTAGAGGCAAATATCTCATAATAAGGTTGCCAGTTTGGATTAGCTGCTGATCCAACATCAATTTTACCTAGTTCTATTGGTCCGGGCATGAAAGGTTGTTCCATTGTTATAGAAAAACCAAGGTCGATAAATAATTGTTCATATTCTGTTTGGATAGTAGTATCACTAAGATATACATCTCCTGTTAGTTCATCTTTTAGCTTCCAATTACCTACTAGTTTACTAGTTGTGTCACCTGCTACAGCAGGATTATTAGTAACGTTGTTTATTTTCACACGTACTAATGTATCCATCCACCAAACAAAACTTGCATCTACAACACTTAGTGGATCTATTACTTTTATATTTAATGGACCTGCATTGGCCTCATAAACAGGATTATATGAAATCGGATAATCAGGAGAACCAAAAATATTAAGTGAATCAGATGGTTGCTTAGCCATAATTTCGTCAATGGTTTCCTGAGTAAAATCAAGGGTCATGCCCCCATTACCATTACCTGCAATACGAGTAATTTGTGGACTATTTCCATAATCAGAATTAAGTACAGTACCATTAATGGTTAGGTGTGGCATACTGGTATAACTTTTAATATTTTTTCTACCAGATAAGTATGGTTGTGTTTGTCCGCTACTATTTGGGAAGTTCATTCCAAACTCCAAAAAATTATTATACGCATATGCTAATGCTAGAAAATAGTATTGCTTATTATTTACAAGGCGAATATCATTAGTTGCAAAAGCATCTTGAGTTATTTCAAATGAATGATTTATACCATTATCGCCACCATCTACCATAACAACAGGTACGTTTGCTCCAATATTATCATTATAATCGTAATTAACTATTTTAGTTATGCCATTTTTAACATCAAATTGTGCAACTAGCCTTACTAAATCAGGGTTATTAAGATTATCAACACTAACGGTTGCCCCATTTAATTGGAAAATTTGGTACCCTTCAAAACGATAAATCGCATCACTTGGTACAGGAGGATTACTTCCTGGTAAAGGCTGAATAATATTTGGGTCAAATTCTGTATATTTTTCCAAATAATTATTTGATGTAGTGGAATTAGTAATATATACAATTAATTTTCGGTCTAACTCAACAAATGATAAATCTGGGGCAGTTGGTCCATCAATAACTTTAAAACAGTTATCAAATAGTGCTTGACATTTATCATCTACTACTCTAAGCAATTCAACTGAAGCCCAAGGGCCACCTGATTGCGCACGCGCCCATGGAATACCAACAGTAATATAGTTAACAGCTCCAGACTTAAGTGTAAAGGGCCCTGCTGATTGCATAAACCTGCGATCACCTGGAGGGTTAGGCGAACCATCATCACCAGTTTCTTCTGTCCAATAAAAACCGTCTTGATTAAATCCTCCATTTGGTGGTAATCCACTTGTTCCCCAATTACATGGGTCACTATCACCAGGAAACATAAAATCACATTCAGGACCTACAGTTCCAGCTCCTGGAATATGTCCAGTTCCTCCATATTGCATAATAGTGTTATCCTTCCAAATTCCCTTCAGATAATTATAATATTGAGGTGCATTATCAGGGTCACCTAAGTCACCAGAACTATTATTATGATAAACAAATCTGCGCATACCATAACGTTCATCATCAACAATACCATTACCAAAGTTAATACCATTTATGGCAGCCGACCGGGCAATATTTGGTTCAGTAACATAAGCTCCTTCTTTTATATATGTCATACTTACGGGGTCACCATTTTGGGTAACAATGTCGCAACTTCCACCAAAGCTTGCTCCGGCAGTACTATCTCCGTCAAAAGAAGGGTTGTCGTAATCATCAGAGTCCATATAAGGTCCTTGGAAAAAGTCAACTCCAACAGCAGGAGGTTGCATTCCATATGAATTTAATTGACCGCTGCCGTCTTCGGCAGTTCCATTATAACAGTATCCTAATCCACGTCCAACATCACAACCAACAAAATCATCTTCTGCAAATCCTAAATCAGTATCAATCCATGGTGAAAAGTAAGTTTCTGTTAGCTCAAAAGTTGAACGGTTAATGATTTCGTAACTATAGAATGTCATATTATTAATAACATCATTGGTAGCAAAAGCAAAAGCTTGGGCTCTAATTTCAAGTCCAATGGCAGCACCTGCAGCATCACCATGTACATTACCCTTATCATTAAAAACCCACCAAAGGGTTTGATCACCTTTAATAACTTGATCAGCTAATATCCCACCTGTAACAATTCCTTCAATTTCCTCACCTGGAGTAGGAACATCACTGTGGCAAAGTTCGTTGCTAATATCATAGTAAGGATAATCGCCAGCAAATGGGTCGTACTCACCATCCCCAAGCACATCATAAAATGGCGCCAAATAATAGCTTTGTCCTTTTGAAACATCACCATGCGCTGGCCAATTAAGGATTGCAGGAGGAATTACATAATCGTCACTTGGTATAAAAAAGCCTTCATCAGGATCGGTATGAGCAAGAAACTCATCCACCTCAGCTCTTGTTATTTTAAAAAACCTGTCATACTCAGCACAAACAGATTCATCTACTGATGCAGTTCCATCAACTGTTAGAGGCCCTGTCCAAAAGTCAACACCATCTCTACGAAAGCGCTGTGCGGCAAGCTTTAACTGGTTATTAATATCTAGACCTCCAATCCATAATGCACCAGCAAAAATTGAAGATGCTGCACCATCAGCCGGTACATAGTATTTAGCAAGACCATCTAAATCCCACCACATATCGCCACCTGCATTAATTCTTGCCTTAACGTTATTTATATCGAGCCAACTATAAGCAGATGCTGGCGAACAACCAGCAGCAGTTTGTTTTAGATTGGCTCCTTGTTTTGTTGTTCCAAAATGATATTCTTCAGCTCGTGGTTGAATGACAAACACAAATGAAACAAAAACAATAATCAAAGCCCGTATAATATTCTTCATGATGATTATATTTATTACTTTCCTAATTTCTTTTTTCAGTATTGGTAAATCTTAAAAATTAAACATTAACCCTAAACGTATCTGACGCGGTGTACTATAATTACTTGGATTATCCACAAAATTACCATACAAATCTCTAAATGCTAATGGATCTAACTGATTATTAATTTGTCGCTGCCATTCAGGTGCGCTTAAGTAGCCATCGTCATCAGGGTTGCCAGTATAAGGATACACATTAATTATATTTTTTGTATCAAGCAAGTTAAGAACCTGAAGATAAACATTCAAATAAGCTCCTTTTGCATTATCATCAGAATTTTTCTTTAGTTTAAAATAGAAATCCTTATCTACTCTTAAATCTAATCTAAATTGCCAAGGTAATCTTGATCCACCGTAAGTACCTTTCAACAGATTAGTACCTGGAGCTATTGGTGATGTAATATTTCGCGAAGCGGTATAAGGTGTACCTGATCCTCCATTAACAGTCAGGCTAAAGCCAAAGTTGCTTAATGGCTCCAACGGTGCTTTACCTGCTTTATTTCTATTAATTACCGGTCCATCATAATTTTTACCTGATCCCCAGCGATAATCAAGAACAATGTTAAATGCATGTCTTCTATCCCAAGGCATTGGGAAGGTTGATCTTAAGTTTGGTAAACCTGCAGCAAGCAATGATGCAGCTGTAGTTGTTGAAGCACCTGTGGCATCAGCAAATTGTAATGTGTAAGCTGCTCTTACACGCACATTACCGGTACGACGAAGGTCAAACTCAGCAGTAAGCCCTTTTACGGTACCAAAATCAAGGTTATTGTATGAAGTATAATCTTTGGGATAAGCACCATTAAAACGATACATCTGAATCATACTTCTCATTTCTTTATAAAAAGTTGTAATTGTAATTGATGATGTATTTGATACTTTTTGTGTAAAACCTAATTCATAGTCAATTGTTTTAGTTGGCTCAAGAGAAGGATTACTTAAATTTCCGGTAATATTTTGAAAATAGTAATAATTCGCTGGGCTCGACATTACGTTACTTGTAGGTCTCATTGTTAACACATCATAATGAGCAAAAAACAAAGCTTCATCCGAAATAGGGAAAGAGAATGATATACGCGGCATTACATTAATTTGCGGATCATAATCTTTAAATGAGCTTATTGTAACTCTATCCTGTTCTGGATTTAGTAATGCAGGTGATATACCATTTCCAACATCAAGGATGGTTGGATCGAGTATTTCAATACCATCGGCATTATACCAAATATAATCGTTACGATAACCTACAACAGCAGTTGGGTTATCTACCTGATCAACATATACAACATAATCATCACCCATACTTGAAGGGTGTGTAAAGTTTTCAAATCCATTAACATTACTTATATTTGACACTGTATGAGCCGGATAAAGTAAAAATGGATCTTCTAACACCTTTTGATTAGCATCAAAAGCATCAACACGTACTCCAATATTAAATACAAGGTCGTTAAATGAAAACTGATCTTGAATATAACCTGCCATATAAATTGGCTCATATGCACCTATTGCTCTGGTAAATTCACCATACTGATCTGTTTTATTAAAAAAGTCTTCGTACGCAGGTTTACTTGTTAACACATTTCCTTCATAATCAAATCCAGCATAATTTACAGCAGTCAAACCATCATTCCATAATTCATCAGGTGAAAACAAACTAATATCAAGTGCATCACTTGCTAAATTAGCAGTATGCATATTGCCATTTTTATCGTAATACTCAATGGTTCCGTTGTCATAGTCGTATGAATCCATTACAATATAATCAAGTCCGTCAACAGGTAAGCCCATTGCTAGTCTTAGGTTTTTATCAAATGTTTGTTGCGAAGCTTCATCATACTTTCTCATATACATAATAGTATCTACATGGCCATTGTATGAAATTAGCTCAGGATTATCTTTGTCAAGTTCGCGTAAATGAAAGTTAGTAAGGCCGGTACCGTCACGAACAAG
>Ga0307988_1000776_pt1 | contig 20450 bp, 17 predicted proteins | sample EllFjometagen183_FD_203166 | JGI IMG/M metagenome (GOLD analysis project Ga0307988, IMG submission 203166) | Marine microbial communities from Ellis Fjord, Antarctic Ocean - #183 | ecosystem: Environmental > Aquatic > Marine > Unclassified | place: Southern Ocean | collected 2014-10-08 | reverse complement strand
AGGTATTATCGCAGATATCATGATTCAGTAGAGGAAGCCCTAATCGAATGGGATGAAGATGGAGTGGATCGACTGTTTCATGGAGCCGTTTCCACCATAATTGTAACCGCCAGGAAGGATGCTGGATGCCCTGCTGAAGACAGCCTGCTTGCAACGCAGAATATACTGCTTGCAGCACATGCGATGGGGCTGGGCAGTTGTCTTATCGGTTTTGTGGTTGAGGCGGTACGTCGTAGTGCTTATATGAAAAGAAAGCTGGGAATTGATGAAGGTGAAGAAATATACAGTGTTATTGCCCTTGGATATCCTGCTGTGGTTTATCAGAAGGCGGCTGGTCGTAAGCCGGTAGTTGCAAATCTGCTCAGGCTTGGAAAAGAGTTGATATAGAGAGTAGTGGGGATTGATAACCTATTATGGAGAGTACGATGGATTCAGTGGAGCGATTGAAGGTGGTATTGTTTTCTTTCGGTTTTAAGTACGGCGCTCCCTCCGATGTAAACGTGTTGTGGGATGTCAGATTTCTCCCAAATCCATACTGGGTAGAAAAGCTGAAACCGAATACCGGGCTAGTTGATGAAGTGGCAGCCTATGTTCTTGACAGCGATGGAGGCAGGGATTTTGTAAATCTTCTCACGCCAATGGTGGTATTTCTGGTGGAGCAGAACAAGCTCGCCGGGAAAAAAAATCTGCGCATTGCTGTTGGATGCACAGGGGGCCGTCACCGGTCGGTTGCAGTGGTAGAGGCTCTCGCCGGTTTCCTTGATAATTTGCAGATAGAGCTCACCTTGTTTCACAGGGATATTGAACGGGATGTCAGGGATGAAGCATAGAAGTGAGGAATTTCTACCTGTTCTATGGGGAAAGTGAGTAATTTTTACCTGGTTATTTAGTTTGTTCCGATTGTAATTTGTTTATCTGATTTTTGTTTCTCAATAAAAACAGAAACATATGTGTTTTTTGTTTTTTGGCACACCAGTTGCATTAACTGTTTGCAATACGAGGTTAATTGAACTGGCGCCAAGTTCAGCGTAAAAAAAATACTAAAAAGTGTAATTGAAAGCGATAATAAAATCTCTTCAACTATATCAATCAAAGGAGCAATACAATGAAAAAGCAGATAATAGCAGCAGTAATGGTAGCAGGATTGATCGCAGTCGGAACAGCATCAGCTAATCGTGGTAACGGCAATGGAGGATCGAACCAGGACTGCAGAAATCAGGGTGGCAAGATGTACCAACAGTTGGACACAACAACTCAGGACAAGATTTCTCAATTCAAGGATGATACCCAGACCTTGAGAAAAGAAATAGTAATGAAGCGTGCTGAAAAGAGAGCAATGATGAATGGCACTAATCCTGATTCTGCGGCAGCAGCCAAAATAGCAGGAGAACTTTTTGACCTTCGTGCTTCAATGAAAGTAAAAGCTGTAGCTGCCGGTGTTGACCAGTACATGAGACACCGTGGAATGGGTTCCGGCTCTGATGGCCAGAAAATGGGTCGACGTGGTCAGGGACAGGGTTCAGGCTCAAAAGGAAATCGACACGGTGGCTGTAATGGAGGAGGACGCTTCTAAACTTTCCTGCTGAAAAGGTTTTACACGTTTCTTTAAAACCCCAATGTGTCTCTCGCCGGCTGTATCCTCATGCGGCGTGAGACCACATTTGGGTTTTTTATTTTTTGGCAGATCATCTGTTATTGTGTATTCTTCTGTAGATGCTTATACAAATATATTTTTCTAAGATTCATTTTTAAAGCTGTAAAGTGGCATTAAAGGGGAAGGCATGTTTGAGAAGTTGAAAAATATTCAGTTCACCACAAAGCTTTTTGTTGCCATTTTTTTTATTTCTATCGCATCAGTAATTACAATCGCAGGCAATGCGATAAAAATGTCACATGAAGGTCTTAACGAGTTTGGTAAAACAGCTATTGCCAATACCCATCAGGCTGTTTTCGATTCCATCATTATGTATGACAAAAGTGTACTACGGAGTTTAGACGCCGATATTAGTTTCTTTAAAAGAGAAATTGAGACGAAAGGGGATGTTGAAATTATTTCATCCAGTATGCTCAAACAGACTATGGTCAACGAGAATACCCAGGTCACCAACACCCAGGATATTCCACGGTTAGTTATCGGCCCAACCTATATGAATGGGAGTCACGATTTTGTAGATAAGTTTGAAAAAATATCAGGGGCATCTGCTACTATTTTTCAATTAGTTGATGATAAACTCCTGCGCATCGCCACTTCTGTTAAGAAGCTGGATGGTGAAAGAGAAGTAGGCACCTATATCTCCTCCGACAGCCCCATATATGAGACTATCATGCGAGGAGAAACCTTCCGAGGAAAAGCCTTTTTCGTAAACGACTGGTTCCTTACAGAATATGCCCCCCTATACGACTGGGATGACAAAATCGTTGGGGCAATCTATGTTGGTCGCCCTCTACTGAATGCACAGATTAAAGAATTTATCTCCAATGTAAAAATAGGCAGCGGCTACTTTTACATGTATCAGGAAGATGGAGGTATCCTTCTTCACCCCACCCTTTCATCAAAAGATAACCTCTTTGAGATCGTGCCAGGATTTAGAGATCCGCAAGATGGCTCTTTCACATATACCATGAATGGGGCAAAACGTTTTGCCCGTACGGCCCTTATTGAACAATGGGACGTGTATATTGCGACAGATCTGGATGAGGTCGACATTAACGGTGGTTTGGATGCCAAAATGCTCCGTACAAATCTCATTGCAGGTTTTATCGTTGTTGGTGTCGGGCTGCTGCTTACTATTTTCCTTATTCGCTCCATCAATCGTCCTCTGCGAGATCTTGCTGAAAAAAGTATCAAGGTTGGCGAGGGAGATTACACCGTCGAATTTAGTTCTGAGAACAAAGATGCCATTGGTCAGTTGACCAACTCACTTGGTACAATGGTAGCTAAATCAAAAGTAATGATATCAGACATCATCACCTCCTCCACAACGTTGAGAGTGTCTTCAGGGCAATTATTGGGTATTTCCGAGCAAATGGTTGAAAGTGCAGATGCTACAACAAAAAATGCAGATGAGACCTCAGAAAATGCAACAAGTACCTCGATGAATATAGACTCGATTTCTGCGGCCATGGAGGAATCTGCAGCAAATCTTGAAATAATTGCCACTGCTTCAGAAGAAATGGGAGATACCATCAGAGAGATAGCCGAAAACAGTTCAAAAGCCCGCCTTTCAACTGAAAAAGCTGTTGCCAGTGCCAAGAAATCTCAAGAAGGTGTCAAGGACCTGGGAGAAGCGGCGAAATCAATAGGTATCGTCACAGAGACAATTACTGAAATTTCAGCGCAAACTAACCTCTTGGCCCTAAACGCCACAATTGAATCCGCTCGAGCGGGTGAGGCGGGAAAAGGTTTTGCTGTCGTAGCCTATGAAATTAAGGCATTGGCTCAACAAACCGTGTCAGCAACCGGCCAGATCAAATCAGCTATTGATGGGGTTCAGTCTCAAACAGAAGAAACTGTTAGTGATATTGAGGATATTTCAAAAGTTATCGGTGAAGTGAATGACATTGTGACAACAATTGTAACCGCAGTGGAAGAACAGGCTGCCACAACAAATGAGATTGCCACGAATGTAAACCAAGCCTCCGCTGGGATCAATGATATCAACGAGAACGTGGCAATAAGTAGCCAGTTAACCCTTTCTATGTCAGAAGGAGTTGATCAAGTTAAAGCAAGATCAATTGCTGTAAAAGATAATAGCGAAGAAATAAGCGCCTCCGCAGCTGGTCTATTTGCACTATCAGAAAAACTGACCGAACTTGTTTCCAGATTCCGCATATAGTTGACGCTTCTCTTATTAGTGACTTACTCCTAAAAGCCTGCATTCTTCCCGTTTACCGAGGCTGGTTTTGTAGAAATAGAATACTGCGTAACTCGATCAACCTTGACTCGGATTGTTCTTCGTTGGAAAGGGCTTTTTTAGGAAAGTAGAAAAAAAGCGACTACTTATCACCAAAAATCCGGAGGAAAAGAAGAGTTACGATAAAACAGGTGATTGTTTGGATTCTGGATTTGAATTTGTGCAATCTAGAAGCTATACTTAATAAAGAAACATTATTTCACCGCTTTATTGTACCTATCATTTGCTGACGATTACCAGGCAAAGGAGGTAGCCATGTCATTATATCCAGACCCATCTGACCAATCAGTGGGAAAAAATCAATCGCAAACGATAAGGAGACTTTTCGCTGAGATAGAAAGAGCAATAGAGGCGGGTGATTTTAAGGCGGCGGAGAGGCTGCGGGCTGAACTCATTGAAACGAATCCGATGGCCATCAATGAGGCGATTAAAACCGCCGAACTGATTGAAGCCGGAATGTCTGCTGCAATTGACAAAGATCATCTGGAAATCTGGCCAGGATTGTATGACCAACTCTCCACTGAAGAACAAAACTGTCTTTTTCGCAGCATGAAAAAGTTAATCCTGCCAGAAAAATTAAGGTTACTCCAATACGGTTCACTCAATAACAGACTTTTTTTTCTTGAAAAAGGCAGAGTCATCGTTGGCATCTCTGGTGAGGATAAGAAGTTTAAGATACTAGCCCAACTTGGACGAGGCGATGTCTTTGGCGAATACACATTTGCCACTATTGCTCTCTGTTCAGCCACAGTGGTTACCAAAACCGCAGTACAGGTGCGGTGTCTGGAAGGTCGTGAAGCTGAAAGCTGGGAAGAGAAACATCCTGGTTTGTATGATAAGGTTCTCGAGTTCTGTAAAAAACATGGGAGGATTGACCAAATTGTACAAAGAAAAGAGGAGGAAACTCACACCTATCAGCGGTACACTGTTCAAGGTCACGCAAAGGCAGTTTTACTCGATAAGAGTGGACAAAAAACGGAAGTGAACTTTAATGGGGAGTTAGAAGAAATTTCCCGATCAGGCACTTCTTTTTCCATCCATTGTAATAAAAGAGCCACTGTTAAACAGCTGTTGACCAGGTCATTATTTATAACTTTTACTTGCGGTAAAAACGGAAAAGAGATCAGCTTCTCCAGTGTCGGAAGAGTTGTTCGCGTTTCCTTTCTACTCTACAACGATTACCTTCTACATATTGGTTTTCATAACGCACTTCCGGAGGAGCTGGATGGACAACTGGCTTCCTGACCACCCCCATATAACTCTTGCTGACCGGGTGGTTGTAGACAGGATCTCCTTGGTTTCTCTCCTTTTTTTGTTATTGTGATTCCAGTTTGTTGTGGAAACTCTTTACAATGGCCCCAAGGAAGTATATTACAGTCCGGCTGCAAGCGCGGTGGATCTGCGCGGATCCGCTCCTCCGAACATCATGCCATCTTTGATCATGATAGACTGGATGGCCCCCATAGCCGATTTCACTTTTATTTCGTGACCCTTCTCTTGCAAAGCTGCAATAGTATCAGGACTTAGACCTTCTTCAATACGTATCGCATCCGGCAACCATTGATGATGGATGCGCGGGGCTGCTACTGCACTCTGGATATTGAGGTTATGGTCAATTACATTCATGATAACCTGGAGAGTGGTCGTGATAATACGAGAACCACCTGGGCTTCCTGTTACGAGGAAATTTTTACCATCCTTTTTGACAATGGTTGGTGACATCGAACTGAGCATCCGCTTGTTCGGCTCAATCTTATTTGCTTCTCCACCGAATAAACCGTAAGCATTAGGTACTCCGGGTTTTGCAGAGAAATCATCCATTTCATTGTTTAGTAAGAAGCCGGCTCCCTCAACCACTATGCCAGAACCGTAACTGAAGTTGATGGTATAGGTGTTAGATACACTATTTCCGAACTTATCAGCGATGGAGAAATGTGTTGTTTCATTGCTCTCATAAGGTAAGGGGTTGTTTGGGGCAATGGTTGCACTGGGCGTTGCTTTTTCAGGATCGATTTCCTTGCGGAGTAGTTCCGCATATTTTTTTGAGGTTAGACCATTCAGCGGCACCTTGACGAAATCTTCATCACCTAAGTAATGAGAGCGATCTGCATAGGCTCGTTTCATTGCTTCAGCCATCAAGTGAATGGTTTTCGCTGAATTATGACCATATTCTGACATGGGATATCCTTCAAGAACGTTCAAAATCTGTACAACATGAGTACCCCCGGAACTTGGTGGAGACATTGAATATATATCATATCCCCTGTAATTCCCATGGACTGGTGTCCTGAAACTCGGAGAATAATCTTTCATATCTTCCATGCTTATGAGGCCGCCATGTTTTGCCATTTCAGCAACGAGAAGTTCGGCGGTTTTACCTTCATAAAATTCCTTGATACCGTTTTCCGAAATACGCTTTAAGGTTGCAGCAAGATCTTTCTGGATGAAAAGATCACCAGGCTCATAATAACTTCCATCGGGCTTATAGAAAATTTTTCTGGAAGAGTCCCATTTTTTAAGCATCTTTTCTTTTTTCTTGAGGCCGTCGCTAAAACGCGGTGTGACTATAAAACCTTCTTCGGCTAGCTTAATCGAAGGGGCCATTGCCTCCTTTAAACTGATGGTACCATACTGTTCAAGTGCCATAGCAAGACCCGCAACAGTACCGGGAACCCCTGCTGCCAGATGAGAATATCTAGAAACCTGGCTGTCGGCATTACCCTCTTTATCAAGAAACATGTCGACAGTTGCTTTGCTTGGAGCCTTTTCCCGATAATCAATGGCCACGACTTCATTCTTTTTTTCAGAAGAAATCAGCATAAAGCCACCTCCACCGATATTACCTGATCGGGGTTGTGTAACTGCCAGTGAAAAAGCTGCTGTCACAGCAGCATCAATGGCATTGCCACCATTTTTCAAGACCTCCTGAGCAGACTGAGTGGCAAGGAAATGGCTGGTGACCACCATTCCCTCTTTGCTTTGTACCGGATGCATTCGTTGACCTTCAAGGATCGCTCCTGCTGAGACCAGCTGGGACATAAACAGTACTGTGCAGCCCATTACTGCTGCGATTCTCGTAAAATTTAACTGTAATATTTTTCTTTTCATACGCCCTCCTTAGATAGTGTTTTTCATATGGTTTTACGTAAAAGACATCTATATATATAGCACATTCCTTAAATAACCATCCGGTCCAAGCCAACCAAGAACAAGTGTGCAGTTCCTGTAGGTCTGTAGTATCTTTTTGTGGAGAAGGTATTACATGTCTTTTTTATAAACCAATTTAAAATGGAGAACATATGAAATTATTTTTTATCGCTACACTTTTCGCCATCCTATCCTCAACAGTGAGTTATGGGGAGGATAATAAAGTTAAACATGAAGAACATGGGATCTCTTCGGGAGTAGAAGCACTTTCTCACGACTTACGTGATTTACTTTCTCTGGAAATGCAGGCTCTGGAGAGCGGAATGATGTCTATAATTCCAGCATACAATTCCGGGAATTGGCAGGAGATTGAAAATACCGCAGGAAAAATGAATAAAAGCTATATAATGAAACAAAAACTCACTGAGAGCCAAGTCAATGAATTACATGCAAAGCTACCACGTGCTTTCATTGAAAAAGACCAGAATTTCCATTATCTAGCAGGTATGCTCGAACATGCTGCCAAAAACAAAAAAGCTGAGCTGATTAATTTTTATTTTTCTGAAATGAATGAGTCGTGTGTTAGTTGTCATGCCGCATTTGCGACTCATCGATTTCCAGCCTTATTGCCCAGGGAAAAGAAAGATGAGCATGTTCACTAAAATAACATGTTTAGAGTTGAAGAGAAAAGTCATTCTCGAACAGTATTCCAGGCTGACCAGATGACATGCCAGCTTAGGCAGAATTTAAAAATATATCGAAGCAAAAGCTGAATTTAAACAAGGAGAAAACATTGGCCAGAAGCAACTATTCTTACGAGAAGCGCCAGAAAGAGTTGGCGAAGAAAAAGAAAAAAGAGGATAAAAAACAGCGAAAACTCGAGGATAAAGCCATCGCCTCCGAGCAGAAAGCCACACTTCCCCCCGAGGAAGATCACAACCAGTAAACTTTTACAAAAGCTGACGACTGTTGACTTTCGGTTATCAAAATGAAAGCAACGGAAGATTGTCAGGTTTGATTGAGATACAAATTTCCGCTGAGAAGGAGGAGTATGAAAGTTATTACTATTCCGCACTCTTTTGATAACTATGCCTACCTCTTAATCTGTGAAAAGAGTCGAGAGGCCGCTGTTGTAGATCCTGGTGAATTCTATCCTGTCTATAGTGAGTTGAAAAAGCATGAGATAAGACTGAAGACAATTTATTGCACCCACCATCATGGGGATCATATTGGAGGTTTGAAAGAACTTTCTGATCAATTCGACGGGCTCACAATCTGTGGGGCTGAGGAAGATGTCGGCAGAATCCCGGGTATGAACCGGCCCCTCACCGAGCAAAATGAAATATACGTGGGCGAGATTGCAGGGCGGGTTGTTTCTACGCCGGGGCATACCAGAGGGAGTGTCTGCTATTCCTTCAAAGACCATCTTTTTACAGGTGACACACTCTTTGGTGGAGGATGTGGACGGCTGTTTGAAGGAACACCTCTGGAAATGTATAAATCACTTAATGTAAAACTTAAAAAGTTATCGATTGAAACGAAAATCTGGTTTGGTCATGAGTATACCGCTCAAAATCTCAAATTCGCAAAGTTTGTTGAACCGGATAATGTTGAAATAGATAAGAGGCTGGCTGAAATTACTGCAAATCCCAGTGAGCCAACGATCACTACGCCCAGTACAATGGAGCTTGAATATGCAACCAATCCTTTTCTCAGATGTGAAGATGCGGGGGTGTTGAAGTCGGTTGCAAAGAGATGTGATGTTGATGATCCTGATCCTCCTTCGGTTTTTACAGTAATTCGTAAGATGAAGGATACTTTTTGAACTAGTTGTGAGAGCGTTGCCAAAAGCTTCATTGACCTTCCCGGTATAATAGGATAGATGTCACAACACAGTTGTGCTTTTAACTTAGCCATCCAAGGCTTCGTATGACCTTTTAGATGTTTATCAGTATTAGATTTTTTATATGTGAATTTTGGGAGGATTTTGTCAATGAAGAAGTTATCTTTATTAGTCGCCGTTTTGTTGAGTCTGGTTAGTTTTAACGCTGGGGCGGCTACTATTTCTGTGAACCAGTTCGTCGAACATCCGGCACTGGATGCGATATTAAAAGGTTTTCAGGATTATCTGAAGGAGCAGGGCGTTGAGGTTGAGTATAACGTCCATAATGCCCAGGCAAATATGGGGACCGCTACCCAGATCGGCCAGCAGATGATCGGAGAAAAGGCCGATCTCCTACTTGCCATCGCTACTCCTTCGGCACAGGCTACAGCCCAGGCCGTCAACAAGGCGCCTGAGAACATGAAACGTCCTTTTCTTTTTACTGCGGTGACAGACCCTGTTGCGGCGGGGCTGGTGAAAGATCTTCAGCATCCACCCAAGGGTATTACCGGTGTTTCGGACCTTTTACCAATTGAACAGCATATCAAGATGGTACTCTCCTATGGTGGAAATATCAAACGGCTGGGCTTGCTCTATAATAGCGGTGAGGCCAACTCCAAATCTACTATTGTCCGTGTAAAAGCTCTAAGAGAAAAGCTCGGTTTTACAACTGTGGAGGCAACTGCCTCTAAAACTGCTGACGTATATCAGGCGGCAAAAAGTCTGGTCGGCCGTGTCGATGCTATATTCATTCCCACCGATAACACAATAGTATCCGCTCTTGAATCAGTTATAAAAGTTGGAGTGCAGAATAAGCTACCTGTCTTTGCGGCAGATGTCGATTCTGTGAAAAGAGGTGCTGTTGCGGCCATGGGATTTGATTACTATAAACACGGATATCAGACAGGGGCAGTTGCCGAAAGAATTTTAAATGGTGAAAAGCCTGAAAATATCCCTGTGTCTTTTCAAAAAGACCTTCAACTTCATATTAATGCGGTCTTTTCTGAGAAGATGGGCCTGACTCCTTCTGCGGAATTCTTGAAGAAAGCGACCAAGGTGTATAAATAGGGAACGATTTGATTTATGACTTGGTATGCTGCACTTGGTGCGATAGAGCAAGGGCTTGTTTATGGAATAATGGTGGTCGGGGTATATCTTACCTTTCGAATTCTCGATTTTCCTGACCTCACAGTTGATGGCAGCCTTCCACTGGGAGCTGCTATCTCAGCTGTCGCGATCACCAGCGGGATCAACCCATACCTCTCGCTGGTTTTTGCACTTGCCGGAGGTTTTCTGGCCGGGATGGTAACGGCAATCTTGAATACCAAGTTCAAGATACTGCACCTCCTTGCCTCCATATTGACCATGATCGCGCTCTATTCTATAAATATCCGTATCATGTCAGGTCCCAATGTTGCTCTCCTTGGTAAAGATACAGTATTTGATGCGGTGATCAGTTATGGGGTTCCTGCACATTTTGCCGGAGTGATAATATTCGGTCTTTTTGCCCTCATCGTTCTCTGTTTCATTATTTGGTTTTTGGGAACCGAAATTGGCATGGCTATTTTGGCTGTGGGTGATAATCCGCAGATGATCAGGAGTCTTGGTGTAAACACCCATACAATTGTTATACTGGGTGTAGGCATGTCTAATGGACTGGTTGCTTTGAGTGGTGCGCTGGTCGCACAGAATCAGGGAGCGGCTGATGTAGGTATGGGGATTGGAACTATTGTAGCCGGCCTGGCCTCGGTTATTATAGGAGAGACTCTTTTCGGCTGTACGACAATCGCCAGGGCATTCATCGCCGCCGTGCTCGGTTCTGTGGTGTATCGTCTAGCAATTTCCCTGGCTCTCGGGCTTGAGTTCGGCGATTTTCGTTTTAATCCCAGCGACCTCAATTTGATAACGGCGGTCCTGGTGATCGGTGCCCTGATTGCACCAAATCTTAGGAAGAGATTAATTGCACGGTGATCAACTTAGAAGGCATAGTAAAATATTTCCATAAGGGAAGTGTCAACGAGGTTTTCGCACTCAACAACGTAGATCTGAAGATTTGCGAGGGTGATTTCGTGACTGTTATCGGCTCCAACGGGGCAGGCAAATCCACCCTGCTCAATTGTATTGCCGGCGGATTTTTCCCGGATTCCGGTAAAATCACAATAAATAATGAGGATGTTACAACTTGGCCCGAATACAAGAGGGCTAAATTTATTGCCCGGGTTTTCCAGGACCCTCTTCTCGGTACATGCCCTTCAGCTACAATAGAACAGAATATGGCTCTCGCTGCACTGCGAGGCAAAAGACGGGGGCTCGCACGAGGCGTAAAGAGCCGTGATAGAGATCGTTTTCGTGAGGATCTGGAGCAGCTCGGGCTGGGGCTTGAAGAGAGACTGCTTGATAAGGTTGGTCTGCTCTCCGGAGGACAGCGTCAGGCCTTGACGATGTTTATGGCTACAATGCTCAGGCCTGATGTGCTTCTGCTGGATGAGCATGTTGCCGCCCTTGATCCGAAAACAGCAAACCAGATCCTGCAGTTGACCCAGGAGATTGTAAAACAGCGAAAACTCACTACACTCATGATCACCCATAATATGAAACATGCCATCAGCTTCGGAAACAGGCTGATAATGCTTCATCAAGGTGGTATTCTTCTTGACTTGAGCGGGCCGGAGAAAGAAAATCTTACGGTTAAAGATCTCCTGGCCCAGTTTTATAAAACCCAGGGTGAGGAACTGGCACTGGATTCCCTGCTGCTGAGTTAGACCCTGTCCGGTATACCTCCCTAATTCTCTCCAATCAGATTATTCCAGTCCAGCAGTTTAAAGCTGTTGTGCAGCATATGATCGTCATCTTCGATGACAATTTTAATATTGGAAAAGGTCTTTTCTGCCAGTGGAACAACAAGGTCAGGGGGAGTCACCGTATCGTATTTTCCTATGACAAGTAAAGTCTCGGTAGTCAGCATTACCTCGGGAACCTGATAGTCTTTGAAGTTGAGTGCAGGGGCGAAGAGTATGAGCTGGGTAACTCTTGAGGGAAATTTGAGGGCAAAACATGTAGCCATCAGTCCTCCAAAGCTTGTGCCGATAAAGGTAATATCATTTTTCTCCGCACATATTTTTTCAAGTTGCAGCAGACGATTATCGAGGTCTCCGTCAAAATCAGGTTTGATTACTTTTGGGAAATGGGTTGAAAAAAAGATACCCTTAGTGCCTTTACTTGAGGAATCGAGACCATGTAGAAAAATTGTTGTAGTTGTCTTCATTTGAGTTATGAGTCCAGAATTTTTATTACCCTGCTAAAAAAAAACTCAGTCATGGCGAGGATGTAAGAGTCACCAACCCCTGGATACGATCAAGTTCAGCGAGTGTTTTAACATAGGTGATATTTGTCAGATTTTCCTGGCTAAGTGCCTGGGAATAAGCATCCTGAGCGATAAGAACGTCCAGGGTAGTTGACCTGCCGGATTCAAACTTTGCCTGTTCGGCCTCAAGACGTTTGAGTGTTGCCAGGCTGGTTTTCTGTGTTGCTTCAATTGCCTTGATGGCCAGCTCAACATCACGAACCGTTGTTCTGACTGTCTTTTTGATCTGCTGGCGGAGAAGCCTGGCACTTGTTCTGGCTTTGCTGTGTTGAGCGCTGGCTTTCTGTACATTCCCCTTTGCGGTCGAGTTTTCCAGGGGGACGGAAAAGGTCAAGCCAACCTGCCAGAGATTATCTGTGTTGCTTAAGCTGTTGTTTAAGGAATCACCATATCTTTCATCTGCTCCTGCGAGTCCTACGCTTCCAACAAGGGCAAAATTAGGACGAAGTCTATCATTAGCACTTTCCTGCTGAATTCTTGCAGCTTCGATATTCAGGTCTGCAGCCTTTATATCCGGTCTTTTTTTAAGAGCATTTTCTATAATAGCGGGGAGGTCGAGTTCTACAGGATCAGTAAGAGGAAGATCTACCGGCCTATAAGAACTGAACCAGTCGTCACTGTTCAACAGCAGTTTGAGTTCATCATCGGCAACGCCAATTGCCCTTTCTGCAAAGATAAGGCGCTCTTCACGTTTTGCAACTTCTGACTGAGGTTGATAGATTTCAACATTGGCAAGTTTGCCGGCCGTGATTTTTTCTTCGGTCTGTTTCAGGAGTTTTTCGGCGAGTGTTAAGGATATTTGTTGTACCTTGATATCCTGCCAGGCATAGACAAGATTCCAATACCCTTGCTTTACGATAGCCGCAAGGTCTGCCGCCTGACTATCCACCTGATGTGTGGCTGCAGCCAGTTGTTTTTCAGTTGTTCGAAGAGCCGCCGTCTGCGCATCCCTACCCAATCCCTGGAGCAGAGGCTGGCTGAGTCCCAAAAGCAGGCCGGAATTGTATGCGGGATTGAACAGTAATCCCTGAGCATCGCTGTCGTAGCTGCTGTTGTTCCAGCCGAGACTGATTGCAGTACCAGTGGTGAAAAGCTTCTCTGTTTTGGCATTCCAGCTGTAACTGTTTACCTGTTCGGCACCTCCTGGTATCAATGGTGTTAGTTCCTGATTCTGCGCTCCGGCTTCCGCAGAGAGCTGTATGTCAAACCGGCCCCTTGCGGCAACTGTTTCACCTTCTGCGATCTGAACATCCTGACGCTGCAGTTTTAGATTCAAATTGTTGGCCAGAGCCTGTTCAACAGCATTTGTAATCGTTATCTCTTCGATCTGGCTTTCTTTTGCAGAACTGCTGTTCGCCATGATACAGACAAGCGAAAATGATATTATGGAAAGTATAGTATGACGCATCAGTTTTCCTCTGGTGGTTGTTCTCCAGCCAGAAACGGATAGGGTTTCCAGTAGAAATTTTTGACTGTTTTAATTGTATTTTTACGTATTACGGTGAACCTTTCAAGAAGATAATAGAGTGTCGGGACTACGATCAAAGTAAGAAAAGTAGCTACGATAAGACCAAAAACAACCACTACCGCCATCGATTGCCACCACTGACTTGATTCACTCACCCAGGAGATCGCTCCTTTATGAAAATCAAAAGAGACACCTGTGATCATGGGGATAAGTCCAAGAATAGTGGTTACTGCAGTCAGGAGCACGGGACGAAGCCTGGTTGCACCAGCAGACACGACAGCTTCTTTTAATGCATATCCCCGTTTACGCAGGCGGTTTGTATAGTCGATCAGGACTATGGCGTTATTCACAACTACACCGGCCAGGGAGATCACGCCAACACCGGTCATGATAATTCCGAATGGAGACGCGAAGACGGCCAATCCTAAAAATGCGCCGCCGAGGGAAAGAACAACGGAGGTCATAATGATAAATGGCTGGCTGATGGAATTAAACATAGATACAAGAATAAGGAATATCAGTAACAGGGCGATGAGAAAGGCCTTGGTGAGGAAATCCTGTGATTCCTTCTGGAACTCAAATTCGCCGGTGAAGGTTAGTTTGTACCCAGAAGGGAGTGGCAGGTCTTTTAGGATCTCCGCCGCCTGAGCACGGGCCACCGGGCCGGGAATCTTGGTCTCGTCAACATTTGCCTTTACCGTTACCACGCGTTCGTTATTGATCCGGTTGATATCACCTATGGAGCCGGCAAAGTTCACCTGCGCTACCGTTGACAGTGGAACCATCTGCCCCGAGGGGGTAGGGAGCATCAGCTCATGCAGTATATCGACGACTTGCCTGTTGGATTCCTCGAGCTGGACCGTAATGTCATAATCTTCATCTCCTTCTCTAAAGGAGGAAACTTCCAGCCCGTTGTAGGCACTTTTAAGCGCAAAGCCAATCATATCTGTTGTCAGTTCAAAAAGAGCCGCCTTCTGCCGGTCAACTACAACCTGGACAGATGGAATGCCTTCAACATAGTCGTCGCGGACATCTTCCACATGAGGAACTTTCATGAGTATGTCTTTGATCTGCTTGGCAATGTTTCCAAGAATAGTGAAATTGTCGCCACTGATTTCTATATTGATAGGTGCTCCAGTTGGCGGGCCTCCTTCTTCCATGGCGATGGTTATTTTACCACCCGGGATATCTTTCACACGTTCACGGATCTCCTCAACAGTATCATGGGAGGATCTCCACCGTTCATCGAGTTCGAGTAGACGGACGCCCACATGGTTCGGGGAATTTGCTGAAAAAGCTGAACCGCCCCCGGAGGATATTACACCTTTAGTGTAGATGTTTTTGATGTTTTTTAGATCACTGGGGCCGAAATATGATTCACCGTTCGGTTTTTTATACTCCTTTGGAGCCAGGGCTTCAAAAGATGTCGCGGCGGATTTGCCTGCAAGGGAAAACTCAATCCGGTGTATAATTTTGTCTATATAGTCAAGGCCTGCACCTTCCGGTACATCCACATTGACGTACAATCCTTTCGGGTCAATTTCCGGGAAAAATTCGACAGGTTTTTCCAGGCCAACAACAAGAAGCCAGCCCTGGAACATCAGAATCAGGGTACAAAAACCGATAGAGATAACCGTTAATGGTTTTTCCAGAGCATTTGTGAGGAGTCTGCTGTAGTTGGTCAGAAGAAATCCTTTGATCTCCGCAGGTTTTTCAACGCCATTCGGGCTCTCTTTGGAGTCGTCAGGTACGTGGATATCACGCTCTTTTACTTTCATAAACAGAGAGGCCATTGCCGGATTTATAACCAGGGCAACGAAGAGGCTTGAGGAGAGGGTTATGATAAGGGTAAGGGGTAAATAACTCATAAATTCCCCCATTATCCCCGGCCAGAAAAGCATCGGAGAAAATGCCGCAATGGTCGTGACGGTGGAGCCGATAACCGGATATGCCACCTCCGAAGTAGCCTTCATTGCGGCTTCAACGCGGCCAGCTCCCTGTTCCATAAAGCGGTAACAGTTTTCGACAATCACGATGGCATTGTCGACAAGCATACCCAGGGCAAGAGTTAGACTGAAGAGCACCACCATATTCAGCGTAATGCCCATCAGGTAGAGTATGGTAAACGAAAGCAGCATGGAAAAAGGGATTGCCATGCTGACGAGTATCGCGTTGCGGATACCCATGACAAAAAATATTACAATAAGGACAAGTACCAACCCTGTGAGGATGTTGTTTTCGAGATCAGCAACCATTATTCCAATATCTTTTGCCTTGTCCAGCACCTTGGTAATATCGGTGCCTCCCGGCCAGGTAAGCTGATCTTTAGAGATAATTTTGTCGACCGCTCTGCTGATCGATATTATGTTTTCCCCTGAACGTTTTTTAACAGCTATATTAATTGCTTCACGTCCGTCCAGCCTGGACTTACTAATTTCTTCCTTGAAGCCGTCAACCACTCTGGCGACATCCTTGAGGTAGACTGGTTCTCCATTGTAGGTCGTGAGCACTAGCCCGTATATTTCCTCTGGAGTTTTGAATTCGCCGGGAACCCGCAGTTGAAAACGTCCATTGCCAAGCTGTATATTACCTCCGGAGGTATTGGAGTTTTCACTTCTCACCTTGCTTTGAAAGCTGCTGATAGTGAGACCATAATAGGCCAGTTTTTCGGGAAAAACCTCGATGCGTATCTCCCGCTCAAGGCCCCCCGTAACCTCTACCTCCAGCACTCCGCTGACGCCTTCAATCTCATCTTTGAGGTCGTCAGCTATATCTTTTAAGCATGGCAGGCCACAGGTCCCGGAAAGAGAGAATATTACAATGGGCATCTCTGAAAAATTAACTTCAAATACAGAAGGGTCCTCTTCAAGATCACCGGGCAACTCACCCATCGCCTCATCGACCTTGTCTTTTACATCTAAAAGAGCCTGATCAATATCAGTACCGGTGATAAACTCTATATTGATGGATGAGAGCCCTTCAGAACTGACGGACTTGATTTTCTTTACCCCGTCGAGGCCTTTTAGTTTTTTTTCTATCTCTATCGTTACTGTTGTTTCTATATCGGTTGGTGAAACACCACGATAGCTTGTCGAAACAAAAACATTTGGGATAGTTATGTCCGGGTCACTTTCCCTAGGCAGTACTTTGTAGCAGTAAACGCCGAATATGATAAGCAGGATTGCCAGGACACTGACCGTAGTACTCTTTTTTACTGCGGTGTCCGAAATTATCATAATCTGAGTTCCTTCGGATCCGTGATAGTCTTAACAACTTTTACCTTTTGATTATCTTCTACGTCCCGGTGGCCCTCGACCAGGAGTCTGTCATCCGGCCGAAGGCCGTCAGTTATCTGAACCATCCATTTTTCCATGATACCCAGGCTGACATATCTTTTCCTGGCGATACCATCTTCTTCAACGTAAACGAACTGTTCATCGTTTCGTGAGACGACACTGTAGAAAGGAACTGCAATAGTGTTCTGGTAGGTTTTTTTGATGATATCTGCCCTGATAAACATACCGGCAAAAATGTCCCCATCTCTATTGTCAATTTCAAGCTCAAGATTATAAATTCTCGCTATGGTTTCTGGAGATGGTGAGAGGAAGTGAACCTTTGCGGAGATTTTTTTGTTGTTTAAAGCCTGTATGGTGATTCCCACTGTATCTAATTTTTTTACGGCGAGAACGTCTGATTCAGGGATACCGATAACACCTTTTAACCTGTCAATTTCAAGAATTTCAGCGATCGGATCACCTATTGATAGCTGAAGGCCGATCTTGGCATTCATACGGCGGATAATCCCATCCATGGGGGAGGTTACAGTTGTACGTGAGTAAAGCAGCTTCGCATTTTCATAATCCGCCATTGTCGTCTGCATATTCATCTTATTGGCGTCCATGGCCGATGCTGGGATGACACCTTTGTCATAAATGGACTTGTCCCTTTCATACTCTGATTTCGCGAGATTATAGGCAGCCTCCGTTCTGGCGAGTGCTATTTCATAATCTTTTGATTCGATATGGGCCAGTATATCGCCTTTTTTAACCCTGTCTCCTTCCTGTACCAGAACATCTGTGATGGTACCACCCAGTTTCGACATGAGCTGCAAGCGTGTCCACGGTTCAATCGATCCGGGCAGATTGATTCGATCCGTTATGGTTACAGGAGCCAAAGTCAATATCACACCATTTGTCGGCGGTTTTTCCTGCAGCACTGCAGCATTCTTTTCGGCGGCGATGATAGCGCTTTCTTTTTTTATTGCTCCTACAAGAATAACGATGGCAATTATCATTGCCAGGAGAATGAACCGGGGAATATTGTTCCAGAGAAAATATACTATCCTGGCTCTGGTTGTTTTTTTCTGGAGTGTATGTTTATCCATGGGAGTGTTCTCTCTTTTGATAATGTTCAGAATCTGGCTTCAATCCTTCCAGTACCTGCCTGAAAAGAAGTTCCATGGCGGTGCCTATCTCCTCGGTCTGGATCCTTCTAGTGTACCAGGCTGATATAAGTAGTATGTAGATTGAGTAGAAATGTGCAGTGAGGTGAAGGAGCTCAATATCCCTGCGGAGCTCTCCTCTATCTTTTGCTTTTTCAAGTATGGGAAAAAATAATTGAAAATACTTATCATCGATTTCGGCGTGACCCTGAAGGTCGCCCTCATCGGGAAAAACGGTTTGCCGCATAAATATCCGTCCGAATTCTTTGTTTAGAGTGACGTGTTTGAATTCAGTCATATAGATAGTCAACATCTGCTCAAGGACCGGAGCATCGGGGTTTGCCTGGTTCACCAATTCTTTGTGTATCAGGTCCAGCTCGTGTTCACAAAAAGCATGAAGGATCTCTTTTTTGGTCTGGAAATAACCATATACCGTTCCTTTTCCCACCCCCGCCACTTTGGCCAGTTCTTCTATAGAGGTGTTTTCAAAACCGTTGGTGCTGAACAGTGTTACCGCAGCATCTAAAATGGCTTGTTTGGTCTTTTGTTTTTTTTCTTCTCTTACTGACATAAATGTCTCCTTGAATTTCGACTGCGGTCGAGATTTTACACACTATATCGGATAGGTCAAGAAAAAAATGACTGCGGTCGGAAAAAAGGTTGTTCTACAATAAAAAACCTGACGGTTAGTGGCATAAATGAATAACAGGATTACTGTTAGAGCGGTCAAAGCTTGTAAACTGAATGGAAAGGAGAATAAATGGACGCGCAGGTTGGAGTGAGTCAGCTGTTGAGTCAGCTGGCAGTGTTATTACCCTTCGGGTATGCTTTTGGGGCAGGAATGGTATCTGCTGTGAATCCTTGCGGTTTTGCCATGTTGCCAGTGTATCTTACTTTATACCTGGGTGCAGAGGACAGTGATTTTCGCAGGAAGTCGCCTCTGTCGAGAATGTTGAAAGCGTGCTGGATTACTCTTGTAGTAACCGCGGGTTTTGGTTTGCTCTTTGGTCTGGTTGGGGTAGTAGTTTCGGCCGGAGGTTCTTTTATTATGGGGTTTATGCCATGGCTATCCGTTGTCGTGGGGTGTGCACTTGTCTTACTGGGCGGCTGGATGCTGCTCGGTCGCAGTATCTCTCTTCCTTTTATGCTCAATCTTGCGGGGAAGATAGGAGATCCGCGGGAGATGAGTCTTTCCGGTTTTTTTCTCTTCGGAGTCGCATTTGGTGCGACCTCTCTTAGCTGCACTCTGCCGATCTTCCTTATGGTGGTCGGCAGTTCGGTCGCATCGGGAAATTTTCTGACAGGAATATATCAGTTTCTCAGTTATACCTTGGGGATGGGCAGTGTGCTGTTTGTTCTGACCATTGGAATAGCCCTGGTTAAGGAGGGACTCGTAGTTACAGCAATGCGTAAAATTCTTCCCTATGTACAGAAAATATCAGCTGTCTTTCTTATAGTTGCAGGTGTTTATATTATCTATTATTGGTTGTCCAGCGGCCTCCTCTTCAGTTGATGAACAGGGACGACATACTCCAGGAGGAAAAAGGGGCTAGATATAGCGGCGTACTGGCAGCTTCTGTTGCCTTTGTTATCTGGGGTGTCCTTCCAATTTACTGGAAACTGCTTCAAGGGATCCCTGCATACGAAATTCTTTGTCATCGCATGTCATGGTCTGTCCTTGTAACCTTTGGGCTGATTTTGATCCTTGGCAAGAAACGTTCGTTATGGCAGGCGTTAAAGAATCCGAGGACAGTTGTAATCTTTACTTTGATCGCCCTGCTCCTTGCGTGTAACTGGCTGATTTATATATGGGCCATCAATGCCGGTCATATTATCGAGGCGAGTCTTGGATACTTTATCAATCCATTGATTAACGTTCTTTTCGGAGTCATTTTTTTCCGAGAGAGGATGAGACCTGCACAGTGGGCGGCTCTTTTTCTGGTCTGTTGCGGGGTGCTCTATCTGACAATCTACTATGGTCAGTTTCCATGGATTGCCATAACTCTTGCAGTATCCTTTGCTATCTATGGTCTGCTGCATAAAAAAACGTCAGTTCCGCCCCTGGAAGGTCTCTGTCTTGAAACCATAGTTCTTTTTGTCCCTGCAGTTCTGTTTCTACTTGTCATGGAGACGAAAGGGTATGGATCTTTCGGGCATATCAGCCTGTCTCAATCCCTGCTGCTGGCAGGAACTGGTCTCGTAACCGCAGTTCCGCTGCTTTTTTTCGGTTATGC
>Ga0307988_1000775_pt1 | contig 20459 bp, 18 predicted proteins | sample EllFjometagen183_FD_203166 | JGI IMG/M metagenome (GOLD analysis project Ga0307988, IMG submission 203166) | Marine microbial communities from Ellis Fjord, Antarctic Ocean - #183 | ecosystem: Environmental > Aquatic > Marine > Unclassified | place: Southern Ocean | collected 2014-10-08 | reverse complement strand
TTTTTAAAATATTTATTTAGAATCCGTTTGATCAGGATCTCGTGGGAAGGGTTTCTTACGGAAAATTTCCCTACCACCCCTACATATTCCACCCCGGCTTTTTTCAGTTTCCGGGCAACATCCTTAATCTCCATTTCATTTACCTGGGCTTTTTCCCTGCCCCTGTGATTTATGGAGCCTGTTACCGAGTAATACTGGTCTCCTGTACGGAAAAATTCAGGATCAATACCAGGGCCGGAGGAAACAATCATACCAACCGGTTCCATTTTATGCTGGACAATGGCATTGGTTGTAAGGGTGGTTGAAATTACCACCCGCTTTATCGCCTCGGGGTCAATGGTATCCAGCAGTTTTGTAAATCCTGAAAGTACAGTGGTGAAAAGATTGTCAGGGTCAGTGGATACTTTTACTTTTTTTTCAATGCCCCTGCTGCTTAGAAGAACAGCATCCGTATGGGTACCGCCCACATCTAATCCTATTATCATGGTCCATTCCTGTTCTTATTGCTTTCCCATTCATATTGCCTTTATTGAGACGATACCTGGGTATCGTGATAAAGCGGAGCTTGTCAGAAAAACCAAGGGTTGTCAATGAAGTTTTTCTCAAGTTTTGCAGAATGGCAGGGCATTTCAGGCTTGAAATATTAACCGAATTAATTTACTTATTACTGGCATTGTTACTTTTAATAAATGAATATTATCTATGGAGTTTTTATGGCTGTTATTGAGTGGAGAAAAGAAAATCAAATTGCTGTGGTGGAAATGTGCAATGGAGCAAACAAACAAAATCGAAAATTTGCAGAACGAATGAACCTATGCTTTGATGAAATTTTAGAAGATAAATCAATATTTTCCATTGTCCTCACATCCAATGATGAAAAGAATTTTTCCCAGGGGATTGATGTGGAATGGCTGGGACAAAAGATGCAGGATAAGGATTTTGAGAGTATAAAGGCCTTTATGTATGGGATAAACAATATTTTTAAACGGATACTCTTAATGCCCATACCTGTCATTGCCGCCATCAACGGGCATGCATTTGGAAACGGTGCCATGCTGGCATGCACCTGTGATTTTAGATTTATGAAGAAAGATAAAGGCTTTTTTTGTTTTCCCGAGGTGGATATCAGTATCCCCTTTCTTCCTGGAATGATTGCTTTTGTCAGAAAATCCATTCCAGAATACCAGTTCAACGAGATGATTCTGTCGGGAAAACGAATGACAGCCACTGATCTTGAGACTAACCACGTGATTGTGAAAGCCTGTGATAATCAGGAAGCTCTTATGGCAGAGGCCATGGCATTTGCAGGCACCTTCATGAAAAAAAGAGGGATTTTCGGGGAATTGAAAAAAAGGATGCACCAGAGCATTGTCCATATAATCGATACCAATGATCCTGTTCACATTGATGCCCTGGATTTGTTTGTACAGGAATAAATTTTTGTTTATGCCCGCCAGACAATGGGTGTTATTTCAGCTTGGGGAATTTTTCCATGAGTTTGAGCTTGACAGGCTCAGGTACCATATCTGAAATATTCCCTCCAAACTGGGCTGCTTCTTTTATGATGGAGGAACTGGTGAATATCCATCTTAACCCTGTCATGAGGAAAACCGACTGAACATCTTTGTGCAATTTCCGATTCATCATGGCCATCTGGAATTCATTTTCAAAATCTGAGACTGCCCGCATGCCCCGGATGATGGCAGTTGCATTTTTTATTTTGGCATAATCCACAAGAAGGCCGTCAAAGGTATCCACCTCCACGGGTTTTAGTCCGTTAAAGCTTTGTTTGATCATTTCAACTCGTTCTTGAGATGAAAATAAAGCTTTTTTTGATGGATTGTGTAAAACGGCCACAATGACTTCATCAAATATTTCAAGGGCTCTTTCTATCACGTCCACGTGGCCATTGGTCAGAGGGTCAAAAGAGCCCGGGTAAACAGCAATTTTTTTTTCAGTCATTTTTTCAGCATCCTTTATCATTCCCGGTTTTTTTTAAAAAAGAAATTAATGTCTTTGAGTATTTTTTTTGGCGGTAAATGTCAAGTCCACTAAATTCATTGGCTAGGGATTCCCCATGGGATTGCTCAACAATAATAATCCCTTTTGGAGCCAGTATATCTGTAAAAAATTCTTTATCCAGGGTTTTTTCGGCATATCCTTTTGAATAGGGAGGGTCCAGGAAAATAAAATCAAAGGGCTCAGTCACTAGAACTTCTGGTAATGGCTGGCCAATGATATCATGGTGAATCATACTGGCTTTTTCTGTCATTTTGCACAGGGCAATATTCTTTTGAATGGTTGTGCAGGAGTTATGGGCTGAGTCTATAAAAACAACATGTTTTGCCCCCCTGCTCAGGGCTTCAAGCCCCAGGGCACCAGTGCCTGCGAACAGGTCCAGCACTCTGGAATCCCGTATGCCGGGTCCCAATATATTGAAGATAGCTTCCCTGGCCCTGTCAGAAGTTGGCCTTATATCGTAGCCCTGGATTTGAGCCAGCTTTCGTCCCCTGCAAATTCCACTGATAATTCTCATTTCTTGCCTATAATCTCAACATAGTAGTCTGTATTTTAGGGTCAGGACATCCTTTTCTTAATATAGTGAACGCTGGTTCCGATTTTTTTTGCAACGGCTTTTAGATCGCCCTTGGCCTGGTCAATTTTCCGGTTGATATATTCCTGTTCAAAGGTTTTTTTGGCCAAATCCAGATTATCCAGTCCGAACAGCCGCCGGCGTTCAATGGATTTGTCTGAAATGAATTCCGGGTTGTAGGGATGGGGAATATCATTCCCGCCAATTATTTCATCCTTTACCATGATGGAGAGACGTTCCACCAGGTTTTTCAATTCTCTGACATTTCCATGCCACTGGTATTGGTCCAGGATGTCAAGGGCCTCCTGGGAAAGGTTTTTTTTCGAGTCTGAAGTCTGTTTGGACAGCTTGTCAAAAAAGGTATCCACCAGCAGGGGAATATCCTCTTTTCTCTCCCTCAGGGGAGGGACATGGATGGGAATGACATTGAGCCGGAAAAACAGTTCCTGCCTGAATTTGCCTTTTTCAATCTCATGTTCAAGGTCTTTATTGCTGGAGGCAATGAGTCGGACATCCATATGCAGTGTTCTCCCACCACCAATGCGCTGAAATGTCTTGGATTCAAGTGCTCTAAGGATTTTTGCCTGGGTGTTGATATTCATGTCCCCAATTTCATCCAGAAAAAGGGTTCCACCTGAGGCCAGTTCAAATTTACCCTTGTTTTTAGAGGTGGCTTTATCAAAGGCCCCTTTTTCATGGCCAAATAATTCACTGTCGATGTTTTCTTCTGGAATGGCTGCACAATTGATAATAATAAAAGGTTCTTCAGGCCTTGTGCTGAACTGGTGGATGGTCCTTGCCACCATCTCCTTGCCCGTACCATTTTCTCCAGTTATTAAAATGGATGCATCCGTGGGTGAAGCAACCATTATTTCAGAGTAAAGTTTTTGAACAGCACTGCTGGTACCGGTGATGGAGTTTTTTTCAATTGATTTTTTACGAAGATAGATATTTTCTTCTTCCAGTTTTCTGAAATTCAAGGCATTGCTGATGGTGACCATGACCTTGTCAATGGACAAGGGCTTTTCAAGAAAATCAAAGGCCCCTGACTTTGTTGCATCCACTGCCGATTCAATGGATCCATGGCCGGTGATCATGACCACAGGAAGATTGGGGGAGGTTCTTTTAATTTCTTTTAAGGTTTCAATGCCGTCCATTCCTGGCATCCATATGTCCAGCAGCACAATATCCGGTGATTGTGATTCTATTTTTTTTAATGCTTCATAACCGTTCAAGGCATGCATCACCTCAAACCCATCATCTGAAAGGATTCCCTCAAGGGATTCTATGATTGTTGATTCATCATCAACGATTAAGACTGCTGGATACATAAAAAAATTTCCTTTCCTGTAAATAATTATTTCTAGGACAAAATTGGATCATGCTGGAAGCTCAATGATAAATTTTGCGCCCTTTGGTTGATTGTCTTGAACTCTGATGACTCCATTGTGGTTGGATATAATGGAATTAACAATGGCAAGACCCAGTCCCATACCGGATTTTTTGGTGGAAAAATAGGGCTCAAACAATTTGGTTTTTTCCATGTCGGAAATTCCCCTGCCATTGTCGGATATTTCAATCCTGACAATTTTCAGAATTTCATCATAGGAGACATCAATGAGAATAATACCTTTTTTATTGACTGCATACACTGCATTGTCAACAAGGTTGATAAATGCCTGTTTCATATGCTGATGATCAAGTTTTAGAAAGGGGATGCCTTCTCCAAAGTTTGATTGAATATCCACTTTTTCCAGTCCTTCTCGATACAATGCAATGGTTTCCAGGATGACATCTTCGATTCTGTCTTTGGAAAAATTTGTGTCCGGGAATCTGGCAAAGGTTGAAAACTGGTTAACAAGGTTCCGGATCAGATCCACATGCTCCACAATGGTATCGGCACATCCAGTAAAAATATCATCATTGATCTGTTTGCCGTATTTTCGTTTAAGCCTCTGGGCAGATAATTTAATGGGGGTTAAGGGGTTTTTCACCTCATGGGCAATCCGTCGAGCCACCTCCCGCCATGCAACCATGCGCTGGGCTTTTTCAAGTTCAGTGACATCATCAAATACCAATACAGCCCCAATGTTTTGACCCGCATCATTTTTCAGGGTGCTGTAGTGCAGGGAAAAATGTTTGGGCGTACCAGATATGCTGGCAGATATGGGGACTTCAATATTTTTCAGGCCCTGGGCTGCCTGTTCATAAATTTTATGGGCTGTTCGAAGATAATCTCCCTTGAGCACCTGCCTGAAGTTTTTGTCGAGAATACTGGAGCTGTTTATGGCCAGCATAGATTCTGCAGCCTTGTTAATGGTCATTATGGTGCCGGCGTTGTCAAGGGAAATTACGCCGGCTGTAATATGTTTCAATACGATTTCAATATATTGCCGGCTTTTTTCCAATTCTGCATTCTGTTGTTTGAGCATTTTCCCTGACATGGCAATCTGTTCACGTCCTGCAGCCAATTGTCTGGTCATGGAATTAAAGGATTTTATAAGGGTGCCGATTTCATCGTCTGTTTGAAAATCAATCTGGTAATTGAGGTCTCCGTCTGTTATTCGCTGAGTTCCTTCTGCAAATTTCATTATGGGAATGGTAATGGATTTTGCCATTTGGAATCCGAACCAGATGGAACAAAATACCACCAAGAGTGCCACAATGGAAAGTGCAATATAATAGGAGATCTGGGCTGGCCTTTTGGTCAGCTTGAGCTGCTGGTATTCTTCAACCCCTTGCAGAATTGCCTTGAGGTTTTCCGACAGATCCAGGGAAACCAGGGTGGTGACAACGATGAAGCCCTGGGCTTTTGGAGGTGTAATCCCAAAGGGAATAGTGGAAATAGTTCTTAAGAATTCCCCTTCTTCAATGGCCTGATAAATGGTATTGCTGACTTTTTTTTCCGGTATTTTTGTCAGGTCTGTGGTGGTTAAAAGGCCAAAGTAAAGGGGGCCGATTTCATTGGCCAGAGACAGACTGATTCGTTTGCCATTGGGGGTGTATACTTCAACAGCCTGGCGGTTGAATGCCCTTTGGATTACCTGGGTATACCGGGTAAGTTGTTTTTGATTTTTCTTTTCCAGCAATTCTCTTGAGTCAATCTGAAAAGCGGCTCTTTTGGCAAAAAATTCATTTTGTTTTTCAATATGTTCATATAATTTCTGGCCCACTGAAAGGGAGCTGTTCAAGGTCTGTTCCACAGGAGCATTAAACCAGAAGGCAATGGAAGTGGAGATAAATTGTATGGAAAAAAAGAAAAGAACCGTGGTGGGAAGCAGAGCCAGGATGATAAACGCTGTTGTCAACCGAGTTTTTAACCTGGAACCCAGGACATTGTTTTTTTTTTCATAGTAGAGTTTTGCAAGGTTTCGAAAGACCAGCAAAAAAAGGGTCAAAAGCAGCAGCAGATTGATGTTTATCAGAATAAACATCAATACAGTGCTGGACATTGGGAAACCTTTTCCAAAGGGGGTGATCCTTGTTTCAACTATTGTAAGAATCCCAACCAGGATCAGAATGACCAGAATAAGAAGACCTTCTTTTTTCCTTCTGGAACGTTTCTCAGCTAAATTTTCCATTTCATCGATCATAAATTAGATGGCCAGGCAGGATCTGATAAAATTATGGTTACTATATAAATTATGGATCGTGTATAAATAGTTTTGTTTGTACTTGGGTTAATATATAAAGTTGATCAAGTACCAGTCTGTTTCAAAATCCCAGAATGATACAAAAAAGAAAATATTATGAAGTGACAAGGGCAGGGTAACCTTATCCAGTTCCCCTTTTATCCGGATTTGATACTTGTCTCCTTTGACCAGTTTTTCCAGAGGTATAACCCCCAGGTTGTCAATCTCAGTCATCCAGGATTTTGCCTCTTCAAAGGATTTGGTTACAATGGGTTTTTCATCTTTCCAGAGCCTGGAAACCGAAAATTCCTCTTTCAGGGAGTTATATTTAATTGTATGTTTGATCTGGACGTCGGCAATTTTTTTGTCAAGCCAGGAATTGCCGGTTTTATAGAGGGAAACATAAAAGGAAAAGCTGGTGGGGATTCCATTTAGTACAGCCTGGTTTATTTTTTCGGTAAATGCGTTTTTAACCTCAAAATAGGTCAGAAGATCATCCCTTGTGTTGGCAAGCTTGATATTTGCAAGAACGGCATTGTCGTCTGCAAAAAGTTTCAAGGGAACAAGCAGGGTAAAGCAAATCATGAAAATCAGGAGACCCTGGGATTGTTTTTTATGCGTAATAAATTTCATGGTCGGGTATATTATTCCATTCTTGCTGGTCCTGTTTCCCAGGAATCCTTATTCTCAAGGAATTTTTCAATGAATAAATGGTTTAGGGTGTGCCCGGATTTATGGGTGATAATGTGTCCCTGAATTGGCATGCCCAAAAGGGAAAAATCTCCAAGGCAGTCCAGGAGTTTATGTCGGACAAATTCATCGGGATAGCGCAGTCCTTCTTCGTTTAAAATTTTATCTTTATCAATAATGATGGCATTGTCAAGACTTCCTCCTTTTCCAAGGCTGAATTTTTTCAGCATCTCAATGTCCTGAATAAATCCAAATGTCCTGGCATGGCTGATTTCCCGTTCAAAATTATTTTTTGCCCTGTCAAAGGTGATTTCCTGTTTTCCAATCAACGGGTGATTAAAATCAATGGAACAGGTTATTTTAAAACAAGGTTCAGGCATGACCACAACGGATTTGTCCTGGTCCTGGACCTGAATGGGACTTTTGACAATGATAAAATGTTTGGGAGATTCTTGTTTGACAATTCCTGCGGCTGTCATGGCCCTGGTAAATTCCTTGGCACTGCCGTCCATGATGGGCATTTCATAATCATCCACTTCCACCAGGGCATTGTCTATTCCAAGGCCTGCAAAACTGGCCATGAGGTGTTCAATGGTGGAAACAATGGCACCATTGGTGCCCAGAACCGTTGCCAGACTGGTATCAACAACAAGTTTGAAAAGGGCCTGGATGTCCTGGGTGCCAGGCAGGTCCCTGCGCCGGAATTTTATGCCGTGGTTTTCCCTGGCAGGCATGATGGTAATATTGGTTTTTTTGCCGGAATGAACTCCTGTGCCGGAAAGGGCTACGTTGTGGGCAAGGGTTTTTTGTCTGTAATATCTATTCATATTTTTATTTTTTGTCTCTAAATTATTTTTAAAAAATTGAGCTATATATATCTGATTTTAATGGGCAAAGCAAAGTAAAATGAGAAATTTCTTTGGTTACTCATTAATTTTTGATAAATAACAGGAGATCAATTGATTGTAAATTTTTGTGTCTGAAACCTGGAATCAATTTTGGAAAGATAGGAATATGATAGCAAAAATAAACTCATGCGCGGTTCAGGGCATTGATGCAATGGTTGTGGAAGTTGAGGTGGACATCTCCTTTGGCCTTCCTGTTTTTCATATGGTGGGCCTGCCTGAAACTGCTGTCCGGGAAAGCAAGGAACGGGTTAGAGCTGCCATCAATAATTCAGGCTACACCTTTCCCATGGATCGAGTTGTGGTGAATCTGGCACCGGCAGACATTAAAAAGGACGGCACTGGCCTGGATCTTCCCGTTGCCCTGGGGATATTACGGGCATCGGGCCTGATCCCGGAAGATATCCCGTTGCCCTGGCTTATTTCCGGGGAACTTTCTCTGGATGGCCGTATCAAACCAGTCAAGGCAGTGCTGCCCTATGCCCTGGCAGCAAAGGAAAACGGATTCAAAGGGATTATCATTCCCCTGGAAAATGCAGATGAAGCAGCTATGGTTACAGATATTGAGGTGCTGCCGGTCCAATATCTTTCCCAGGTGGTTGATTTTTTTGCTGGATTTAAGGACATCCCTCCCCACCATATAGATCCAAAGGTACTTATCCCCAGCTTGGATATTGGAAAGGCCCTGGATTTTTCCGATGTCAGGGGCCAGGCCCATGTGAAAAGGGTATTGGAAATTGCGGCTGCCGGAAGTCATCATGTTCTGATGTCCGGTCCTCCAGGTTCCGGCAAAAGCATGCTGGCCAAAAGACTGGTATCTATTTTGCCTTTGCCGGTTTTTGAGGAATCCATGGAAATAGCCAGGATTTATTCGGTGGTTGGGCTTGCTGGAAACCCCCTGGCAACCCTTGGCCAACGTCCATTCAGGTCTCCCCACCATACAATTTCAGATGCAGGCCTTGTGGGGGGAGGTTCAAAACCTGTCCCGGGCGAAATTAGTCTGGCCCACCATGGTGTGCTTTTTCTGGATGAATTACCGGAATTTAAAAAAAATGTGCTGGAGGTGTTACGTCAGCCCATGGAAGACGGGCAGGTTACCATTGCAAGGGCCGGAGTAAAGGCCAACTATCCCTGTCAGTTCATGCTGGTGGCTGCAATGAATCCCTGTCCCTGCGGAAATTTTGGAAATCCTCTCCATGAATGTTCCTGTGCCCAGCCCCAGATTCAGCGGTATCGATCAAAAATTTCAGGCCCCCTGCTGGACAGGATAGATATCCAGGTCGAAGTACCCCAGGTCTCATATGATGAGATATCAAGTGATGTGGAGTCTGAGTCCTCTTCCATGATCCGTGAAAGGGTTGAAAGGGCCAGGCAGATACAGATCAGGCGCCTGGGAAAAACCGGGATTTTGTGTAATGCCAGGATGGGTCCGTCCCAGATCAAAGAGTTCTGTTTTCTTGATAAAGATGCCAGGACTATTCTTCATAAGGCCATGGATCGGCTTGGATTCTCAGCCAGGGCCTATAACAGTATTTTAAAGGTTGCCAGAACCATTGCCGATCTTTCAAAACAAAAAAATATCTGCCGCCAGGATGTTTTAGAAGCAATCCAGTATAAAAGCTTTGACAGGTCTGGCAGAGAAGCGTTTTAGGCTTTTACAACATCCAAAGAGTTACCTATTCGCCATATATGTCTGTAATGAGTTTCCGTAATTGAGCTGCTTGACCTCAAGACCCAACTGCCCTATGATAAGTGCGTATAAATATGCTGCCAAAATAATGTCAAAATCAACCCAGCGAGAAAAAGAAAGCCCTATGATTAAAAAAGATATTTTTAAAAAAAATGTAAAAGCACAATTTCAGGCCTCTGCCAAAGATCGGATGTACAGGTTTGTCATGGCGGACAAGATGATAAAGGGAGCTGTGGTCCATACCACCCGGATGGTCAATGAAATGCGGGCCAACCATGGGATTGGACCCCTGGAAACCCTGGTGCTGGGCCAGGCCTATATTGCAGCGGCTCTTATGTGTTCAGGGCTTAAGGGCAAGGACAGGGTCAGTATGAATATCCAGTGCTCAGGGCCTGTAAAAGGGCTGGATGTGGAAGCCAATGTTTTTGGTGAGGTCAGGGGGTACTTGAAAAATAATGAGATCCAGGTGAAAGATCCAAAGCAGATCAAGGGTTTGTCCACTTTATTTGGTGCCGGTTTTTTAACCATTACAAAATATCTTGAGAATGCCAGTCCCTATTCAGGACAGATTGCTTTGGAGCACGGCAGCATTGCCGAGGATCTGGCCGCTTATTTTTTACGGTCAGAACAGATTCCAACGGGATTCAAGCTCAGTGTGTTTTTTAATGAACAAGACTTTGTTGAAGGTGCTGGTGGTATTTTCCTCCAGGCCATGCCGGGAGTGGCACCTGAAAAAGTCATTGAAGCGGAAAAACAGCTTCAGAATATCCATTCCCTGGGGCAGACCTTTGCTCTGGGAACTTCTCCCCGGGAATTGATTGAAAAGGAATTTGCAGGTCTTTCTCCCCGATTCCTTGACAGCTCCAGGGTGGAATTTTTCTGCAGGTGCTCAAGGGAAAGAATGGAAAAATATCTTACAAACATGCAGGCCCATGAAATGGATGAGATCATTCAAAAAGGGCCATTCCCCCTGGAGGTCACCTGTCACCATTGCAACTCCATGTACCGGTTTTCCAAAAATGATCTGATTTCTTTTTCAAATTAAAAGGGAGTGGCAGTTTTTCTGCATACCCATTAAATTTATGGTTCAGGGGCTGGGTATTCACGGCTTGGAAAGGAAAAAAAAGAGTTTTTCTTGCAAAAATAAATAAATCTATTATAAATAACGCTTATATGTTATAGCCATAAGACGGCTATATTAAAGCTATGTTAATGGGAAGGACCCAGAATGAAATCATTGTAAAACGCCTCAAACCAAGGAGAACAAATGCACAAACTTTTAAATGACAGCCCGGGAGAGAAAATAATGCTTCTGGGAAACGAAGCCATTGCAAGGGGTGCTGTGGAAGCTGGTGTGGCATTTGCCACCACCTACCCGGGCACACCCTCTTCTGAAATCTCCCTGAATCTTTTCCAGATGTCCCAGGAATCAGATCTTTATTTTGAATACAGCACCAATGAAAAGGTTGCCCTGGAAGTTGCTGCTGCTGCTGCAAATTCAGGTCTCAGGACCTTTTGCATGATGAAGCATGTGGGTTTGAATGTGGCGGCAGATCCCTTGATGACCCTGGCCTATGTGGGTGTCACAGGTGGTATGGTCATTTTAAGTGCAGATGATCCAGCCATGTTTTCCAGTCAGAATGAACAGGACAACCGGTATTATGCTAAATTCGGGGGCCTGCCCATGCTGGAGCCTTCTTCGGTTGCCGAAGCCAAGGACATGATAAAGGAGGCTTTTGAGCTCTCAGAATCCCTTGGACAGCCGGTATTATTGCGGACCACCACAAGGATTAACCACTCCAATGCATATGTAACCTTTGGAGAAATACAGAAACCCAGGACCCAGGGACATTTTATCCGTGATCCCCATCGCTGTGTGACCGTCCCAGCAGTTGCCCGGGGGCTCCATGTAAAGCTTCTGGAAAAACTGGACAAGGCAACAGAATCAGCTGAATCTTCAAAATTTAATTTTATCCAGGGAAACGGAAAATTTGGTATTGTTACCAATGGGGTTAGCTTCCATTATGCCGAAGATGCTGTAAAAGATCTTAATATTGAAGATCAGATCAGGATTCTGAGAATGGGATTTTCCAACCCCTTGCCTGAAAAAATGATTAAAAACTTTTTAAAAGACTGCGAAAAAGTGTTGGTCATTGAGGAAGGGGAACCCTTTATGGAGGAAAGCGTCAAGGCCTTTGGTCAGGAAGCCGGGGTTGTCATTCCCATTAACGGCAAAACCAAAGAACTTTTTTCCCGCCTGTCTGAGTATGACCCGGCCATGGTCAGGGAAAAGATAGCCAGCTATTTTAATATTGACTATACTCCGTCAGTAAAACTGGATACGGCTGACATCCCTGAACTGCCCATGCGGCCGCCAAACCTGTGCTCAGGCTGTTCCCACAGGGCCACTTTCTACGAAGTAAAACAGGCTGCCAAAGACATGGATATTATCTGTCCAACGGATATTGGATGCTATACCCTTGGGTTTCTGCCTCCATTGAGTATGGGTGATTTTGTCATCTGCATGGGTTCTTCTGTAAGTTCTTCCTGCGGATTCAGCCAGGCAAGTGACCAGAAAGTGGTATCCTTTATCGGGGATTCTACCTTTTTCCATTCCGGCATCACAGGACTTGTGAACGCAGTTTTCAATAATCATAATTTTACCCTGGTTATCCTTGAAAATGATATCACGGCCATGACCGGACATCAGCCCCATCCCGGTGTTGATATGGAGAGATTCGGGCTTGAAGGATATGGCCGAATTAATATTGAAAAACTGGTCAAAACCCTGGGTGTGGAACATGTATCAGTGGTCAAACCATTTAAGGTGAAAAAGAGTATTGAGACCATCAGGGAAGCCCTTGAATATAAAGGGGTGTCAGTGATTATTTCCCAGGAGCCCTGTGCCCTTTATGCAAAGAGCATCAAGCTGCTGAAACCCAGAGCTTTCACTGTATCGGACAAATGCATGGACCACAAGGACTGCATCAATAGCATTGCCTGTCCCTCTTTTTATATTGAGGATAATAAGGTCAAAATTGATGCCGATACCTGTGTGGGCTGTGCTCTCTGTGCTCAGATCTGTCCTGAAAATGCCATCAGGCCCTTGAAAAAATAATTGTAAGATAAGGATGCATAAAGATATGGAAACAACCAGACTGATAATCGTAGCAGTGGGCGGACAAGGCAATCTTCTGGCGTCCAAGGTGCTGGGCGAAGCCGCTTTGATTTCCGGGGTTCCGGTGAGGATGAGTGAGATTCACGGTATGGCCCAGCGTGGCGGTGTAGTGGAATCGGCCATAGTATTCGGCAATGCCAAAAGTTCAATTATTTCAGACGGGGAAGCAGATATCCTGCTTGGGTTTGAACCGGTTGAAACCCTCAGGGCCATCAACAGGTGCAGCAAAAATACAATGGTGATTACCAATACTGCTACCCTGCCGCCCTTTACCGTGTCCATCGGTAACGGGGTTTATCCGGATGTGGAAAATGTCAAAAATCTGCTCAGGGAAAAAACCGCCGGCCTTGTGGCCATTGATGCCATGAAACTGGCCAGGGAAGCAGGCAGCCCCATGAGTGTCAATATTGTGCTTCTTGGTGCCTTGATTCAGACAGGCGCCCTGGGTTTTACCAGGGAAAATGTGATTGAGGCTATTAAGAGAAGAACAAAGCCAGCCTTCCTGGAAAAAAACCTCAAAGCCTTTGAACTGGGGTTTGAGGCAGCAGAAAAGAGCAGATAATTATTTCCATGGATAATAGTAATTCGGTATAATAGTAAATTCAGAAAAATAGTAAATCTGGATAACAAGTTAATCCAGAAGCAAAATTAAGATTGAAGGAAGGACAAAATCAAGATGGGTGCTGAAAAAAAGATTGAAAAAGCAAGGGTCCACGTGATCAATGGTCCAAATCTTAATATGCTGGGCAAAAGGGAGCCGGAAGTCTATGGCTCCCTGGGCCTGGATGAGATCAACCAGGGCCTTGAAATCGATGCCCTGGGATTGGGTATTGAACTTGAATTTTTTCAGTCCAACCATGAGGGGATGATCATTGACAGGATCCAAAAGATTTTTAAAGAAAATCCCCTGGGCATTATCATAAACCCCGGGGCCTTTACCCACACCTCTGTGGCCCTGCGGGATGCCCTGCTTATTTTGTCCTGTCCCATTGTGGAGGTACATCTGTCCAACATACACAAACGGGAACCCTTCCGTCACAAATCCCTGCTGGCAGATATTGTAACGGGCCAGGCCATTGGATTTGGCCATTATGGTTACCACATGGCCCTTAACGCCATCCATCACCTGATTAACGCCTAGTTATGCCTAGGGTACTGATTCTTTGCGCCACTGAGTTTGAAATGGCCAGGTTCCTGGATCAGCATGATGGTCTGGTAAAACAAAAAACACGATTCAACCTAACCCTGTATTCCAGTTCTAAAGAGTATAGCTCTAAATATTCCAACTCTGTCTATTCTGGCACAAAAGATTCCAATACCATGCGCCAGACTAATTTTGACTGCATGATTTCCGGTCCTGGCGTGTTTAACACGGCCCATGCCCTCTCCGTATACCTGGAGCAGACAATTCCTGATCTTATCCTTCATACTGGAATAGCCGGGGTGTTTACGTCTTCAGGGCTTAATATTGGAGATATCGTTCTGGCCGACCAGGAACGATATGCCCATATAGGGGTTGGAAATGACCTCCTTGGAAATTCGCCCCTGCCCTTTGATCTTATTGAACACCAGCCTCTTACCCGCCAGGGAGTCTACGTTTTTGATCAGGAGCTTGTTGATAGATATCATAAAATTTTTATGGGAAAATACCGGATTGCCAGGGGCAGTTTTATCACAGTCTCATCCATCACGGACTCCCCGGGTCGGGCAGATGAAATTTTTACTGCCTTTTCTCCTGTGATGGAAGCCATGGAAGGGGCAGCTGCTGTTCATGTGGCAGCCATTTACCAGGTGCCTATCCTGGAAATCCGGGCAGCCTCAAATTTTGTGGGAGAAAGGGACAAGGAAAAATGGAATTTTCCTCTGGCATGTCAACAAGTCAAGCATATTTGCGAGACTGTAGTTGGTCTTGGCCAATTTTGACCCTGTCAAACGCCTTATATTTTACTCTCCATGGGATTGTATATGAGGAAATAATTTTTCTTGGAAACAGGCATGGTAAGCCAGGTTTTTTAATTGACCTTTCTTATGATTCCATGGTAGCCAGTGCTAGTTTGGGTAGGAATATTTTGAGGTTATAGAAAATAACCCGTTATTTTCAAAGGGTAAATATATGGAAGAATTTATTTTGAATCAATATGATCTTTTTCTTGAAGATTTTAAAACCATCGTAAATATCGACTCCAGCAGTGGATATAGCCAGGGTATTGAGCAGGTGGCCCGGTTTTTTGAAAAACGGTTTAAAGCCATGGGCATGAAGGTCACCCTTTCTTTCCTGGGAGAGGGAAAAGTTCCTTGCCTGGAAGCTGTTAACAAACCCGGAAATACACCCTATGACCTGATGTTTCTTGGCCATATGGATACGGTGTTTCCAAAGGGGGAAGCCAAAAAACGTCCCTTTTCTATCCAGAACGATCAGGCCTTCGGGCCCGGCGTCTGTGATATGAAAGGGGGACTTCTGGTGGTTCTCCATGTACTTGAAACCTTGCATCATCAGGGCGTACTGAATCAATTGTCACTCTGTGTTTCCTTTAATGGAGATGAAGAGACAGGTTCCCGGGCCTCCAGGGAATGGATCATGTCCAATGCCAATAAAAGCCAGCGTGTTTTTGTGTTTGAACCCTGCAGGCCAGGTTATTGTTTTGTTGTCCAGCGCAAGGGTGGTGGATGGTTCCAGGTGACGGCAAAGGGAGTTTCAGCCCATGCGGGTGCAGATCCTGAAAAAGGGATTAATGCGGTTGTGGAGCTGGCCCACCAGACCATTGCCATTACGGGTTTGAATTCATTGGAAAAGGGTACCTCTGCCCAGGTCACCGTGGTAAAAGGTGGGGATAAAGTTAATATTATTCCCCATGAAGCCATGGCATCGGTGGATGTTCGTATCGCAAAAAAAGAAGAAAAAAATCGGGTAGAGTCGTTTTTTCATACCCTGTCCAAAACTCCCCATTTAAAAGGGGCTGGAATATTGGTTCAAGGCAGCATAGACCGCCCGCCCATGGAATGTGGTCCTGAAGCCCAAAAGCTTTTTGATCTGATTCAGTCCACAGCTGTGGGACTGGGAATTGAGGCAAGTTCCATTTCCACGGGTGGATGTTCAGATGGAAATTTTACCTCGGCCTGTGGGAAACCGACCATTGATGGTATGGGGCTTGTGGGGGCCAATTCCCACAGAGAAGACGAATATGTGGAGCTTTCCAGTATCAATAACATGGTCTCCCTGGTCTCCCGGGTTGTCAAATCCTTTGTATCCACCTAAGTGAAGACAAATAGGTGAAGCAAAATGAGAGGACTGTGCCGCATGACCTTATAGCCAAGTCTCTTCCCCGGAGTCATAACCATTTATAAAGCCATTAAAAGTAAAAAATCTTAATAAAGGGGGAATTTACATGCCTTTAAAAGACAACAACAATACCAAAGAGATCGTTTCTGAGGCCCACCGCCTCCAGCGGGATCGTGAAAAAACCTATCGAGAACGTGCCCTCAAACTTTATCCCTGGATCTGCACTCATTGCGGCCGAGAATTTGAAGGCAAACGTCTGCGGGAGCTGACGGTACACCATAAAGACCACAACCATGACAACAATCCTCCCGACGGCAGCAATTGGGAGCTGTTGTGCATTTACTGCCATGACAATGAACACTCCCGTGATCAGGTTGCCGATGCCTATGCAGACGGCCCAACAGAGACTTCTTCTGATAAAGATTTTGTTGATAATCCTTTTGCCGGGTTGGGAGATTTACTGAAGGGTAAACTGTCTGAATAACAGATATTTGCCTGTCTACTTTACATAAAATATAAATAATAGAGTATCTATTTAACGGTATCAGAAGGGGAAAAAATCATGGGCGGTTTCTTCGGGTGTGCAGCAAACAAGGCGTGTAGCAAGGAACTTTTTTATGGAACTGACTACCTCTCCCATATGGGTACCAAAAGAGGGGGACTTGCAACTTTTGGGAAGGATGGGTTTCAGCGGACCATCCATAATCTTGAAAATGCATATTTCAGATCCAAGTTTGAGGCAGACATTGATAAACTGACCGGCCATATGGGTATTGGGGTTATTTCCGATACCGACTCCCAGCCCATTATCATCCATGGTCCTTTGGGAAAATTTGCCCTGGTGATGGTGGGAAGAATTGTCAACCTGGATGAACTGGTCAAAGAAGCCTTTGACCGGAATATTCATTTTTCAGAAACAAGCCAGGGAGATATAAATCCTACCGAACTTGTGGCAACCCTTATTTGCCAGGCCTCCTCCTTTCAGGAAGGTATCTTATATGCCCAGAATAAGATTAAAGGATCCTGTTCCATGCTGGTATTAACAGAATCAGGCATCTTTGCCGGCCGGGACCGGCTTGGACGAACTCCCATTGTCATTGGGAAAAGGGAGAATGCCTTTGCTGCAAGTTCCGAGTCCAGTGTATTTTCCAACCTGGGTTTTGAGGTGGAATACTATCTGGGTCCGGGCGAAATCATCTGGATGACTCCTGAAGGCATGGAACAGATACAGGGTCCAGGTGAAAAAATGCAGATCTGCTCTTTTTTATGGGTTTATTATGGATATCCGGTTTCCTCCTATGAAGGGATCAATACGGAACAGGTACGGTATAATTGCGGAGCTGCCCTTGCAAGGAACGAAACAAAACAGGCCGATCTTGTGGCAGGCATACCGGATTCCGGGATTGGCCATGCCATTGGATTTGCAAATGAAAGTAAAATTCCTTATATGAGACCCTATGTGAAATACACCCCCACCTGGCCCAGGAGCTTCATGCCCCAGAACCAGGCCATGAGGGATCTTGTGGCCCGGATGAAACTCATTCCCATCCGGGAAATCATCCAGGGGAAAAGGATTATTTTTTGTGACGATTCAGTGGTACGGGGAACCCAGCTTCAGGATAATACACAGATTTTGTATGAATACGGGGCAAAAGAGGTCCACATGCGTATTGCCTGCCCCTGTTTGATTCACCCCTGTGAATTTTTGAATTTTTCAACCTCCAGATCCACACTGGAACTGGCCGGCCGTAAAGCCATTTATGATCTGGAAGGAACCGAAGACATAGATCTCACTGAATATGCTGTTGATGGATCTGAAAAGCATCGTGCCATGATCGAAAAGATTATCCACCGCCTGGGACTTACCAGTATTCGATATCAGAAAATGGAAGACCTGGTGGCGGCTATCGGCCTTCCCAAGGAAAAATTATGCACCCATTGCTGGGACAATTCCAGTTATTTTTAATTCAGTGCAATGGAAAAAATCTTTATTGCCGGGCTTTCATAAGAATTGAGATGAGGTTTGCCCATGTATTTTATTGATTCCCATTGTCATCTCCATGATGACCGGATATACAGGGATATTCCCAATATCATAGCCAGGTCTGAAACAGCAGGTGTTCAATACATGGTGACCTGCGCAACCATGGAAAATAATTTTAAACAGACAGCAGGACTTGCCAGGGAATATAGATCTGTGCTCCCGTGTTTTGGTATTCATCCCTGGTTTGTGGGAAATCTGTCTGAAGACTGGCAGCAGACCCTTGAGATGTTTTTGACAAGCCATAGATCGGGTATTGGTGAAACAGGCCTTGATTTCATGGACAAAAATGCAGATCAGGATCTTCAGTTACGGGTTTTTTCCCATCACCTGAATCTTTCCAACGAACTTGAAAGGCCCATTAATATCCATATCCGGAAAGCCTGGGATGCCTTTATCCATTTGTTGAAAAAAATCGGCCCTTTAAAAAAGCCTGGTTTGATTCATTCCTATTCCGGGTCCGCAGATATGATCCCTTTGTTTGAAAAATATAATTTATATATCTCTTTTTCAGGATCTGTTACACGAACCAATGCCAGAAAGGTGATCAAATCCCTGGAAACTGTTTCCAGGAACAGGATACTTCTTGAGACCGATGCCCCGGATATTTATCCCAGCCTGCCAAATCCTGTGACAAATAAATTCAATGAGCCAGAGAATCTGCCTTTTATTGCAGAAATTGCAGCAAAAAGAGCCAATATTGGATTTGAAGAATTAGCAAACCATGCTTATCATAACGGCTTAACAGTATTTAATCCCCTATTGCCCTGAGGAATAGTAAAAATAATGGATCTATTTGCCCGCACTGAACAGCTGTTAGGCTTCCAGGCCATGGAAAAAATTAAAAAGGCCAGGGTAGCTGTATTTGGTCTGGGGGCTGTGGGATCATTTGCCGTGGAAGCCCTTGCCAGATCGGGAATCGGCTATCTGCGCCTGGTGGATTTTGACCGGGTGGATGCCTCCAATATAAATCGTCAGCTTTTTGCCTTGAATTCTACCATTGGAAAAGAAAAAGCAAAACTTGCCCATGACAGAGTTTGTGATATCAATCCTCTTTGTGAAGTGGATATCCACAGCTCCTTTGTCAATGCAGAAACCCTTACAGATCTTTTGTCCCAGGATCTTGATCTGGTGGTGGATGCCATTGACGGACTCAATTCAAAGGTCAATCTGATTTTTGGCGCCCGAAGCATGGGGTTCCCGGTTGTTTCCAGCATGGGAGCCGGGGGAAAGACAGATATCTCCATGATCAAAACAGGGGATATCTCCCAGACCTGTGTCTGCCCCCTGGCCCGGGTGGTACGCCAGCGGCTTCACCGCAGGGGATTGTATGAAGGGGTGGTCTGTGTTTATTCCATTGAAAAAGCTTTGAACAAACAGCCCTATAGGGAGACCGATGTGGTAGATGCCATGTCCGGCCACGGGAGGTCCCGTCCTCCCATCGGTACTGTTTCCTGGGTGCCTGGAAGCTTTGGCTTGAATATTGCCGCCGAGGTCATAAAAATCGTCACCCAGGCATGATCATCAATCAGGTAAGGTTATAATTGGTATTCTTGTTAACTATAAGCAAAGTAAAAGGTAAGAATTGTATAAGTAGTCTTGAGTGCTGGCTTTAATTTTTTGGAATTCGAAGTGTTCAATGCACCGGCTAATACCAAAAGAAGTAAGCGCCTTTTATATAAAAGACCTTGCCCTATAAGGATAGACAATATAATCACTGGCTGAGTACCTGAATATGCTTCCTCAAATGATGGTTTTTTATCTCCAACATACAATAATGGCATTTTGAATTATTTGATTCTTCCCGTTTCCATATAGTTGATTTTTTAATTTGAGGCTGAAAGTTTGGTCTATACCAGATGTGGTATTCTGGAAATATTTAAAAAGCCCGGACTGGTGGATGAAGCGCTCGGTAAATTATTGGATTTGACTCCTGTTTGATAATACCATTGCTCACGAGGAATTTTTAAAGAAGGCTATAACGCAGCAGCAGGAAAAACTTTTTACATTAACAACATTGAAAAATATTAATTATAAATCTATTGTTAATGATAAAATTTTAATTTTTGTACAATGGATCTTTATTCAATTCCCGATAAAAATTAATAATTTGCTCGCCAAAACAATCTATTGTATGCTGACCATATTGAAAGCACCCACTAATTTATTAAAAAATTGTGAATCCATATAGGCTGCTAATATATATAAAGTATCTCTGGAGGTATTGATCAAATGATCAATAGGAAGAAATCTCTTCTTAGTTTGGTTTTTTTACTTTTTTTATTCACTTTCACTTCTTCTGCATCAGAGACTAAAAAGAAAATATTAATTTTATATTCATTACAGCCACGCATGCCCGCCTATGAAGTATTGGATCAAAATTTTCGTAATCTTCAATTAAATCAAGACACCCAGGTGGAATATTTTACAGAATATTTGGAACAATCCAG
>Ga0307988_1000774_pt1 | contig 20491 bp, 23 predicted proteins | sample EllFjometagen183_FD_203166 | JGI IMG/M metagenome (GOLD analysis project Ga0307988, IMG submission 203166) | Marine microbial communities from Ellis Fjord, Antarctic Ocean - #183 | ecosystem: Environmental > Aquatic > Marine > Unclassified | place: Southern Ocean | collected 2014-10-08 | reverse complement strand
GATTGCATTGAACCTGACCTATCGAGTACAATTGTAATATCTATTATTTTTTCCATGATAACTGTTTTAATTATTAATTTTGTACAATAATATAACTACCCATTGCAGTCTTTTTGCATTGAGAAAAAATATATAGTAATATGCCGACAAACCTGAATGCTTTGATTAGATATAAGCGAATTGATGCTTGCCTTAAAAACCCATATGTAGCATGTACTATTGAAAGGCTGCAGGAAACGTGTAGTGAAGCAATGGGCGAATTCAGGGGAATATATAAATTAATATCTGAAAGAACAATTAGGGATGATATTCGTGTGTTACGCAGTAATATATTAGGATTTAATGCACCAATTAAATTCGAGGATGGAAAATATGTATATACTGAAAAAGATTATTCAATTTTTCAAACACCTGTAACAGAGGTTGATCTTCTTAAAGATATACTAAATATGCTTCTCGAAGAAAGAAATAATATTGCTGATACAGAAATTGACATGCTCCTTAGAAGAATCTCCATTATCATAGGGGAACCAATCCCATTTGAAATAACGGAGTATAAGATGGAATATAATAGTAAGAAAAGTGATTTACGCAAGGATAGACCTTTATATTCATTAGCAATTAAATATGAAGAACCTGCTGCAAAATCAATTGGATCTGCTGACAGTTATTATTATGATAGTAGTATAAGCGAAGAAAAGGAAATCGAAGCGTTACTAATGTGGAATGAAATATTGGGGGTACTGTTTTAGATATATTATTAAAAATGAGATAGTAGTTTTTGTTAGAGAAATGCATGGGCAGAGGGGAGATACGAAAGTTAATTGACCTTTTGGAGTGGCATGGTTAGAAACGTTACAATGGCACAGTTAAAACCGAAACGGGTGGCACAACATGCCCGGTACAGGTGGCACAATATGACCGGTATATCCAATCAAATTTGTATTACATGAATTTAATAGAGTTTTAAATAAAGCTAAAATAGTTATTGCTCATAATATTGAATTTGATAATAATATAGTTGGTTCTGAAATGCTTAGGTATTCCATTGCAACAAAATTATTTGATAAAGTTATTGTTGATACAAAAACTGAGAGTACAGATTATTGTGCTCTGCCAGAAGGACATAATGGAAATTACAGATGGCCTACATTAGAAGACCTATATTTCAAACTTTTTAATGACAATATTAGTAATTCTTATGATATTGTGACTGATGTGGAGGCTACTGCTGAATGTTTTTTTGAGTTGCTTAGATTGGGAATAATTGATGTTGAGAATTTTTGTATTTTGGATTTTATCATAAACTGAGTTGGGATGATAAATGGAAAGAACGCAATGTATTTGATAGCAGAGGCACAAGTTAAAAACTTGCGCCATTGGGTCGTTCTTTAGTGTCTTTTTCTTATTGAGTTTTTTTTCGTTAACAATAATTAATAGTTTTTATTAGAGGTGCTCATAAAAAAATAACTTATAAATGAACTACATATGTATTTTCTTTTTCTACTTCTTTTTCAAACTTTTCTTTTACCCATTCAAAATCAGGATCATTAATATCAGCAAGTGATTCTCGGCATATATCAAAGTTTCCTAAACTTCTATTAATTTCAATAATTAATAACTTACCTCCAGTTATATTAGAATCAACCAAGCCTTTGAGGCTATGCAAATTTTGCTTCCATTTTTCTTTATCATTTTCGATCAAGAACAATAGCTTACCTTGCCTAACTCTGTCATTAAACTTCCACCATATATGTTGCCTGATATAAAGTTCATCATCTTTGGAACTATAAGTATTAGATTCTAGAGCTTGAAAATATTCATTGATTGATAAAAACCTTGCCACATCAGCGTTGCCATCTTCAGGCTCTGAAACAAGGAGTTCATCTTTAATCCAAAAGATAGAACCACATTTTTTGCACTTTGTAATTTGAGGAAATTGTGGCAACATGCTTGCAATAACTTTACCATCGGAAAAGTGTTGTGCTCCAACAGTATTACCACTTATTAAAGTACCTCTAGATAATATATTTTCGCAAATTGGGCATTCGTAGTAATTATCACCTCCTGGTATCATAGTTGTAAGTTTTTAGGGTTAATTTTAACATTTTTCATTTTCGATATTTCACGCTGTATTGCTATAATTTTTAACATTTTTTTTGTAGTATGAAATTATTATTTACATGAAAAAATGATACGTATGAATGCAATTGTTATAACAAATAATACAGTAACCAAGAGTATATTTCATCATTTTTTTAGCATTGTAAAATTAGTAATTTAGTTATGCCTTTCGACTTAACTAATGAGATAATTATATGGAATGATTATAAACTACAAGGCACAATTAATGTGCATCTTAATATTACTAATTTTACCTAACCAAAACCCAAAGATTAGTTCACAAACAGTACAAAAGTTTATGAAATATGTAAGATTGTACTTTCAGTTGGACTATTTGAACTTATTAAACGAAACAAGAAACTATACATGAACAATGCATATAGAAAATTTACTGACTCGAAAGGGGCTGAATATGAACTACTACTAATAATTAATTGAAAATTATGAAAGTAGATACACATTAATATATAGAAAAAACGAAACTAATTAAGAATCTAAATAAATAAATTTACAATGAAAAATCTTTGGAAACTTTGTGTAATTACAATCCTCATTGGTTTAACAATTTTGTCAGGCTGTAGTGGTTGTAATAACCGTAGCGAAAGATTGAATGAAAAAGAATTAAATACTGATGAACAGAATACATCAATAATCGTTTCTGACAATTCAGACAGAAAAATAAATAAGGTAGTTTTCTTTCTTGAAAATTCTGGGAGTTTGAAAGGATATGTAAATGGCGATACGGATTTCAAAACATCGTTAACAGCATTAGCACACTTACCTGACTTCGACAAAAGCAAAAAGACATTTTATTTTATTAATGGCAAAAAAGAGAATTGTGAAGTGGAGTTTATTGGAAATAATTCAGAGACACTTGAGAAAGGGCTAATTTCTAAGAAATATAACAAAAGCTATAGTGATTTAACAAAAATGTTTGAAGTTGCATTAGATTCTTCTCAAAACAACAATATATCAATACTTATTACTGATGGTTTATATGATGTGGGCGAAAGTGATAACCCTAAGAAAGCACTAGAAAAGGAAGTGGAAATAACGCAAGAAACCTTCCGAAATAAATTAAATAATAGTGACATTGAAACCATTATTATTAAAGCTTACTCAAACTTCAATGGAAGTTATTGTTTTGCATCAAGTAGTGGCTCTCAATTAATTAATCAACAGCGACCTTATTACATTTTTATCTTTGGTAATAGCAAACTTCTAAACAAGTTAAATGAAGAAACCTTTAATAAAAAGGTTAAAGGTTTTGCCAATATTGCAAGATTCATAAAACTTGAAAAGAAAGAAATACCATATCAGGCTACAAACAAAAACAAATTAGGGGATTTTAGACCTGATAGGAGAGGTTTAAATAAATTGATAAATGTAGAATCCGATAGAAATGGACAAGGTTTTCAATTTTCGTACGCAACAGATTTTTCATCTCTACCTTATTCTGATTTATATTTAGAAACAATTGAGAATTATTCATGTAGTGATGATAATTACGAAGTAGTATCTGTTACAAAGATTAAGAAAAAGATTTATGAAATTACATCATTTATTCCGACTCATTTGATAACGGTTTCTACTCAAAACAGTCCTTATTGTGAGCTGAGCGTATCTCTTAAAAATGTTGTGCCTATTTGGATTGTCAATACAAATTCTGACAATGAATCAAATATTGATAATAATACTACACAAACCTTTGGGTTTAAGTTTCTTACTAACGCAATAAGTGAGGCTTATTTATATATGAATAGAGAAAACAAAATTACAAATTTCACATTTGAAATAATTAAATAGATAGATTATGAAAGATATTTTTGCAACAATTTATGAGATATGGTTCCAATTGTGGAATTCTGATTTCTCCTTGATTTTCGACACGCTTTTTGATGATTATGGTTACATTATGTTTGGAGTTTCGTTTATTCTAATACCACTAATTTTATGGTTTCTTTTTTATTATGTATGGAATTATCCATACGGTAAATTTTGGCATTGGTTAGGATGGTTAATAATTACATCTTTATTTGTAGCTGTTATTACTTTGGTTATTGCAAATAATGAAATATTTATTTCAAATAATCAAGCCCTTATTAATGCATTAGATGATCCTGATTCAGGTTACAAGCAGTTTGCAGAATCACTACCACTAAAATACGCTTCAATTAATGGTATATTATCAATTGTAGTAGGCTTTATTTACAGCTTGATACTAAAGCAATTTAGTAAAATTCAAATGCATTTACCTTTTTAAATTGACATATTATGGCAAAAAAATTATATATATTTGGAATAGGAGGAACTGGTTCAAGAGTTATTAAATCATTGGCTATGTTATTAGCTTCTGGTTGCAGACTGAAAAATAACTTTGAAACTATTATACCAATAATAATTGATCCTGACACAGGCAATGGTGACTTAAACAGAACAAAGGATATACTAAAACTTTATCAAGAAATAAGAAATCAGGTAAATCAGCCTGACGATTTTTTTAGACAAGAAATTAAAACAGTTAATGAGTTGACTAATAAATCACCTGTGGTTAATTCTGATTATTTTCAGTTCAATTTAGATAACGTTAACCAGAGTACTTTTGGTCAGTATATTGGGTTTAATAGTCTTGATGATAATTATAAAGAATCACAAGATGATAAGAATTTTACAAGATTATTATACTCCGAACAAAATCTAAATTCAAACCTGAATGTGGGGTTTAAAGGAAACCCTAATATGGGGGCAACTGTTTTAAACCAATTTACAGATTCTAAGGATTTTAAAAAGTTTGGTCAGACTTTTGTTAATGGTGATGCAATCTTTATTATCAGTTCGATTTTTGGTGGTACAGGTGCTGCAGGTTTTCCCTTACTACTTAAAAACCTGAGAGGTAATACAAATATACCCAACATAGCAAAAATTAAAGTGTCACAAATTGGAGGGATAACCTACTTACCTTATTTTGCTCTAGATAAAAAGGATGAAATAAATTCAGATTCATTTGAGGATAAAGCAAAAATTGCAATTGATTATTACAATAGAACTATTATAGAACAAAATAAAATAAATTCTATTTATTTTATAGGGAACAAAGGAAATACGGAGTACATGAAATATGCTGTTGGAGGGAAAGAACAAAAAAATAATGCCCATTTTTTAGAAATGGCAGGTGCACTGGCAATTTTTGATTTTTGTGAAAATATAAATAAATCGACTAATCAAACAGAAGTAAAAGAATTTGGTATTGAGAATGACTCTGAAACGATTGTTTTTGGCGACTTGAACCTTAATGATCAAAAAGAGATTGCTAAGCCTTTAACTAAATACAAATTATTTTCTGAATACTTAAACATAGGTTTGCCCAAGGCCCTTAACACCTCAAGGTGGACTAAAAGCAACATTAAATTTGTTAAAGAGACTGAAAATTCTTTTTTAGACAAGCAATACTTTAGTAGTTCTGAATATAAGATTCAAATTAAAGCATTTAACAAACATTTTCTTGAGTGGTTAAATGAAATGGAAGATAATAAACCTGCATTTAGCCCATATTACAAAATAAATTGGGGTGATGCTTTAAATTTAGTCAAAGGAGAAGAAACACAAAAAAGAAAGAAAAGTTTCCAACCTATTGATATTGAAAACTGTAAGTTGATAACAGATATAAATTATAAATCAACACCTAAAACAATACACACTACTTTAATTAAGCTTTTTGGCAAATCAACCGAGAATGTATTGAAAAAACACAACCTACTAAAACAAGAAAAAGATGTCTAAAAAAATATTCAGACTCCACGATGGAGGGATTACACAAAATACAGGTTGGTTTAAAAGTGGGATAATTACTTCTGTCCATCTAAAAACAATAAAAACAGCTGGTAAAGAAGTAGCAACATCAATCCCCACTCCGTTTGCCACCATTGATTTAGTAAAATCAGCTTTTAAATGGGTGGCTGAAAATGGCATAAAAGGCAATACAGCTCAACATAAATTAGTTTCTGATGCTCTTGATATAGGTCAGCTTTTTTATTCTTCTCCAAGATTTAAAAGTAAGATAAGGATTGTTGCTTGGAACCCTAAAGCTCGTTTTGCAGACTTAATGAACGACGACAAAAAAGCTCACAGAAAGTATGCAGAAACTCTTCAATTATTTTGGGACCAAGATAGTGTGTCAAGTAATCAAAAAGGAAATAAAGTATTGTACAACTTTGAATCTGTAAACAGATTATATTTTCTGCTTAACAAGGAGACGAATACCATTATTGGAGGAACATCACCTGCAACCCTGTTTATTGCTTCACCTGATGTTAAAAAAGCAACCGCAAACCTAGACATAAGAATTGGACAGGACAAGTTATTTGATGATAAATATGCATCATTGCCTGAAAGAGAAACTTCATTTATTGAATATATGTTTACTTTGTCTAAGCAGCTTGGTTTTGCCCATGTTTTTCCTGAGGTATATGATTACCTTGAAAAGGTAAGACTAAACCACTTGGAACCGGAGTTAACTGAAAAAGTCACAGATATAGAAAGTGACAATATTAATAAATACAAGCCATGTACCGTACTTAATAACGAGAATGATATTTGTGAAATATTAGGAATTAGTTTGGGTGTTCAGAATATTTCTATTCGCCAAATTTCATCAGAAAGTGATTTTACAATCAAATCAGATTACCTAAACAATAATAGTAAGCCTTTGGTACTACCACAGTATCCATTTTCAAAAGAATGGACTTATACTACAAGAGGCATAATATGGGATGAAGCAACAAGAATACCGTATAAAAATACGGATAGCCAGGAGACGTCAAGACTACCATTACAGAATGACCCATATTATTGGTTGACTATTGGTAATTTTTTAGAAGATAAAATAATTGAGTTACCTTATCCTATAGATGATTCAAAATTTGCAACTTGTGGTTCAAAAAGACATTTATTACCTCTAACCCCTACTTTTCTGAAGTACTTTAAAGCTGAAAAAATATCTAAATTATTAACTATAACAGAACGTTCTGGAGGCAATATTGATGTGGAGTTAAAAATACCTGTTGATAAAGGCGAAATCTCTTTTAAAAAGATATATTCAACAGCTGATAAGAATATTGAGAAATTGGATATTCATATGGCTCTTTTTCCTTTTTTGAAATCTAAAGAATTTGAAATTACTTATAATATTGGGCTACTAGATTACACATTAGATGAATCGATTGAATTATCAATAAATTGCTATAAGAACGGAGAGCAGCTTCAAGTTACAACACCGATAACACGAAATCCTGGAACTGGTGGAGAGCTTACTAGTAAATATTACAAGGTAGATAAGCAACTGGAAGTAATAAGTATATCGTCAAATTTGACAAACGGATTTGTAACTCCAATATTGAATGAGGTTACAGGCAATACAAGAGTCAATTTTGCAATTGACTTCGGAACGACAAACACTCATATTGAATATCAATATGGAGATAATACTAGCACCCCATTAGATAATAGTACAACCCTTCCTCTTTGGCAGTCATTAATTAATAAAAACACTAACGGTATTGACCCTGTTTATCTTGAAAATGAAAACACATTTGAGCAAGAGATATTACCTTCTGTATTTTCCAGTGAAAATAGTGAACTTAGTTTCCCTTTGCGTACAGCATTAGTCCACAACAAAAATGTCGATTTTAAAAATAAAGTTGATATTATCAGGCAAGTAAACAACTATTTTTTGCTTGAAAAGCAAAGTGTTCCAAAATATTTGGAATTGAATACACAATTAAAGTGGAGTAATTATGCATCTACTATAGATGAAAGGAAAGTAGAATCATATATTGAATTTTTGACAACAATTGTATTTTATAAAACTCTGCAACTTGGTTGTAAACCTTCAAATACACGCATAAACTGGTTTTATCCTGTTAGTATGGATGAAGGAGAGCTTGGTGTGTTTTTTAAACTTTGGAAAGAAGTATTTAAAAGAGTTTTTAAGCAAGACACTAGTAAGGGAATTAAAGGAATACCTGAAAGTATTGCCCCCTACTTATATTACAAATCATCTATTGAAGGTTTAAGTTTGTCCATTGATGTTGGGGGTGGTTCTTCTGATATTGCGGTATTCGATGAAGATGACAAAAAAGCCAAACTGATTTCTTCGATTAAATTTGCAGGTAATGCATTATTTGGTGACGGTTATCCATTAAATGAATATCAAAACAATTCAGATAGAAATGGTTTTGTTAAAACATTCCAAGACGAAGGAATGGAGGCTGTTAAGGATGATGAACAAAAAGAAATCATCTTAAAAAATATATTAAATGACCGTAAAAATTCTGCTGATTTTAGTAGCTACTTATTTGCATTAGAGCAAGAAGAAACTTCTAATTTTAGTTATACAAGACTTATAGCAAAGAACAGAAAAATTAAACTTTCAATTTTAGTTTTTTACGGTGCTGTTGCATACTATTCTGCTAATCTACTTAAAAAGTCAGGCATTAATATTCCTAAATATGTATTATTAAGTGGTACAGGTTCGAAAACAGCATCAATACTGGACGCATCAGATGACTTAAATAATCTTTCAAATATGTTTCAGTTTATTTTTGAAAGTGTCTATCAGAAGAAGTTTGATGACAAGTTACAAATAAAACTATCTACAATTCCTAAAGAAGTTACTTGTAAAGGTGCGTTAAAGGCAAGTATTGATGACAGTATCAAAGAATCACCTATTAAATTCTGGATTGGAGGTACACAGAATAATAATTGGGGTAATGTACTTGATAGAGAAAAAGATGTTCAAAAAACTCCAAAATATGGTGATTTAAATGAAAAACAAATTGATGAAATTGAAGATGCAATCAAAGATTTTTATTCGACCTTAGATGCTTATATTCATACTATTCGCTTAGAATCAAAATATATTATAGATCCTAGTGCATATTCAATATTTGAAGATTTGAGAGATACCGGAATTAAGGACCTTCTCAAAAGAGGTATAAATGCTTATCATAAGAAAAATGACATAAAGATCGAAGAAACATTATTTTTCTATCCTCTAATTGGGATTCTAAACAAGTTGTCATATGCTCTTGCAACGAAAACATCCAAAAATGAATAGGTTAATATTATTAGTAATAACAATTGTTGGATTTGGTCAATTGGCTTTTACACAAACACCAATTAATGATTCTACAGAAGCTTATAATTACTGGGCACAGCGTGGAGTAATTGAAATGGTTTATGCCTACATGCAAGATTATCAAAAATCTACGGGTAGGTTAACGCCAAAAGAAGAAATTGGGATGAATCTTTACAACAAAAGGTTCATTGATAATCTCAATAATGCTAACTTGATACTTATTGAAGAAAAGTTCGATTCTGTATCAAGTTTCTTAGAAAATAATGATTGGAATAGTTGCGATAACAATATCTACCAACCTTTAAAAAAACAAATTGATAATTTTTTTCAGCTTAATGAAAATTTCTTTCTAAATTGTAATAGAAAGGATAAAAATAATAATGACATTCCCATCGATTTTATTGCAAAACTAGATGGAACTGATAACAATGAAAGAGAATATTGGAATTTACGAGCAGAAACTGTTATTGACGAATATGAAAGTGTTCTTTCTGACTTAAGCAGTATAGCTGAAGCCAAACAAACTGAAAAAGAAGTTAGTAGATTAGAAAATAATCTCTCCTCAAATGAAATTTCAAATAATCCAAATAACTATCAAAGTGAAACTAATTTTGATTTTTACTTCTTTCAGCTTGAGGTTAAGTACCTGTACCCTACTTTGTTTATCGTAATTAGTTTAATAATTGGTTTCTTTTTGGGCAGAGGACACGTTTTGCGCAAAACGAAAAAAGAGATTAATAAAATTTTAAATAATAATACTAACGAGGAACATTTGGGTTATTCTTTTTCAATAGATGTTAATAAGTTAAAGCAGAAAAATAATGATTTAGAAAAATCAAATAAGTTCATATCAACAGATAATAACATAGAAATGGCAGACAATCAACGTAATTTGAGGTTTCAAATAAATAATTTAAAGGAAATAATAGAAAAGAATAAAAATGAAGTTCTATTTTACATAGACGAAATTAATTATCTCAAAAAAAAGTTTCCAGAACATATATCGGCTAATGACTATTATCCACCTCTTGAGGAAATAAACCAAAATTTAAGAGAAAGTGGTAGCAACCAAAATCCATTAAATCATGAAATATTATTATTAACGGAAAGAAAAGGTGAACTTAATAATATGATTAATATATACAAATCAATACTTAGAGATTTTAAACAAAGGTTCCCCTGGAACACTCCGGATTATAATTCTTCTGAACAAATTGATACTGATGTAACAGACAGATACTTCTCAGATATATCGTCCAAAGAAGTTTTACCTAAAACGGAAGTAAGAACTCAGGATCATACTAGAGTGTACACGCCAACAAAGAATGTAAAAAAAATCTTTTTTAGTATGCCAGAAAATAATGGTAGTTTTCAGATGGTAAATGGGCAGTCGTCAAATGATGGAAAGAAGTATTTTAGAATCGAATATAATGAATCGTCAAATCAAGGTGAACTTTTCTTTTTATCCAGCGATAGAGACCAAAGAGCAATTAATAGGCTGGAATCATACCTTAAGCCTGTTTGTGATATTGAAAACATATCTAACTCAACCGCAGCAACAAAAATTTCATTGATACAAAGTGGCAGGGTATCACTTATGAATGACACTTGGGTTATTGATCCTAATAATAAAATAAAGATAAAACTGTATTAAGCTATGGATATAGGCACTGAATTTTGGCACAATCTTGAAATATCCGTTATTGCTCTTGTTATAATATATCAGGTAATACACTCCTTACTAGTTTATATAGATATTTCAGCACTTAAAAATATTTTTAGTAATAAATTGTTTTTAAGAAGTGGATTCGTTGAGAAAGATAAGATTGGGTCGGTTGATTTTGGTTCTGCAGACATTCATTATGAAGATGAAATAGATCTAGACGAAGAATTATTTAAGCAGATTGTTGGTGATAAAGTTGTAAAATTAGCCTTAGTTAACACAAAAGGAAATAATAAAATTATCACAAAAATAAAAGTGGCAATAAATACATACCTCATAAATAATTATGGAGCTGTTGTTAATTTTAGCATTATTAAGGATATTGTTGATAGAGAAATTGAAGTAAAGGATGATGAAATTGCACATTCAGTTACTCTTCCGCTTTATCTTGGTTTGGCAGCAACAATGATTGGTATTATTTTCGGTCTTTTTTCCATGCCGGAACTAAGTGGTGATGGATTTTTAGATGGTGTTAATGCTCTTATTGGAGGTGTTAAAATAGCAATGATAGGTAGTTTGTCAGGACTATTTTTTACAACTTTGCTATCTTCTATTTTATACAAAAAAGCAAAACAAATTGTATTAAATGATAAAAATGATCAACTTACTTATCTACAGGCAAAATTATTACCTGAACTTATAAAAGCTGAAGATACAGGAGTTTCAGGTTTAAAGGCTAGTTTAGACAGATTTGCAAGAGTAGCAACGACTATTTCTGATAATGTTCTGATTGCAGCAAACCAAACAGGAGAAAACCTTGAGTTACAGAAAGAAGTAATGGAAAAGGTTGATAATATGAAGATACTTAAAGTTTCAAAGTGGAACTTAGAATTATTTGAACGCATGGAAAATAACATGGAAGCTTTCAATAATTTCTCTTCTTACTTATCAAATATGGAACGTATTACTTCCCAACTTATGGAGTTTGCTAACAGAACTTCTGATGTTAATAAAATAATAAATGGTATTGATAGTACTTTGGAAGAATCGAGAGCATTAACACGTTTTCTTTCCTCACATCTAGAGAAGATTGAAAATTCAGGAGATGCTGCTTTAAAGTCTGTAGGTATTGTAGAATCTCATTTTGAGGAAGCAATAAAATCATTAGGGGAAAAAACAGAAGAAATGATTAACCAATTATATAAAAGCGCTGGTAATCACGAGTCTAATTTAGGTAGTATTTATAAAGAAATTGAAGAAAGCCTCAATGGTATAACATCACAGTATGTAGCTGCTTTTAAAGAAGCATATTCCAATTCTATTCCTAAGTTTGATCAACTGGAAAATCTTGCATTGTTACCGGAAATAAAATCTGATTCTAATACAAAAATTCAGTTTTTAATTGAAAATGTTAGTGAGTTAAATGCTTCATTAAAATCATTACAGAGTAATCTAAATAATCAAGCAATTGTTACTACTCTTAATTCAATTGATGAAAATTTGAAAAGAAAGCAAGAGCGAAGAACTAATTCAAATAAAACAAATGGTTTAGATACTAAGATCGAATCAGTAATAATTGAGGACGATTCATTAAGCCTTGGAAAAGTAATAAAGAAATTATTCTAATATTCTGAATATGAACACTTATACAAGACAGACTATAGATAACTGGAAAAGAAACTTAATCCTATTTCTTATAATTCCAATAGTTTTAATTGGATGTATTTATATCAATTACGGAGAAATTATTGATGCAATTATAGCACAACAACATATTACATCTGGATTTTTTCAACTAAAGACTCATCTTTCATTCTTCCAAAAAGAGATAACACCAGTTCCCATTATGAGTTTACCAATTGTAGTATCAACAATTGGGTATTACTCTGTTATATTCATCTATTTTCTGTTTTTATGTTGGCTTATATTATTTGCATTTTCTGCCTATGTAAAAATGTATCAAAGATTGGGTCAGGAACTTGTTATACTTTTTGAAGCAGCTATTATAACTACTGTATATATTTATTCGATTATTCCTGGGTTAGATTTATGGCAATCTTTAGTTGGAGGCTCAGTATTAGTTTTTGTGGTTATAATGCTATTTCTTTATTGGAACTATAATAGACTACTTCGAAATGAAAAAAGATAATATTTTTTGGATAGGTTATTCTGATTTAATGACAAGTTTATTTTTTGTTATGCTTGTTCTGTTTGTAGTTACAATTGGTTATCTACAGTATAATTTGAAAACAACTGAAGAACAATTAGAAAAAATTAAAGAATTACAAACTGCTGTTCAAGAATTGCCTGACGAGTACTTTGAATATCAGCCACAATACAAAAGGTTTAAGTTAAAAAGGCAAATCCAATTTGATGGAGGAAGTTCAATTATTGATTCTAGATATCATAGTTATTTAAAACAAGTTGGTAGCTCCATTGTACGTTTAATAGATGAACTTAAAAAGCAAGATGAATTTAAAAAATTTAATATTAAATACCTTGTTGTAATTGAAGGTATGGCATCTAAGGACTCATATTCTCGAAATTATGAACTAAGTTATGAAAGAGCATTGGCAGTATATCACTTTTGGAAAGATGAAGGTATTTATTTTGATGCTACAGATATTGAGATTCAAATTTCAGGTAGTGGTATTGAAGGTATTCGAGAGTATTCGGGTGATAGAGAGAATGAAAACCAACAAATTCTTATTCATATAATCCCAAAAATGGGTAAAATCCAAAATAATGAAAATAAGTAGTACTTATTTAATATTGAAAACAGTAATACTATACGCTATTTTAATTGTAATTATGCAAATACAAAGCGGTTGTTCTGGATGTTCTCCATCAAGTAGGAGAAGTCATCAAAAAACAGATACATATAAAACTCCATCTACACATACTACAAACAGACAAGATTCAAGAAATAGAGAATCGCAAAGAAATACAACAATTAACAAACCAATTACTATTAAGCAAAGTCAATCTGGAAATAACAATCTGAGTACGATGTATGAACAGTTAGTTAAGGCAGTAATAATTATTTATACAAAAGATGATGATAATTCATTTCAAGGTTCCGGTTTCTTTATTGCAGAATCAGGTATTTGTATAAGTAATTATCATGTTTTTGAAGGGACACACAAGGGTGATGCAAGGGTTAAAACTTTTTCAGGAGATATTTATGAAGTGAGCAAAGTTATTGAAAAAAACAAAGACTTGGACTATATTATTTTTGAGATTAAGGCAAATAGCTATAAGACTTTTCCATATTTACAGATTGCTAATTCAGTTCCTAAAACTGGAGAGGATATTTTTGCAATAGGAACCCCTGAAGGGTTATCACATACATTATCAAAAGGAATAATTTCGCAAGTTAGGTCTTTTCACGAAGATGGAGACTTTTTGCAAATAACAGCTGAAATAACTCATGGTAGTAGTGGAGGACCATTGTTTAACTTTGATGGAGAAGTTGTTGGAATAACAACTGCTGGTAGAGGGCAAGCTGATTTGAATTTTGCATTAAATATACAAAAATTAAGGTTACATAGATTCTTAAATAATTGATTACTTATAGTTATATCTTTGAGTTATGGAAAAGATATTACCAGCAATAATTATACTCTTACTTGCTTTTTTGAACAGCTGTACTGTATCAAATGAAGGAATAATTGAGGAGCCAAAGTATGCTAATAATATTTTTTATACAAAGCATTTTGCATATTCATCTATGTATAATGAAAATTATGAGCAGGAAGATTGGGTAGCATATGAATTATTAGAATCTGAATTAGAATTAAACTATAAACGTACAAATAAGTTTCTGGAAGACACATTAGTTGCAACGGGGACTGCAAATAACCTAGACTATAAACATTCAGGTTATGACAGAGGTCATCTAGCACCTGCCGCTGACATGACATGGAATGAGCAAGCAATAATGGAAAGTTTTTATTTTAGCAATATTTCTCCTCAGTTACCAAGTTTTAATCGTGGTATTTGGAAAAAACTAGAAGGACAGATAAGAAATTGGGCTGTTAAATATGATTGTTTATATATTGCTACTGGACCAATATGCATAAACTCGGAAAAAACAATTGGAGAAAACAAAGTTTTTATTCCGACACATTTTTATAAAACGGTATTAGTATTAAATGACACTCTAAAACAAAGTATAGGTTTTATATTTCCTCATGAAAAATGCAATGGTGATATTTTTGATTATGCAGTTACTGTTGATAGTGTTGATAGTGTTGAAATAATTACTGGTGAAGATTTCTATTTTGCATTGCCGAATAGATATGAGGAGTCAATTGAAAAAGAATATGATTTAAAATACTGGCGGTAATTAGTGGCTTTAATAATATTTAGAATTTTAGAGTAATTTCATGCAATAAACATACATAATCAACTGATAATAGCCACTATGGACTACATTAATATAATATTCGTTGTAATTATTTTATTTCTGCTTTATGTTGTAATTAAATTCAAATATAAGAAAGCTGCAAATACAAAAGCTATTAAACAACGCTTTGAGAGAGGAAGGATTCTGGAATATGAGGCATACGATTTTCTTATTTCTCAAGGGTACAAAATTATTGATGAACAAAAACAGTTCAAACATGAATATTACGTAAACGGCATTCAAAAATCAGCTGTACTTAAAGTTGACTACTTTGTCTCAAAAAATGGAAATAAGTATATTGTTGAAGTAAAAAGTGGTAAGTCAGCAATCTCAACATCAAATAGCAATACTAGAAGACAATTATTGGAATATAGTTTTGCAATCCCTAATGATGGCACTCTTCTGCTTGATATGGAAAATCAAAAACTGGAATCAGTTGAGTTTGTACATAACACAGAAAAATATCAGTCGTATTTAATAAAGGCAACTATAGTGCTATCATTCATCGGTATCATTATTCCATTTTGGGGAATAAAGATATTTTCAATAGTATTACTTGGTCTGGTATTTTTAATGAAGCCAAATCATGTTAATATAGTCTCAAGAAAGATATATCTGTTTGTGAAAAATATATACTAATATGGCATCAACAAAATGATAATGTTCTTTCTGGTTATTTCGGTCTAACCATGTCACTTGTTTAGGAGTATGTGTGACAATAAGAATTCTGTTAAATATATTCTTATGGACTCATATAAATACAGTAATTTTACTCATAAATTCAAATCAAAATCCATTTTTATTAATAAATTTAAAAAACAAAGTATAAAATGAAAAGCAATAAATTATTTTTAGGATTGTTATTAATAATGCTGTTATTTATCACTTCATGTGCTCCCGAAGGTTATTCTAGTCATGAATATGGGTTTTTTGGCGGAATTTGGCATGGTATAATTTTTCCATTTGCTCTAATAGGCAAACTATTTGGTTCAGATATAGGATTATATGCTACTAATAATACAGGATTTTTCTACTGGGTTGGATTTATATTCGGATTTGGCGGACTCGGAGGAGGTGGTTATGCTTCTAGAAGATAGAATGAGTATTTAGGACATCTGCTAAATCAAATTTTTATAATTATCCGACAAGAAAGAATAGACTAGATAGTGGGGTTAGTTGGGGTGAAAGACGTGGTGGTGGTGAATGAACGTTGAATACAACATTATTAAGGTCCTAGTGTGCATATTTTAGTACATGGTTATAATGTCCAATTTTCAATATTTGATTGTGCTTCTATTTTATTCTCAATTAAATTTTCCAGAGCAGGAAAGAAATCGATTCCTGTAATTATTTCAAGGGAGTCGATGGTAAGGATATAGTCTATTATATTTTTAGATTGATAGAGTTGTGGTATTAGGAATGCTATGGAATAATGAGTTGAGGTATGGGAGCGTAGAATAGCTTTGTAGTAGTAACCAGGTACTGTTACATTGTTTTTGCCAATTGTGCCCATGTTATCATCAAATACAGGTCCGGTTACAATGTAAATTGAGCCGTAAATGGAAGCTCTTTCGCGTGTCCAACCTTCTAGAATTTTCCAAATGCTTCTGTTAAAGTTTGGCAGTTGTGGACTTATGTTTGACATTAGAAATGATTCTTTATTGGCAATTTTGCTCATATTGTTGTCGGCAGCCGGTGAGAGATGTCCTCTGTCGTAACCAGAGTATTTGTAATCACTAGTAGAAGCACTTCCTGTTGTAATATTTTTATCACTTTTAAAGCAATTGCACCTTTTTAGTTTCATTATTACCTCAGCACGTGTTAGTTCGTATGCTACCCAGTCTGCTTGCTCATGCTGCTCATTGTATGACAATGTGAATTGTGTATATGATACTAGTTGATGGTCGTTAACATGTGCAGGGAGGTAGTTAAACTCCTTAGGGTTAGAACCGGTTAGTAATGTTAATAATAAAAGGATTAATGCTATGTAGAGGTATTTCATATTAATCAAATAGAAATTATTATTTTAATTAACCCATGATGCTTTTTCTTCGGCCATGATTTCAGAGTCTGCTATATATAGCAAGTCTTTATCTAAATTCGGCTCAGCTGCCATACTTAACTTACCTTATGCTTTACCAAGTTTGTACTGTCCAATTATTAGCATGGGCAATAGCAAATGTTGTAATGCGTGAGATTTGATAAACTAGACAGTTACTTTAACTCCACATCCTCTTTTATTAAGTCCATAACATTTATGGTTGGCAGTATGTATTTATTAAACTCAGTATTATCAGTTTTGCAATGTATTACTCCTCTTAATGTACCAATGGTTAACATTACTAAATGAGCTGCAAATCCTCTTGGTAGTACAATTTTGTCGGTAGGTTTATTAAGCTCTATCCAGGAGGCTTCATTTATTTTAAAATGATTCCCTACCTCAACGATTAAAAAAGCTTTTTCTTTTTGTTCAAACTGAACTTTAACAAATGATGCAATAAACTTATCATCCTTATTTATTCCAAAATTCAAGCTTATTGTCATATTTACTTCTTCACTGGTATTATCATAAGCATCTTGGATAATAGCAAATTGCTCTGTAGTTATTTTATTTAACTGAAAGCCAATTTTATCTGTATTTTTTGTTTTATCGGCCATACTGCTCGCTAGGTTCATTTACTACGCTTAATGGATATGATTCTTCAATAAGTTTATATGTTGATTTTTGCCTTGCAACTTCTTTCTTGGTTAGTTCATTTGACATATAGACATAATTAGTTTTTACAACATTATGAAGAGTAATATTGTAAGCTTTACTCTCAACCGACATCAAACTTATATCCAATGCCAACTCCAATTTAGAAATTGTTTCTAATGTTAGATTCTCTTTACCCTTAACAATCTTATTAATTTGCTGTGGTGAAACATTAAGCGTAAGGGCAAGTTCTTTTTGTTTAATGCCTTTCTCACGCAAGGTTACCAAAATTTTAATGGCTATTCTCCTTGAGTGTTTTAACCATGCTTTGTTATTTTGGCGTTCTTTGGCTTCTTCTACCCAATTGGAACTACCCGTAGTTAAGTTATTTAATATACTTACGTTTGTCATATTACTAAAGCTCTAAAAATTCACTTATATTTTCTTCATCGATACCTTTTGAAATCAAAAATTGTTTTACTAGATGTAATTTTTCTAATTCCTTTTTAAGATGTTCTCTATCATTCATTGTTTTTGTAAGTTTTATTGCACCTCCTGTAACAACAAATTCATTTGAATTTAATCTAATTGCATATATTCGTAACCAGCTTTTGCGAAGCTCACCATAAACTTTGCTCTTTTGATAATCAGGAATGGGATATAGTTCTTCATCTTTTTTATTTAATGGTTTAAACAATGTTTGTAAAGTATCTAATCTTTCTGTTTTACCGGTTTCAGCAATTTCAATTAATTGTTGTTCGAGTGTGTCAGCTTCATCAATAGTGCGGTTTATGGCATCATCTATTGAAATAAATGAGTAAAAATCTTTTTGTAAATCTAATTTGTGTTTATCGAAAAATGCATCGAGGTATTCAGGATCTGACCAGTTTTTAAATAATCTGCGAAACTCATCTTTTTTAGACTTATCTTCATCAAACTCATTATTTTCAAACTCATCTTCTTCAATACTATCATATCTTATTGCGTAAAGACTATTTTCAACTATTGTTTCGAGTGCAAACATACAACTTATTTATATAAAATCAACTCACAGGTTGATTTATTTTGATTTTTTAACTTTTATTTACCTGTAATCAATAACCTGGGAGCTTGGCTGGTGGAGTATTTGCACTAGTGGGAGTTTCAACATCCCAGCCATTTCCTTCTATTTCCGTAATATTTCCACAGCCTTTATCTTTATAAAAAATATACTCTAAGATATCCAAATTGGATTTGTTTATTTTACGATGTATTAAAACAGGATTTGGTAGTTTGTTCTTTTTTTGCTCTAATGAAAGTATAACCAAATGAATGGTTTTATCTTCATTTTCCCAATTGTCTTTAAAATCTGTGAATGATTTGTAAAGTTTATCAAAAACACCTTCTCTGTTTTTACTATCATTAATAAATGTTCCTATATTTGTATTTTCTAATAGATAAATAAATACTCCGTTTTGTTTCTCATGTATTAATTTCAGCACATCTTTTCCAATCTTCTTTGTTGAAGCGTTTTTGTGCTTAAACTCAATATTTAATATTCGTTCGTAATTTTTAGGTGTTCTTTTAAACACGCACATATCAAGCGAGGCGGATTGACCTTCCGGATAAACTTTTATATCCTCATATTTTTTTCCAAAACTATATTTATATTTAGTTGGAGTTTCAATAGAATAAAACAAGGCTTTATTCTCTTTTTTAAATTCCTCTATAAACAAAAGACGAAGTTCTTGTTCTGAAATTCTATCTTTTTGTGGAAAAATAAGTTGCTCATCATAATTCTTTCCTTTTAACTCATAACCCATTACAGATAAACGAGCCAGTACTTTTTTGCTTATTTTAATTACATCTACCATCATTTATCCTTTTTTATATTCCACACTTGGCTCTGCTGCCATACTTAACTTTTCTTTTGCTTCGCTAACTGCTACTTGTCCATTCATTAGCATTAGTAGTAATCTATTTAAGTACTTCAATCTGATCGTAATAACCAAATTCAAAATTGTTTTCTTCTTTTGTAAAAATACGAACTGCTATGGCTCTATAATTATACGTGTCTTCACCCTCATTATATGATGTTTTTATTAAATCAGTAATTCGACAAACCATATTTTCATAAATAACTATATCCCATTCTTTAACACTGCTAATATTCATTTTAACCCAATTGTGGGTGTTTATAAATTCGTGATTGAGTTTATTAAGACTTCGTTTTATTAATTCCTTTTTGATAGCATCCGCTTCATTTTCTTCTTGTTCACATTCTAGAGCATATTTATTTTGGGTTATAATATGAGCAATTAGTTCTCTATGTCTTTCTACTAACTCAGAATCTGTTTTCATAACTTGTTCATTTTTTTATATCCATATTCCATAACCTTTACCTGCATGTTTATTAGAGCTTCAACAAATGACTAAAACATTGATACTTGTACATCCTTGTTGCACTGTTATACAGGAGAAGCGTAG
>Ga0307988_1000773_pt1 | contig 20511 bp, 21 predicted proteins | sample EllFjometagen183_FD_203166 | JGI IMG/M metagenome (GOLD analysis project Ga0307988, IMG submission 203166) | Marine microbial communities from Ellis Fjord, Antarctic Ocean - #183 | ecosystem: Environmental > Aquatic > Marine > Unclassified | place: Southern Ocean | collected 2014-10-08 | reverse complement strand
GACAATCAAGTCAGAACGGGTTTTAGGAAGGGTCTTTAATTTAACAATTACAATGTTATAAGCTTACCCGGTTTATGGGGCATGGCAACTTCAATTTCAACATTAGAGCTGTTTAATCCCTGTTTTGCTGCATTAAAAGCTTTTTCAGGAGTGTTGTTTTCCTCGCTTAAGTGGGCAAGAATGACATGTTTTAAATTTTCATTATTTAATTCTTCTAATAATTCTTTTGTATCAACATTTGAAAGATGTCCCTGATTGCTTTTAATTCTCTGCTTTAAATACCAGGGGTAGGGACCGTTTATCAGCATATCAGGATCATGATTTGCTTCAAGGTAAAGTAAAAAACAATCTTTTAAGTACTCTTTCACAAGATTGGTTGCAATACCAAGATCTGTTGCAATGCCAAGTTTTTTATTGTTACAGGACAGGGTAAAACCTGCAGGATCAATTGCATCATGGCTTATTGTGAAGGGAGAGACTTCCATATTATCAATATGAAAACTCTGGCCACAATTGAAAGTTTTAAGGTCGGCAAGCTTGCCTAAATTAGAGGCAGCTTTTTTATAAGTGTCGTTGCTCATATAAACTGGAATATTGTAACGCCTGCTTAAAACACCAACCCCTCGGATATGGTCAGAGTGTTCATGGGTAACAAGAATAGCAGTGAGGTTTTCAGGGGACTGGTTTTTTGCCTTCATTCGCCGTTCTATTTCAATACCGGAAAGTCCCGCATCAATGAGAATGGCGTTTTCTTCCCAGGAGACAAACAGGGAATTCCCCTTGCTACCACTAGCAAGGGGACATATTGTCAGGTCTTTCTGGATCACTTGTCAAGAAGGGCCTTGTGGCTTAATTTAATCTTACCATCTCTGGAAACTGCAAGGACTTTAACCTTTAAAGTATCTCCTTCATTTACCACATCTGTAACTTTGTTAACTCTTTTATGGGCAAGTTCTGAAATATGAACGAGGCCGTCAGTACCGGTTTTGATATTAACAAAAGCACCAAAGTCAGCAATCTTTACAACCTTACCATCGAAAATTTCACCAGGTTCAGGGTCAACAGCAATATCAGTCACTATTTTCACTGCTGCTTTAACTTCTTCTTCATTTTCTCCTGCAATCTTGACAATACCATCATCATTAATTTCAATTGTGGTGTTGGTTGTTGTCTGAATTTCCCTGATCATTTTTCCACCAGGTCCAATGATTTCTCTGATTTTATCTTTTTTAACTTCTACTCTTACAATCTTGGGAGCATAAGGTGAAATATCAGTCCTTGTGGTATCCAATGCCTCAAGCATTTTACCAAGGATGTGAAGTCTTCCTGCTTTTGCCTGATGTAAGGCTTTAACCATTACTTCTTTTGGAAGTTCTTTAATTTTTATATCCATCTGAAGGGCTGTAATTCCATCTTTCGGCCCTGCAACTTTAAAATCCATATCACCGAAATGGTCTTCATCTCCCAGGATATCAGAAAGAACAACCATATTATCGCCTTCTTTTACAAGGCCCATTGCGATTCCAGAAACAGGTGCTTTTATTGGAACACCACCATCCATCATTGCAAGAGTCCCGGCGCATACAGTTCCCATGGAAGAACTTCCATTGGATTCCAGAACTTCGCCAACCAGCCTGATAGTGTATTCAAAGTCCTCGTTCTCTGGGATAACCTGCTCAAGTGCTCTGCTTGCAAGGTTCCCATGACCGATATCACGACGACTTGGCCCGCCTGAACGTCGGCATTCACCAACAGAAAATGGAGGAAAATTATAATGTAACATAAATTTGCGCATTGTCTGGCCTGCAAGAGTCTCAACCCGTTGCTCATCCAAACCTGAACCAAGGGTTAGAACACCCTGGACCTGGGTTTCACCTCTTGTGAAGAGAGCACTTCCATGAGGCCGTGGTAGATTTCCTACTTCACAGGCAATGTGTCTGATCTCATCAAACGCCCTTCCATCAATTCTTTTGCCTTCTTGCAAAACAATATTCCTGGAGACATCATGTAAAAGATCTTTAAAAAGAGATTTAATTTCTTTTTCTCTTTCGGGATAATCTTCACTGATTACAGCCAGTAAATCTTCTTTTACCTGGCCTAAGGCTTTTCCCCTGTCCATTTTATCTTTTACCTGAACAGCAGTATGAACTTTTTCCTTTGCAATTTCAGTAATTTTTGCAAAAAGGTCCTGGTCAATTTCAGGTTTAGCAATTACACGTTTTTCTTTTCCAAGCGCTTTTTGCAGCTCTTCCTGCATTTCAATAATGGGCTGCATGGCTGTGTGACCAAAGTAAATTGCATCAATGATCTCTTCTTCAGATACTGTTTCTGCTCCGCCTTCTACCATTATTATCCCGGTCTTAGAACCAGCTATAACAAGGTTGATATCACTGGATTCCAGCTGTTTGATTGTGGGATTTGCAACAAAGTTGCCATCAATTCGTCCAACCCTTATGCCTGCAATAGGACCTGCAAACGGGATATCTGAAATTTGAAGTGCTGTTGATGCACCAACCATGGCAAGAACATCTGGTTCATTTTCTTTATCCATGGAAAAAACGGTTGCAATTACCTGGGTTTCATAGCTGTAACCTTCAGGGAAAAGAGGGCGAATCGGCCTGTCAATAAGCCTACAGGTTAAAGTTTCTTTTTCACTGGGTCTACCGATTTCCCGCCGAAAATAATTCCCGGGTATTCTGCCTGCTGAATAAATTTTTTCCTGATATTCAACGGTTAAAGGAAGAAAAGAAATCTCCGCTTTTGGGTCTTTGGAAGAGACGGCTGTTACAAGAACAATAGTGTCTCCATATTGAACCAGCACTGAACCACCTGCCTGTTTTGCAACTTTTCCAGTTCTGATACTGAACTCTTTGCCATTAATTTCTGTTTTTAATACTTTTTCCATATATACTACTCCTTAAATAAGAAAGGCGGAACTTGTTCAGCGTTGTCTGTTTAAATAAACCCGCATGTTCAATATCAAAAATGCTTTAAAAAATAGTTTTGATAGCAAACATACGAATTTATTAATAAATGTGCTGTGAAGTTTCCGCCCTTGGGTAAAAAAACAGCTGATTCCTATTTTGTTCAATTTAGAAATCAGCTGTTTTTGCATTTTTCTATCTTTTAATTCCGAGCTTACCTATAATTGTACGATATCTTTCAACATCTTTTTTCTTTAGGTAATCAAGAAGACTTCTTCTCCGTCCAACAAGGACCAGAAGGCCTCTTCTTGAATGGTGGTCTTTCTTATGTATCTTTAAATGCTCGGTAAGATAGGTGATACGGTGTGAAAAAATAGCGATCTGTACTTCTGGAGAGCCAGTATCTGACTCATGCATTTTATACTTCTCAACTACTTCCTCTTTTGTCATTTCTAATAAACTCAATTTAAAACTCCTTTTTTGGAATAAATAATTTTTAGCATTTTTTAATACCCTGGCTTTTTACGACCCATTATCCAATATTCCATTCAGACAATTGTAATCAAAGGCAGGAAATACCACTTCTTTCAATATAACGTACTAAATTACCACTTAATTCAAAAAAACACAACTATAATTAAATCTGTTTGCGTTTTTATCGTATTTGATAATTGCTGCAAGCTCTCTTTTTTTGGTAAGAAGTCTCAAAAAGACTTCTTCTTCGGGTAAGCCGTCATCAACACTAATTTGCTGACCAAATCGTATTTTATTTTCAAGATTTTCATCAACAACATGATAAGGCATAAAACTAAGCGCCTCTGCCATGGAAATTATTTTATTGTGGGTAATTGAAAGCCCCATGGTCTCTATCTCTTTTAAATTAATGGCATGCTCTAAAAAAAAACCACATGTTTCTGTCCGCTCAAGAGATGCAAGATGGGCTCCGCACCCAAGTTTTTCCCCTATATCATAGGCAATTGTTCGTATATATGTCCCTGCTGAGCATAAAACACTAATATCAATAAAGGGAAAATCTATGCTTTCAATTAAAATCTCAAATATTTCTATATCCCGGGCAGGTTTGATTATTTTTTTACCTTCCCTTGCATACTCATAAAGTGGCTTCCCTTTATGCTTTAAAGCTGAATAAGCAGGCGGCGTCTGTTTTTGTTTTCCTGCAAAATGACGAACAACCTCAATTACCTTTTCCGTAGATATCTTTTCCAGAGAATCCGATTTTCCAACCACTTCTCCTGTGCAATCAAAGGTGTCAGTCACTATTCCGAGATGAATTTTTGCCCTGTATCTTTTTGATCCATTAAGAAAAAACTTTGAGATTCTGGTCCCCTGATCAATCCCGCACAGAAGAAGTCCTGTGGCAAATGGGTCAAGCGTTCCCATGTGGCCAACCTTTTTTACCTGCAACGCTTTTTTCACGAGATGAACTACCCTAGCTGAGGAGATGCCTTCGGGCTTATAAACTGGTAAGATTCCGCTTTTCATTCCTGTCCGGATTTATCATTTCCCTTAGAAACTTCACGCAAAATTTTATCAATTTTTGAGCCATAATTAAAAGAGGTATCGTGCTTGAATTTCAGGTCAGGCATGTATTTTAGCTTAAGCTTCGGGGCTATGAGTTTTTTGATAAATTTCCTAGAGCTTTGAAAGCCTTTTTTGGCCTCAGCCACTACCTTCTTGCTACCAAATACTGAAAAATATACATCAGCAACAGAAAGATCACTGGACATTTCCACCTTACTGATTGTGGCCATTTCTATTCTCGGGTCCTGGGCTTTTTGCACAAGCAGCTCAGCAATCGCAGCCTGGATTTTAACTCCGATTCTATCTGCTCTTGGATATGGTTTCATAATCTATTCTGTACCAGGCCTTTTTTCTATTACTTCGTAACACTCAACAATATCTTTCAGTTTGATATCATTATAGTTCTTAATTCCTATACCACACTCAAAATTCTGTAGAACTTCCTTGGCATCATCTTTAAACCGCTTTAAGGAGGATAATTCACCATCACATTTTACAACACCATCCCTTAATAAACGAATTTTTTTACCGCGAACAACTTTACCTTCCACAACAAAAGATCCGGCAATCGTGCCCACATTGGTTACAAAGAAAGTGTCTCGAACCTCTGCCCTTCCAATGATGTTTTCTTCAAATATGGATGGCATAAGCCCTTCAATGGCTGATTTAATGTCATTTATTACATCATAGATAACATCATAAAACCTCATATCCACGCCTTCATCTTTGGCAAAATTGCGAACCTGAGAATTCGGGCGCACATTAAATCCAAGAATTATGGCATCAGACACTGCAGCCAATGAAACATCTGATTCGTTCACAGTACCCACAGCCGAATGAACTATGGTTAAATCAACTTCATCTTTAGCAAGTTCTTTTAACGAGTCGGTCAACGCTTCAATGGAGCCCTGAACATCAGCCTTTACAATCAATTTTAATTCTTGTATTTTATCACTGCCTAAATTCTGGAAGAGATTTTCAAGATTTGCCCGGCTCTTTTTAGCAAGTTCTTTTGCTCTTTGCTTTTGCAACCTGGTTTCACTAATCTGCTTGGCATCTTTATCTGAAAGCACTGCGATCATTTCATCACCAGCATCAGGAACACCGTTCAACCCAACTATTTCCACAGGTACACTTGGGCCTGCTTTTTTAATTCGCTTGCCCTTATCATTGGTCATAGTACGTATTTTACCTGAGTAGTGCCCGCAGACAACAGACTCGCCTTCAATTAAGGTCCCGTGCTGGATAAGAACAGTAGCTATGGCGCCTCTACCTTTATCTATTCGGGATTCAACAACATATCCAAATGCTTTTCTGTCAGGATTTGCTTTTAATTCAAGGACTTCAGATTGAAGAAGTATCATTTCAAGAAGCGTGTCAATGCCAGTTTCTGCCTTGGCAGAAACTTCCACAAAAATAACATCGCCTCCCCATTCCTCTGAAAGAAGCTCATGCTCAGAAAGCTCTCGGGTTATCTTTGCCGAATCAGCACCTTCTTTATCCATTTTATTTACTGCAACGACAACCGGTACTTCAGCCTGCTTTGAATGGTTAATTGCCTCAATGGTCTGGGGCATAACACCATCATCTGCAGCTACTACAAGTACAACAATATCAGTAATCTGGGCGCCCCGGGCTCTCATGGATGTAAACGCAGCATGGCCCGGAGTATCAAGAAAGGTAATTTCACCACCGTCTGTTTTTACTTTATATGCACCGATGTGCTGAGTAATACCACCGGCTTCTCCAGTTGTCACTTTTGTTTTTCTAATGACATCAAGCAATGATGTTTTTCCATGGTCAACATGACCCATGATTGTTACCACCGGTGCCCGTTGTTGCAGTTTTGACTCATCTTCTCCATCTTTTTTAATTTCTATCAGATAATCTTCTTCAAAAGAGGCTTTTTCCAGTTCATATTCAAATTCCGAAGCAACAAGAGAGGCAGTATCAAAATCTATGGTCTGGTTCAGCGTAACCATAATGCCCTGCTTCATAAGTTTCTGGATCATCTCATTTGCTTTAATACCCATTCTCTTGGCAAGTTCAGATAGCTCAATAGTTTCATCTATTTTAATACGTCGTTTTATGGCCTTAGGAGTCGTAATTTCAGTTTTCTGGAAATCACCTTTTCTTGCTTTAGAGCCTTTTCTTTTTGATTGCTTGCGGCCATATTTATTTTTCTCATATAGAGCAGCACCTTCCACAATAGATTTCTTTTTCTTCTTTCGAGGCTGTTTCTTCTCACCAAAGATATTTACTTCTACTACAGGAGGTTTTCTAATATCTTTTTTCTTTCTTTTCGTTTTTTTAGCAGCCTCAGGATCAACAATTGCGGGTGCCGGCTCAAAGGCAGCTTTAGGTCTGTATGCTGTTTTGGGCTTCTCAGATACCTGTTTTTTGGGATGCTCCTGCCTTGTGCCAGGTTTCTTTTCCTGCTTTATTTCAGATTTAGCAAATTTAGAACGTTTTTTTGCATCCATTGCATCCGGTTTCTTTTTTAAAGAAGCAATATCAACAACTTTAACTATTTTTGCAGGTTCTGAAGAACTCTTCTTTTTCTTCTTTTTAGATTTGACTTTTTCAGTAGCTTCCTTTTGCACAGGCTCTTTTGTCAATTCCGGTGTTTTTTCTTCTTCAAGGGGCTGCTCTTCAGCCAGTTCAACAGGCTCAATAATTTCCGGTTTTTCTTCTTTGACTTTTGCAGAAGTTTTTTTGGTATCCTCTTCAGCTACAACTTCTTTTGTTGCTTCAGGCTTTTCAGCAACCTTTTCTTTGATTGTATCTTCTTCTTTTGCTTTAATTACCTTTGCAGGCGCTTCTTCCACGGCTGCTTTTTTAGCAGTCTTTTTCTTAACTACCTTTTTTTCAGCAACAAGGGGCTCTACTTCTTTTTTAACCGCTTTCTTTTTAACAACTTTTTCAGGTATTTCTTCAATCGCTGTTTCCTCAACAATTTCTTCTTCAGGCTCCCCAGCTTCACCAGGCATTTCTTCTTCTGGTTTTGCTTTCCTGCGCCGTATTACAGAAGGTTGTACTTGAACATCTGCTGCGGGTTTAACTTTACCAAATACCTGTTTTTTAATAAAACGTACCTGGTCATCCTCAAGAGAACTCATATGGCTTCTTACTTCGACCTTAAGCTCTTCAAGTTTATCCATAAGAGCTTTATTTGTCATATTAAATTCTTTAGCTAATTCATATATTCTGACTTTCGCCATATGCTTCCCCCAAGTATTTCTGGTTTTACTGCTCTATTAAATATTAACCTACTCTTCTTCAGTATCTGTTGACTCAGCTGCTTGATTTTCTGGTTCCGGTTCCGGCTCTGCTGGTTCGTCTTCATTCTTTTCAGAAGGTGCGTTTGCTTTTTCCATATCTTTGGCAAGCAAATCTTTAGCTTCTTCAATCACTTCTAAAGCTAGTTTTTCCTCAAAATCAACAATTGCAGCAATATCTTCTGCCGGGGCTTCGGAAATATCTTTAAGTGATGCAAACCCTGAACTTAAAAGAGCCTCTGCTGTTGAAAGATTTATACCTGACAATCTCATCAAATCATCATAGCCTTGTTTGATGCCCCTGCTGTATTCTTCTTCGCTCATTACCTGCAAATGCCATTTTGTCAATTCACAGGCCAGGCTGATATTCTGTCCATTTTTACCAATGGAAATTGAAAGATGGTCTTCAGGAACAATAACCTCCATGCTCTGATTGTCTTCATCAATCACTACCCTTGTAATTTCTGCAGGTGCGAGAGAGTTACATACAAATTTAGCAATATCTGGATTCCAGGGCACAACATCAATTTTTTCACCCCGGAGTTCCTGAACAATATTCTGGATCCTGCTACCCTTCATACCAACACATGCGCCAACCGGATCAACATCAGAGTCAGAAGACTGCACTGCAATTTTTGCTCTAACACCCGGGTATCTTGCAGCTTCAAGTATTGTAACTATGCCCTCAGCAACTTCCGGAACTTCAGTCTTAAACAATTCAATTAAAAAATCAGGGTGAGATCTTGAAAGTAAAATCTGGGCGCCCTTGGATTCCTCAAGCACATCTGTCACATACGCTCTTATCCTGTCACCTCTTTTATATGTCTCATTGGGCATCTGATCCCTTGGTCTTATAACAGCTTCTGTCTGACCAAGATTTACAATAATGCTTCCACGATCAAATCTGTGGACAATACCATTTATTATCTGCCCTTTTTTGTGAATAAAATTTTCATAAACAGCATTTCTTTCAGCTTCTCTAAACTTCTGAATGATTACCTGCTTTGCTGTCTGAGCTGCAATTCTTCCAAATTCTCCAGCATCAATTCTAATACCTAGACTGTCGCCAACTTCACATTCCGGATCAAAAGCATATCCTTCTTCTAAAGAAAGTTCTTTATCGGGTGATTCTACATCCTCGACAACTTCTTTAAAATGAAATACTTCGATCTGTCCACTGCTTTTATCATAGTGTATTTCGATATCAGCACTAGAGCCAAATTTCTTCTTGGCGGCAGATTCAACTGCATCTTTGATAGTCGTTATCAACACTTCAGCATCTATGCCTTTATCCCGGCTGAGCTGATCCACAATTCGTTTAATATCAGTAATTAGCATTGTGCAACATTCTCCATCTCAATAATTTGCAAGCCTTGCTTTATTAATCTGCTCAAACTCTATAAAGAATTCTTTGTTATCCGAATCAATTGTTACACCTTCCTCGGTAACATTTTTCAGGATACCAGTATACTCTTTTCTCTTTTCTATAAAGCCGTTAATCTTAATTTTTACTCTGTTTCCAACAAATTTTTTAAAATCTTCTATTTTGCTTAAAGGCCGGTCCAGACCAGGTGATGACACCTCCAGCCTGTAACTTCCCAAACGATTAAAATGCACGTCTAAAAGGTCGTCAAATTGCCGGCTCATGCCAGATAAATCATCCAGAGTAATGCCTCCCGGCTTATCCAGATACAACCTGACAAGCATTCCACCGCCGCTTGATAGACATTCAGCATGAACAAATTCAATATTCTCAGCCTGACAAACCGGTTCAACAACTTCACCGACCTGCCTGGCAAGTTCTTTAAAATCATTTTTATTTGTTTTTGCCATGCCTGTAAAATCAACCTTTTCCAAAAAATAGAAAAACGGGCAGATGCCCGTTCCTTTCGAAACATACTAAAAATATTCCTCAAATAAACCACTTTGAGGGTTAGCATAAATTCCACATTAAAAAATGAAACCTACGATCTGCCATACCTTTATTTTAATAATAAATAAACTTAATATCTAAGTTTACCTAAAATAAAGAGTCACATATATAACATATTAAAATTATTTGTCAATAATAGTTTACTACTTAATTGACAATTCTTATGAAAGGAATGTTAAGGTAAGTATATATCCCATCATGCAGGCAGTTCAGCATTAAATTTGCTGATAAGCTTATCACAAATACTTGTATGCAACGCTTTAACTTTCTTTTCTTTCAAGGTTTTATTGGGAGACCTGTAAATAATCCTGAGAGAAAGAGATTTTTTCCCCTGAGCAAGCGGTTTACCTTCAAAAGCATCAAAAAGATAAGCCTCCTCAGCCAGGTTTTCTTTCTCAACAAGCAAGTCAAGCTCTGATGACACAACACCAGCTTCAATATTAGAATCCAGAATCAGGGTAATGTCCTGAGATATAGCAGGGTATTTGGGTAGCAGCTCAGCAGTTATTGTTTTGGGAATTTTCTGCATAAGTATTGCCATGTTCATTTCAAAAACAAAAGCAGTCTGCTTTAAATTAAAGTTTTTCAATACTTCTGGTTTTATCCGGCCTAAAACGCCAATGACATCTTCATCTTTTTTAACGATTGCGGCAAACCCTTTTGAATAATATGGATATTTTTTTTCATCGGCTCTTTCGTAAACGCAATTTTTAATATTCAAGGCTTCCAAAAAACCTTGAAATACCCCTTTTAAATCAAAAAAATCACAATCTGCCTTTTTATTATGAATGGAATTACTAGTTCTTGAACCTGTCCATAATCCTGCAACCATTTCTACTTCATCGGGCAACTCATCTTTTTTTGTGGCCAGAAAAATGTTCCCTGTTTCAAACAGTTTCAGTGTTTCGATCTGCTGGGCGTTATTTCTTTTCATGCTCTCTAATAGACCGGGGACAAGTGATGTTCTCAGCACGGCCATTTCTTCAGAAATAGGATTTAAAATTTTTTCAACCCGGGTTCTTTCGTCATCTTCTTCTAATAATAAATGACTGCATGCTTTGGGTGAAGTAAAATCATAATTTATGGCTTCACTGAATCCAAAACCATTCATAATATCCCTTACCTGACGCCTGAGGCCAAGCATGGGGTTTAGCTGTTCACCCAGAGCAGACACTTTTGGAAGTGTCATCTCAATATTATTATAGCCCCAAAGCCTTGCAATTTCTTCAGAAAGGTCTTCCGGCCTTGTAACATCCACCCTAAAAGAGGGTACGGCAACGCTTAAAAAGTTGTCTTTTACTTTTTCAACTGTAAACTCAACTGACTCAAGAAGCTCTTTAATTGAATCAATATCCAAGTTTGTTCCTAACCTTGTATTAAGCACATCTGTATTAACATCAACTTTTAAAGCTTTTTGTTTTAAAGGATAATTGTCAATAATATCTTTGGCTTTTACTCCACCTGAAATCTGGGACATTAGCTCAACAGCTCTGTTAAGAGCATTGACCGTTCCCTCGGGATCAGCTCCTCTTTCAAAACGATGGGAGGCATCTGTATTAATTCCTGTTTTTTTAGCAGTCTTTCGAATGGAAACCGGATTAAAATAGGCACTTTCCACAAGCACTTTTGTTGTACTGTCCGATATTTCAGAATTCTCACCACCCATTACACCGGCAATGGCAACAGGTTTTTCACTGTCACAAATCATCAATGTATCTGGTTCAAGCTTATGTTCTTTGCTGTCAAGGGTTTTAAAATCAATAGTCTTCCCGGCTCTCTGAACGATGATTTCTCCTTTTGCAAGGAAGTCACAATCAAAGGCATGAAGAGGCTGGCCTGTTTCCATCAAAATAAAATTTGTAACATCTACAATATTATTAATGGGTGTCAAGCCTACAGATTCAAGTTTTTCCTGTAGCCAGAAAGGTGACGGTCCCACTTTTACATCTAAAAGGAGTCCGGCTGAATACCTTGGACAAAGATCCGGATCTTTTATTTCAATCTTTGCAAATTCATTTATTGAAAATGAACCGGTATTGTCATTTGATAGTGTATAGTCAGGGTATTTAATTTTAGTCTTTGGCTCGGAAAAAGCGCCTATTTCCCTTGCAACACCGATTACACTCAGGCAATCAGGCCTGTTTGGTGTAAGATCTACTTCAAAAGTATAATCTGAAAGATTAAGCGCTTCAGCCAGTGAAGTACCCGGTTTAAGGTCTTTATCCAGTTCCATGATACCGGATGCATCTGTATCAAGTTGAAGTTCCTTGGCACTGCAAAGCATCCCTGCTGATTTTTCACCACGGATCTTACTCTTTTTTATTTTAAAATCTCCGGGCAAAACAGTTCCTGGAAGAGCACAGGGTACAATAAGTCCTTCTCTAACATTGGGAGCTCCGCAGACGATCTGCACAATTTGATCCCCGACATCAACACTGCACACAGACAATTTGTCTGCGTTAGGGTGTTTTTCAGCTTTTTCAACCCTGCTTACTGTAATGTTTTCAAGATAATCAAACCTGCTTTCAATGCCTTCAACTTCCAACCCGGCCATTGTAAGTTTATCTGCAAGCTCATCAGGTGAAAAATTAACCGACGTGTACTCTTTTAACCAGCTTAAACTGACTTTCATAACTAAAACTGCCTCAAAAAACGTATATCATTTTCAAAGAATTTTCGAATATCATCTATTCCATATTTGAGCATGGCAATTCGTTCAATGCCAACACCAAAAGCAAACCCTGTATATTTTTGAGTATCATAACCTACTTTTTCAAACACTGCGGGATGAACCATTCCAGAGCCCAATATTTCAAGCCAGCCGGTCTTGGAACATACCCTGCAACCCTTACCTCTACAAATAACACATTGTATATCAACTTCAGCGCTAGGTTCGGTAAATGGGAAAAAACTTGGCCTGAAACGTAGTGATGTTTTTTTATCAAATATTTCATGAATAAATGCTGTCAAAATTCCTTTAAGGTCACCAAACGAAACACCCTTGTCCACCATTAACCCTTCAACCTGAGTAAACATAGGTGTGTGGGTGACATCTGAATCACACCTGAAGACCTTACCCGGTGAAATTATCCTCACAGGAGGGTCTTTTCTCTCCATTGTTCTTGATTGAGAAGGAGATGTATGTGTCCTTAAAACAATATTTTCTGAAATATAAAAAGTATCCTGCATATCTCTTGCAGGGTGGTATTTGGGAATATTCAACGCTTCAAAGTTATAGTAATCTGTTTCAACTTCCGGGCTTTCAGCAATATCAAATCCCAGTCTTAAAAAAATATCTGAAATCTCATTAGAAATCTGGGTAATGGGGTGAAGAGACCCTCGCTCCCAAGACCTTCCGGGTAAGGTTACATCAATACCTGATACGCTATCCTCTTTTAACTCAAGTTCTTTTACTGCCTTTTTAAAAAGAGTGTCCAGCTTACCTTTTAGAATATTCGCATTTTTACCGGCCAGCGGACGTTCCTGTTCTGGCAAATTTGCTACATTCCTTAAAAACTTTGTCAGCACACCTTTTCTGCCAAGGTAATGCAACGAAAGTTCTTGAATTGCTTCTGCTTCTGTTGTATTGCCGAGGCGCTCTAATGCCTCTTTCTCAATTTCAGATATACTTTTTCCCAAAATTCCTCACACAAGAATAAATATGATTTAATCTTTTTATTGTGTTGCTAATTAATTTATGAATAATTTAGATGACTTATGCCATTGCAGCCGCTTTTGATGCTATCTGTGAAAAAGCAGCAGGGTCTGAAACAGCAAGATCAGCAAGTATTTTACGGTCTAATGTGATACCGGCAAGCTTAAGTCCATGCATAAATTTACTATAGGAAAGTTCATTCATTCGTGCAGCAGCATTTATTCTGATAATCCAAAGTTTCTTAAATTCTCTTTTTTTGACTCTTCTGTCTCTATAGGCATACATTAATGCTTTATCAACAGCATCTGCAGCTGTTCTATATAATTTGCTTCGCCCGCCTCTGTATCCTTTTGCAAGCTTAAGCACTTTATTTCTGCGTCTTCTTGCTTTAAATCCTCTTTTGACTCTCATTTTAAAACTCCTTCGTTATTATCTTACCCGTTCGGTAACAGGCGTCTTACTTCTTTTTCATTGGTGCTATCAAGCACTTGATCCTGCCTGAAACCTCTTTTTCTCTTTGTTGTTTTCTTTGTCAGTATGTGGCTTGCATGGGACTTTCTGAATTTAAACTTGCCACTACCTGTTTTCTTAAAGCGCTTTGCAGCAGCTCTATTTGTTTTAATTTTAGGCATTCTTTACTCTCCCTGATCTTATATTTTTCTTATCTTAATTTTTGTAAAAGCAACAAAAATACATTGGCTGTCTTACACAGCATTATGTATAATCCATCACAATATGTAAATATCAATTAAAAAAGCTAAAAATTATTTAGGACTGAGAAGCATTGTAACGACCCTGCCTTCATATTTTGGTGATTGCTCAACCTGGGCAAAATCCTCAGTCATTTCAACAAGTTTTTCAAGCACTTTCTGGCCTTGCTCTTTAAGGATTATTTCTCTTCCTCTAAAAACCAGTGTAACTTTAACCTTGTCATTTTTACTAATAAATTTTTCAATATTTTTAACCTTTGTTTCAAGGTCATGAGCCTCTGTTTTGGGTCTCACTTTTATCTCTTTTATTTGATACCCTTTTTGTTTCTTCTTGGCATCCTGCTGTTGCTTAGTACGTTGGTACTTGTATTTCCCGTAATCCATTATTTTGCAAACCGGCGGTGTTGCATTGGGTGAGACTTCAACCAGATCCATCCCACGTTCTCCCGCTCTGTCCAAAGCTTCCTGTATAGGCAGAACACCTATCTGCTCACCATCAGAGCCTATAATTCGAACTTCCTCAGCTCTAATCTGACTGTTTACATTTGTTGTATCCTGTTGCTTCTTAGCTATCGTGCACCTCCTGCTCTCAATTAACTTCATATACAGTACAAGTTGTAATCTGCGAGTATATACTTATTTTTTTAAAATTACAACCGAATTTTTACTTTGATTTAGCGTTGAAAAGAACACCTCTTCTGATGGTGTCATTTCTTCCTGGCTGACTGTTCAATCGTATAGGTTTCCAGAAAACTATCCTTCCAGTATTGGTTGCCCCTTCTATTGAAAAATCTGGAAAAAAGATCAAGGCTTTGTTCTCGCATTATACCCGGGACAACCTCAATTGAACTCTGTTTATATAAAGGAGGCAATTTAGCAAGATCGCAACTTGTTCCTCCTCCCATGGCGTCTTCATAGGCATAAACTATTTTTTTTATACCTGCTATCAAAATGGCTCCGAAACACATCAGGCATGGTTCCATGGTGCAAAAAAGCACAGCTTTAGACAAATCATGTTTACTGTTGGCCTGTTCAATATTTTTAAGGCAGATAATCTCGGCATGGTCAATTTCACTGAAGATATTGTTGGTACCTGCTGTACCCTGCCTTGAACTGTCCGCAATTACCCGGTTATCGATAACAACCACGCAGCCTACCGGAAACTCACCTTTTTTTAGTGCTGCTTCAGCTTTTTTTAAAGCAAGGCCCATATAATGTTCATGTTCAGATGTTTTGATAGTCTCCTCCAAAAAATCTCTTTACAAAATCCTATTACTACTACAAAATATATACAATTATTAATTGTAGATATACAATAGTAATGTAACCAATAATAAAACAATATAAATGATATTCAATATTAGTTAAATGACTTTTTCAAACAAAACAAATATTCAAAGCAACCTCTCAGAAAAACTCACCATCAGAGAGTCTTTTCAAAAGAGGGAGAAAACGTTTTTATCAAAATATGGTTCTTTAAGCTCTCAATCAAAAGGGCGCAGGGAAAAAGAAGAATTGTGCAGCATGAGAACTCCTTATCAAATGGACCGTGACCGCATTGTATATTCTAATGCCTTCCGGCGATTAAAGCACAAAACACAAGTCTTTCTTTCTCCCATGGGGGATCACTTCAGAACAAGACTAACCCACACCCTTGAAGTGTCAGAAATTGCCAGAAATATAGCACGAGCAATGCGGATGAATGAAGACCTTGCCGAAGCTATTTCTCTGGGGCATGATCTGGGACACACTCCTTTTGGCCATGGTGGAGAAACAGTTCTTAAAGAAATTTACTCTCCGGGATTTTCCCATTCTGACCAAAGCTTAAGGGTTATTGATATTCTTGATAACAATGGAAAGGGGCTCAACTTATCTCTTGAGGTAAGAGACGGCATATTAAAACATTCCAAGGGTTTTGGTGATATCATTCCTTCAACCCCCGGGGACAGTGCTTTTACCGTTGAAGGAAAAATTGTAAGAATTGCCGATATCATCGCATATCTCAACCATGACCTGGACGATGCTCTTAGGGCGAAAGTAATAACCTTTGATGATGTGCCGGATATTTGTAAAAAAAAACTTGGGGCCACACACTCTGAAAGGGCAAAAACCATGGTCCAGAATGTTATTTTTAACAGTGGACCTGAAAATGATGCTTTTAAACTTGCAATTGGTAAAGATATTCTGGAAGCAATGATAGTCATGAGAAAATTTCTCTATGAAAATGTATACAGATCAGGGATCGTTCATAAAGAATTCACTAAAGCAAAAAAAATCCTTACAGAATTGTTCAGCTATTTTGTTAATAACGAGTATCAGCTTCAAAAAGAATTGGAAAAAATGGAAATAGCTGCCTGGGACCCGGCTACAAATTCCATAAAAAGATCTGTATGCGACCTGATTGCCAGTATGACTGACCGATATGCTCTTGAAATATATGAAAGAGTCTTTTTCCCTTCCTCCCATGTAAAATAAAGATATCAATGATGAACCATTCCTTTAAAAAATTAAAACTTTTATATCATGCAATGGACCAGGGGTATACCAGAGCTGCAAACCACTATGGTTTTCAATGTAATGGGTGTGAAGATAACTGCTGTAAATCTTTCTTTTTTCACCATACGTTTATTGAAAAAGACTACCTTCTCAATCAAGCAAAAAAACTTGACCAAGAAACAAAAAAAAAGTTAAAGAAAAATGCTGGATCATATTTGCACAAGACATCTCTTGGAACAGATGACTTAAAAGAAAAACCACTGTGCCCTTTAAATATAGAAGAAAAATGCATTCTGTATGAACAAAGACCAATGATTTGCAGACTTCATGGGATTCCCCATCATTTAAACATCCCCGGAAGAGAGTTTAAAACAAACCCGGGCTGTGATGCAGGCAATTCATTTTTTAACTCAACAGATTATTTTTCCTTTGATCGGATACCTTATTATAAAGAAATGGTGGAAATAGAAAAAGAGTACAAAGAAGCTCTTGGTAAAAATGAGAAAATCAAACAAACCATTGCACACATGCTTTTGGATTTATAAGGAATTCAATGAAACCATTTTTAAATGGAATGTTAACCGGTTTATTTTTGCAATTAGCCCTGGGCCCGGTTTTCTTTTACATTCTTGGAATTACATTGGACAGCAGTTACATAAATAGTTTTTTTGGCATTCTTGCTGTAACAATTGTTGATTATATTTATATTGTTTTATCCTTAATAGGAATTGGGAAACTCCTTCAGAAAGATAATATTAAAACCCTTTTTGGATTTCTCAGCTCTATCATACTCATATTATTCGGAATAATGATTCTATTGAAAGGATTGATGTTTATTAATAACCCTGAACAAGCCGGCTCAATTGCATGGGCGCCACTTAAAAGCTTTACAAGCTGCTTTGTGCTTACCATTTCAAGCCCATTGACTATTGTTTTCTGGAGCAGTATTTTTTCTGCAAAAGCGATTGAAAAAGGTTATGAAAAAAAACAATTAATTATATTTGGGATTGGGACTGGCTTATCAACATTTTTCTTTTTATCATTAACCATGATCATATTGTCTTTATTAAAATCAAACATACCCGATACTATTGTTCAAGCCTTAAACTGCAGTGTTGGATTAGTATTGGTTTGTTATGGGATAACAAGAGTTATAAAAATATTAAGAAAGCTGTGAATAGGGTTATGACCTCCTCATCATAATTTATATCTACGAGATATGAAGAAAAATCTTAGTTAATTAATAATTTTGAAAAAATATAATCTTCCTGAATATCAGACCCCAAAGCAAATGTTTTTGAGCCAACAATTTTAAATTGCATTTTGTTATAGAATGCATTTCCCCTATTATTTTCTTTCCAGCTACCCAGCCAAATTGATTTAAATGCTTTGTTCCTGGCATATTCTATACATTTTTCCATCAGAGCATACCCAATACCATACCCCCAATATTGCTTTAAAGAATAAAGCCTCGAAAGCTCAATGGTAGGTAAGGGTCGGGCATCTTTTGGCGTTTTGCTTTTACTCAGCTTTGCATACCCCACTATTTCTTTACTTATCTTTGCAATAAAAAAAATACAGTCTTTATCAAGAATTTCAGAATTAATTGTCTTTTCTGTAAAAGACTCTGCTACATATTTTTCAAAGTCATCTTTCCGGTTTAATCTGGCAAATGCCTCCCTAAATGTAGTTTCTGCCAGTTTTGCAAGAAGAGTTGCATCTGATGGTGTGTTGCTGTTTTAATAATTATTTGGTCAGTTTTCATTCTAATTACTTTTTATATTCATCAAGTATGTCATTTACGTACTTACTATACTTGTTATCGCAAACTTTAAAAATATCATTCCAAGAACAGGTGTTGAGTATTCAGTTGATTTTAAGTCAGAGTTGGCACGCAAAGTATCAGCTGCCTGCCATAGATCATTTTCAAGTTTTTTAAAATCATCAGAGTTCATAAATATCAAATATGTTAATTTTTTATGCTTCTAAAGTCTGAAAAGCACAGTAAGTAATTGATATCCTATAATATAAAGAAAAGGAAAAAAAACGCCAGGTTTGAACTAAGATATTACTTAGGAGCTGGTTCTTTAAACAATCTTGTATAACTTTTTTTGTATGCTTTGGGTGTATCTTTCATATAAACCCAATAATCAGCTATAGAGCGGATTTTTTCTTTGCTGATAAAGTCACAATCATACATAAGTTTTAATAATTCCAAGGAGGTAAAAGTTTTTATGTTATATTCTTTTGCAAGAAGAAGCATGTCGTGATCATCTGTTATCACTGGAATTGTAAGAACCTCACAATATGACAGAGGAATTAAATCAACTTTGGAAACACCATATCCCTCATCCCGTGCTGTTTCTTTCAAAAAATAAAAGGTGTTGTTAATATCAATTTTCAATTCTTCTTTTAGTTTGAAACAGCGTTTTCGGTTTTCAATATACTCAGGCTGGTCGACCCAGAAAAATTTATGTTTTAAGGATGGGTTTCTTTGGTATTCCTAGTTTAGTTCTTTAATTACACCCAATACATGCTTTTCCTCACAAAAAGGTGTTTTTAACAAGGGATGTATGCTTTGAGCTAATCTAAAATAAGAACATGAATCCACCAGGATTGTAGTAATCATGAAACAAGATCTTTATATAGAGCATGAGCATCAGGTGTGGGCAGGTTCAAAATTGCCTGTAAAAAGCCAACTGTTTTCTTTTTTTGTGTCATTAATATTTTAAGTGAATCAAAAAAAGGGCTGTCAAAATATCTTCGAGCAGACTCTATATAATCACTTGCATTTGGAGGCAAGGTGTCACAAAGGTGTTCTGAAAGGGAGTTATATTGTTTGCAAAATAAAGTATTTTCTATAAAAATTGCCCGATTTTTTTCAAGGTTTATTTTAGCTACTTTTTTATATTCAGCATATTTATTAATTTCATAGTAAATGGTTAAAGGAGCAATTGTCAGTTCTTCTGCCTTTTCCTTAATTCGTTCTATTTTAAGGCTGTTAGTTGGAAGTGTTTTAAGAACTTCATATTCATGTTCAGCCATTTCTTCATTTACAAGAAGCGCTCCAGCAAAAGAATCTGCAAAATCTTCTGCTTCTTCCTGCTTAAGCTCAGGGGCCTTAATATGCCCAAGTTCATGCGCCATCCAAAACTTAAAATCATGTATTTTACTATCAAGATTTAAATAAATCCAAGTTGTCATTGATTGAGGCAGGTAAATATGCAATGCATTTTCATGATTGCTTTTATTCCCCCAAAAAACAGGAATAATAACAGCATAGTGCTGGTTAAAAAAATCGATTAGATCCTCAAATTCTAATTTAAACTCACTTTCTTTTCCAATAGCTTTTCTAACCTGAGCCGCTACTAGCTGAATATATTTATAATCAAGCTTTGGTTCAATTAATGTTGGAGGAGTTGAAAGTTTGTCATAGGGAAGATAAGGAATGAGTTGCTCCAAAAGAAAGCCCTTATCTTTTGCCTCCTCAATATATTCAGATGAAATTTTGTGGCTGCCTTTTTTTCTGAATGCAACAACAGGTTCCTGAGAGATATCTGTTTTTATTACAAGATCATCAAATGAAAGTTGAAGTTTTTTGGCAAGCTTTAACAAAGCCCCAGGTCTTGGAAATTTTTTTTCCTGCATCCAATTTGAAATGTTTTGCCTTGGAGTATCTAACTCTTTAGCAAGGCTTGACCGGGACAGTCCTAGTTTTTCAAGTTGGGTTGAAATATTTTCAATATTTAATTTTTTATTAGATAAAGTATTCATATCTAAACTATTAAACATATTGTCAACTTTTGTCAACTTTTATTTCGTATTTTTTTAAAATAAAAAAAGCCCCAACCATTGTTAAGTGGTTGGGGCTTTTAAAGAACTGGCAGCGTCCTACTCTCCCACAAAGAATCCCTTGCAGTACCATCGGCGCTAAAGAGCTTAACTTCCGTGTTCGAGAAGGGAACGGGTGTGA
>Ga0307988_1000772_pt1 | contig 20524 bp, 14 predicted proteins | sample EllFjometagen183_FD_203166 | JGI IMG/M metagenome (GOLD analysis project Ga0307988, IMG submission 203166) | Marine microbial communities from Ellis Fjord, Antarctic Ocean - #183 | ecosystem: Environmental > Aquatic > Marine > Unclassified | place: Southern Ocean | collected 2014-10-08 | reverse complement strand
AAATCCTTTGTATCTAGCTCCAACCAGAGGAGCGGTCAAAGTATTAAAGAAGGATGGATTTAAAAATGCAACAACAGTTGCGTCATTTCTGTACAAACCGGAAATTCCTCCAAATACCGTCCTAATCGTTGATGAAAGTTCATTGCTTAGCGCAAAAATCGGTCATAAACTGATGTGGCTTGCTAAAGAAAATAATGCCAGAATGATTTTTGTCGGGGATCGGCGACAACATTTATCAGTAGAAGCCGGGGATTTTCTGAAAGTGCTGGAATTTTACAGCAATATCAAAAATTTCGAATTATCCCAGATTGTACGGCAGATTCCAAAACATTACCGAAAAGCTGTTCAACTTATGGCAAACAACCGGACTGCGGAAGGACTGCAGCGTTTAAACGATCTTGGAGTGGTAGAAGAAAAAAGTCATCATTATCTATCTGCAGCAGCAAAACGCTACGTCAATACCGTTAATAATGGCAAAGAATGCCTGCTTGTATCTCCAACTCACAGGGAAATAGATACCTTAAATACTTTGGTCCGTAAAGAATTTGCTGACGAGGGAATACTTGACCTTAGCGAACAGCAATCAAGAACATGTTTTCAAGACCTAAATTGGACTCGCAATCAAATTGCTGATTTCCAAAACTATAGACCAGGCAACGCTATTCGTTTCAATACGGCATTGTTTGGTTCTCAATATAAAAAACATGATATTCTTATCATAGATCATGTAGAGCAAAATGGCGACTTATGCTTTACAAACGGCGACACTATATCGGCAAAAAAAATTAAGATAATAGCTAGTGTGGGAGCAATAAAATCATTAGACTTAACACCCGGCGATAAAATCCTAATCACCGCCAATGACAAAGATTATAATTTAACTAATGGCGATACAGCAACCATTGAGGAAATTTATTCAGATGGTGAAATATTATTAGATGATGGCAGAACAATCCCGGCAGATTTTGAATCAATATCCTACGGTTACGCCACAACCAGTCACAAAAGCCAAGGCTCAACCTGTGATCACGCGATCCTAGCCGCCGCCCAAATGAATAACCGAGCCTGTTATGTTGGCTCCAGTCGAGGCCGCCAGTCAGTAAAAGTATTCACTCCAGACTTCGAACATTTACATGACAGTGTCAAAAGAAGTTCTGAGCATTTAACCGGACACGACCTGATAGCGGCACGGCAGGAATATATGAACTTTACACCAAAACAAGAAATAGAAAACGTCCCCAAAAATGAAGAAATTCAACATGAAAGAGAAATGGAGCATCAACAGGAATTTGGAATGAGCATGTAAAGTTATATTACGGTCTCGAAACGAGGATAATCAGTTGTTTTTCTTAATGCTCCAAGCGGCTAAAATCAATTTCTTGACTAAAATACTCCAATTCTTCAGGACTTAAAATATCTGACACTGCCTCTATTAAGTTTTTTTCATCTGACGGGAGCTCAAATATTATTCGTAAAGCTTGAATAAGCATAGACTTTACAGACATTCGTACAGATATTTCAGATTCTTCTTCCATAGCTAATGATTTAATTTCTTCTAAAGAACTTTCGTATGTACCACCTGAAATTGACAGTTCCCATGCCAGGTTACATATTTCAGCAGCTTTTTCGAGATCATCATGCATTTCATATTCACTAGTGCCAAGAAAACTATTTCTAATAAGAACAAAGAACTTTTGCGAAAATTCATAAAAACTCCTGTTTAAAACTGGATGGCTTCTATCCTGTTCAATAGAGATTGAATTAATTTTTTTGTAAAAACAATCCAATTCATCAGGCGTGAAAATATCAACTGCGGCCTGGGCTGTACTTCCTTCATCAGCAGGAAGTGAGAATAGTATTCTTAAAGCTTGAACAAGCATAAACTTCATACCCATACGTTCAGTTAAATTGGAATCTTCCTGAGATAACAAATTGAGTTGCTCTAAAGACTTCTCATAAGTTCCGCCTGTCAGCGAAAGGTTCCATGCTAATGTACATATCCCAACATGCGTTTCAACATTTTTTTGCATTTCCGGTTCGCTTTTAGAATCAGAATGTTTGCTCATATGATCCATGAATTTTTGGGTGAATTTATGGAAATTATTTTTCTTGCTTGGCAGGTTTCCGCCACTGTTGACGGAGCTACGCATACGTTTAAGTCTTTTTTGTGCTTTACTTTTTCTATTTTTCTTTGGCATAAGAGTATCTTACGTTAAATTCTAAATAATATTATGAACTTGACCAATTCCAAGTCTTATCGATTTTCTATCAAAACAATTCATAAAAAGAATCTTTACCGATGTGCGGGGCAAGTTCTTTAATCAAAGAATTAAGCTTTCCCTTCTTAAGCATCATCCAGTCACAATCACCACGCCAAGTCATGCGGTAAGCTATGAAACTTCTTTCAGTTAAATTGAAAAGCTCAAATCTCAAAACAGCTTCAAAGTATGCAATCTTATTAAAAATGTCTCTTGAAGAAATATCAGGATTGACAGAGGGCATTCCCAGAAACATAAGGCGTGATGGATCTGTCGCGTAAATGATGATTTCCTTTTTCTTCAATTCGAGTTTAACAGCATCTTGGGTTGTCAATTGTGAAACGAGTTTATCGGCAAATATAAATTCTTCCTTGGTAATCAAGCTTTGCAGTTTCTTCCGGCAAACAACCTTGGCATTAGGATTCTCAGCAATCTCAAAACCTTTCGGTAATTGAGTTAGGTCATTATCAGATTCTTTTGTTGAACAAACGTAACGAATGCCTTTTTTGCCTTCAATTTTTCGGATAAAATACGTATCGCCCCGGCAGTTTTTATATTTAAGTTTCAATTTTTATTACTCCAAATATTCTAAATCAACATTGTTGTTAAGACACATCCGTTCTTCTGGAGTTAAGATAGTCACTCCGGCATGAATTACGCTTTAACGTGTGATACTGGTTGTAATGTATTCTTTTTTTTATTACGTGCTTTTTTGCTCATTCAATTCATCCCAGCAGATTTTGTATTTGTCGACATTTTATCGGAGAGTCGTTTGGCCCCGGTATAAATAAAGGTCCTCCGTCTTTGCCGAATTCAAACTTAGCATCAGAATTTGCTTCGTTTATGCCATCAAAAATTTTAATGGCAGTTTTGTATTCTTTATGCGGTTGGATACCAATTTGTCTGCTCCACTTGACGACGTCAATAAGTAGTTTCTTAGCGTCTTCAGGCTTTCTGTCTTGGAGCGAACGTTTTGCTTTGTCCCTGTTATACTGTTCTATTGATGTAAGCCTGATAAAACAATCCTTTACCCCAAGGCAGAAAGTATCAACTAAAAATGCCGCCAAAACTAAATCCCCCGTTCTCGTCTTTTTAGTAACGAGTAAATTCAACATCCCCGACCCAATTTCAACAATGTTTAAAACACATTCATATATAGGATATTCTAGACTACTATTGATTAGCCTTGCGGCTGGATTTAAATTTTTTGATAAATTAGCTTTCTTGAGTTTAGCTTTGGCTTTAGCTTTCTTTTTTTCAATTTTTTTCTGTTTATTACTTGGAGGCATATTCAAACCTTTTATTAAATTTACTTTTTTTCTTCTATCTGCTTTTGAAACCGACTGCGATAATCGCTTGCAAGTTATAGTGTTCAACTTCACGTTGAACCTGTCTGTTCCCCTCAGTTTGAACTATTAAGTATTTCTTAATAGTTGCCGAACGTTCCAACTCATTATCAGAGAAGATGCATTTCAAATGCTGGTTAATGGCCGAAACAGAAACATCATAAACTGTAGCCATCATTTTCTGGGTAAGCCAAATATTCTCATTTTCATAGCGCATTTCAACACTGGCTTCGGAATCCCCGGCGGCGGCAACAAAAGTCAGGTATTCCGCGGCCGAAGAGCGGATTAAGTGTCTGTTTTTATTTTTCATGTAATTTCCTCGTTTGATGATAATTTGCATTCACTAAGTCTGGTATTGTTATTTATCCAATTTTGAATCATCTTTTTTATCCAAATAGTTATTTTTTGAAACAACCGTTCTGCCCAATTCTTGTTCTGCTTCTTTTCGCGCGTTTCCAGCGACTTTGCCGCCGCGTTTCGCAACAGCTTTATTTTTATTAAAGGTGTCCGGCTCTTCTTCTTTTGAAATTTCGGTTGTCATCCGTTCGCCAAGCATGCTAAAAATCAGTTCTAAATCATCCATGTGGTCGCGGAGATTAGCTTTTGATTTTTCTGGTAAATTTTTATGTTTTTTGTAATCGCTCGGCGTCATACCAAAAGTAGCTTTGGAGATTTCAGCTGTCAAAATCGCAAAATCCCGTTGTTCTTCGATACCGCGTTCACGCCATTCATCGGTCAGGTTCTGGCGAATAGCTATACCGCGAAGCCTTTTGTCTATCCAATCTTGAGGGTAGCCTTTTTTCTCATAAATTTCTTTCATCCTGGCTTGAGCAAGTTCAGGATTTTCGATTTCTTCTATACGCTCATAACCTACTTTTGCCAACCAGCGTTTAAACGGCTCTGCTTTCGGTGATGGAATAGATTGGATTATGCGGAAAATACCTTCAGTATTAGCGCAATCTGTTACACGCATTTTCCCGTCAGGAGCAGGAAGTTTCAACTGTCGACAAATTGTCGACAGTTCAGCTCGTTCAGCCTCACTGATTCTTTGTTTTACTCGATACCAATAGTCACGAGGGTTACTGCTATCAGTTAAAGCTTCAACAATATCCACCACCGAATAATACCATTCATCTTCATGCCAAACACGACGAATATTTTTACTCTGAAATATAACAAGTTTATCCGAATGATTATTTTCTTTATTTTTCATATGCTTTTCATCCCATTTTTTGACAAGATTAACTGGATTTACCATGATTTTTAATTAATTATTTTTATCTCTCTATTTCATGGTTAGTTTTTATTTGTTTTATCTCTCTGTCAAAATCGGAGACATAATCTAAATCCTGTATTACTCTAAATTCATCATATTCTGCTTCCGCTTTAATTTTAGCTTCCAGTGCTGAAACTTTTCCCTTGTGAAGCAGTATTGGATAATCAGACAGTTCCAGAAATTTATCCAGAAAAACGATCCAGTCCTTCATGTTCATCACAATTCCACGCCTTGCTCTATTTTCAGCGAGATCAAGGTAAGCTGAAACAATTCTCTCAAGCTGCTTAAGGTGCTCTTTTTCAAGATAATTTTTTGCGATAGTCACATCTGACATAAGAATTTTTCCATCCGGGGAATTCTTCCACGATTTCAAACCCATGTATATTTTTTCAGCATCAGCTTTTGTATAAATAATTTCGGCAGCGGTTTTTCCTGTTATCGCCCAGTGGAGTTTATTCTGCGTTGTAGCAAAGAACTCTTTAGTTATCATAGCATTTCTGTCGTAATCAGCGGAAAGAGCATAAATATCTGTGATCTTTTGATAAAGCCGACGTTCACTGAGTCGTATTTCCCTGACGCGTTCAAGCATTTCATCAAAATAATCCTGACCAAAATGTTTTACCTGTTTCAATCTTTCATCATCCATGGCAAAACCTTTGATGATATATTCGTGGAGAATTTCTGTAGCCCATTTCCTGAACTCTGTAGCTCTGTGAGAATTAACTCGGTACCCGACCGCGGTAATGGCTTTTAGGTTATAACATTTTGTATTGTAAGTTTTACCGTCTTCGGCAGTATGTCGGAAATCCCGACATACTGATTCTTCATTCAGTTCACCCTCTGAAAATATGTTTTTCAAATGTCCACTTATTGTCGGACGGCTTTTTTCAAAAAGCTCAGCCAGTTTCTTTTGAGTAAGCCACAAGGTTTCATCCTGAAAACACACATTAATATTAACTTTCCCCGTATCGGTTTGGAAAATTACAAAATTTGAAATTTTATTAGCAGGAGAACGTTGAGAACCTGTGCTTGAGCCGCCTTTCCGCGATGCACTAATATTCGGTTCAGGATGGTTTTTATTTTTCATATGCTTTTCATTTCCCTTTAAAATCAATATTTTTGTTCATCTTGAGCAATTGTTAAGAAATCCTTAATAACTCAATTTATCTGAATTATCACCAAGTTTTTATTCCTTTTTTCCAATTCCCAAAGAGACCATTTTCCTGATGCCACGAAAATGATATTTGACCCCCCAATTCATTTGCTGACACACTAAATGCACGAAAAAAAATACGGTATTTTATCTTCACTCATAATTATTTTCCTTCCTTGCATTTATGACTATTCCTTTTGTGATCAAATAATGCAAATCAGCCTTTACTATAGTTAATTCATTGGCTCTATTTTCCAAACCTCTGCGATAAGTTTTATTAACATATCTTGACGCGTATCAATGCTGTTAAAATCCCATACATTAAAGCTCATTAAATAAGCATTTATTCTATTGATAGAAGTGTTTTGTCCTACCACATTCAATTCAGCGAGACTTCTCGTTAAATAATGTCCTGATTTCTTGTAGAGCTCACATTTGTCTGTATAAAAACTTCTTCCAGCTACGATGTTTATAGGTTTTTCCAATAAAGTTAGATTCCCCAATTTTATCTTATATAATTCATAATCTTTATCTGGGCTACTTGCTTTGAAATCATTTATTAGCTCAGCATTAGGAGTATTCGGCAAAATATGCTCTATTTCTAACCATATGTAGTTACTTAATGAATCGGGGAAGAGCATTCCTTTGTAGGCCATATCAACATATTGAGTTAATTTACCTAATATATAACGTGTTCTATATTGCTGTAAACTTTTAAAAGTATATCGCCTTAAAGCATCTTCAAATTCAGGCTGTTTATTTGCAGTATTTCGTTTGAATTTATCCTCGATGAATATGTTTATAGCGTCTTTTTGTTTGTTGCAATCTGTACACTCTCCTATGTTTCTTAGCTCATCTGCCCAAGCAGAAAAGCTTCTTTCAAGCTCTTTTGTAGGAGTTCTAGTAATGATGTAATAAAACAAAAAGGTTTCTAGTTGCTTGAGTAAATGGTCAAATAAATCTTTAGGTAAATTATAACCAGCCAATAGTAGAACATAATGTTGGCTGAATGCACCGCCACATAACAATTTAATATTATTCATATATATATTGTCATTATTATCATTTCCTCTACCATCTAACAACGACATAAACGATTCGACATTTTTTATTATTTTTCTAACAAATTCAAATGGTTTATTTTTATAATTGCAAAGAAGAGCATTATTCTTCTCAGTAAACCATTCATAAATTTCATCCTCTCTTATAATCCCATCTTTTCTAGCGTTATCAACTTTATAATTAGCCATTAAAAAATATCTTAAAAATCTTAAAGGTTTTTCGTTCTTCTCTTCTAAAGGACTAGTTATTTTTTTCCATTCATTTTTTAATTTTGTAAAATCATCTGGTTTAACATGATAGAAAAGCAGGTTTTTTAATAAATCCATAGGATTTAAACCAATACCTCTTTCGTTAATAGTTTCAAAAATTTTCAATGCACTACTCACATCTGTTTGTATTTGAATAAATACAACATTGTTTGATAAGTAACCCCAATATTTTTTCAGTGCTGTTTTATCAGCAACATCATGATAGTTGCTTTTTAAAAAATTATAAATAATATCATAAGCATTTATTAAATTTTCTAAAGATCCAAATTGTTTTATACCTAAAGTTTTAATAGCGTTTCTTACATCAACTGGATTACTATTTGCCTCGACAATTTTCTTCACTATTTCTTCAGCATTGTCATATTTTGTATCCAACTTTAAACTTTCGTCAATCTCGCCATCAGAATTGGTATAACTTGTTTTAATCAATGTTGTTAATATGTTTTCTTGTGGCTCACCTTTAAATAACGTTCTTAAGACACATAACATAAGAAAAAGAGTTGTTAATCTTTGTTGACCGTCGATAATATCAATATGATCTTTTATTTTTGTTGGAGATACCAGAATTGTTCCAATAAAATATTCACTCGTAGATTCGCCTCCGATTTCGTCATTTATGTCTTCTAAAAGTTTACATATTTCTTTTTCTTTCCAAACATATTCTCGCTGATAATCAGGAACAACATAAAAACAATTTTTAAATGCATCTTCTATTGTATATTTGTGATTTTCAATTTTACTCACATTTATTCTCCTTTTTTTCTATTAATATTCTAAACTTATGATTCTTGATTTCATTTTACAGAGTCCTCCACAATCGCTATTTCTTCGGCTGTTAAATCGTAAAGCTCGTAAACCATTTTTTCTATTTTGTTTTCGTATTGTTTTACTTTTGATTGTTTTTCTTGATTGTTTTGATAATCAAGTGATGATGTTAATAACATTATCTTATCAACTAATTCCTCAAATGGAATTTGTTCTGATTTTTGGATTTTTGGGATAGGATAATTTTCAAAAAAAGTATGTTTCATTCTAATTGCATTGCTTCCTAAAGTTCCACCACCATAAAAATGCTTTACTCCATAAAAAAACAGATTAGAATTAAAAATTGATGTTAAAAATTTAAGATTTTTACCACTTATGATTCTTCCTGTATCATTGCAAAAATAATTATCTGTTACATCATAAGCAAAAGAAGGTTCTTGAACCATTTCCTGAAACACAATCTTTTCTTTTTCAAATTCTTCGAGGTATGCACAATTCCTCAGGTTGTAAGGAGTAACACCTTTATCCTGTCTTTTTGCGAGTTTATCGTAAAATTTGTCAAGATGCTTTTTAATGACAGAATAATCATTAACATTTATTGGGGGGATTTTCTTATCTTCAGTGTTTTTATACCCATTATGTGTATTTATCAACCACAAATCTGCGAGTTTTGCTGAATATTTTTTTATGTCTCTACCACGTAAGATTGGTTTTATTATTTCTGCATTTTTTGGATCTTTTTCAATTAGTTCATCTTTCTTCTCTCCGTTAATGATAAAAGCTTCGTTAAAGCCTGTCAGCACTCCTCGATAAATAGAAATATCCCAATCTTTAAGAGGAGTCCCAACTTCTTCAATTTTATTTTTTATTCCATATTCTTCTTTTGATGAAATTGTCCATGAATCTTCGGAGAGATTATTGAGAATAAGAGCATTCTTTGCTAAATATTTGCTAATGTCTGTTTTGGGAGTAAAGTCTTTTTTTATTGAACATGCGATGCAATTTTGTTTGTTTGTTGCTTTTTCAAAAATTAAAATATTTGTATCGACAGTAGCAGATTCAAAGACTTGGTATCCTCCAAAATCAATTATTTGCAGAGGGTTTGTTTTTTCGGCAAAGAATTTTCTTGTAGCTTTACCGTAATTTGCCCGCATCCATTTATTTGATGTAATCAGACATACATGCCCATCGGGTCGTAAAATCTGCCATCCCTTTTCATAAAACAGGGAGTATATATCACCGGTTTTAGCGAATGTTTTAAAGTTGGCATGTTCAAGGTCTTTTTGGAGTTGTTGTCCACTGAATTTCTGAATTTGAATATAAGGAGGATTGCCAATAACAATATCAAACCCACCATTTTGTTGAAAGACCTCAGCAAAATGAAGTTTCCAAAGAAAGAATGGTTTTGAATTTGATTTTCTTAGAGTTGTAAGATTAGTAAGCGCCTCAAGTTTATCATGTTCTTTTAATGTAGCTTCTATCAATTCCCATTCGAGATCATCTATTTCTTTACGGATTTGTTCTTTTTTGGATTTTCGTGTTGCATCAAAAAACATTTCGTGAAGCGCATTTAATCTGTCAGCCTTCTTTTTTGCTTCACTTTTATTGAAAAGTCCCAAGCTATCTGCATTATCATTTTTTTGCTGTGGTGAGTAGAGTTGTTTAAGGCTACGTTGAATTTGTTTGAGTTCTTTTTCAAATATCTGTTTTTGAGTATCGGTTAAACTCCCTTGTGAGTGCAACACAATATATTTTTTTTGAATATCCATCTGGCGATTAGTTAATATTTTTATTTCACTTTGAACTTCACTCCCATCATCTACTTCTGTGATTTTTTCATCAAAAAGTTTTATCCCCTCATATTCCTCCAGTAAGGAATTTCCCTGCATGATTTTATAGTCAAGGTTCGGTAAAGGTTGAATCTTATTAAAATCATCTTCATCAACAACCAGTGATAACCATAGACGAAGCTTAGCAATATCAATTGCTCCAGGGTCAATATCTACACCGTAGATTGATTCCAAAATACATAAACGCTTAAAATTATATATTGTGCGATCAGGGTCTTCGTCAGCAAAATATGCACTCAAGGTATATCTTGCACGAACAATTTCTGTCAACATGCCAAGAGGAAATGCTCCAGATCCTATTGCTGGGTCACAAACTTTGACATCATTGAGGAGCTGGTCAATTTTAATAATATTATTTCGTATCGCAACTGGTAGTTGAAGCTTTTCTTTCTGATATATTTTTGTTCCCAATTCTCTAATTGCTACAGCATAATCATAATATCTACTACCATTATGAATAAACTCTTCAATGTCATTTTTGGGCACTGCTATTTCTTGTATGATGCTATCAGCATTGTAATTATCTCCAAAGTTTAGATTGCTGTAGAGATAGCTAACCAAGGACTCCTGACACATATAGTGAACTATTTTCCGTGGAGTATAGAATGCACCTTTTGATTTTCTATCGGTTACTTCCAGAAGATTTTCAAAGACTTTCCCGAGCATTTCAGGATCAACAGCTACTTCTTTATCAAGAGGTTCATCTTCCCTAACAGTAAAGTTATACAGGTCAAAAGTATTGAGGATTTCAGCAAAGATATCATTCTCAATTCGCAGTTCTGTATTTTCCCAGTCGTAATCATTCATAGGTTCAAACAATCCACCATTCAAAAACGGTATTCTGCATTTAAACAGTAAATGATAATCTGGTTTATCCGTTCCTCGATTTTCATTATTCAAGGCATCATAAAAGAGAGGTTCCAAATAATCATTAAAAAAGTTTTTACCATCAGATTTGCAATTGCCAAATAAGGTCTGCAGAAACTTTTTGTCACCTTCGCCCCATTTGCCATCCTCTGATACTCCCATCCAACCTTTTTTCTGGACAAAATATAAAAAGACAATTTGACCCATAAGTTTTTTAGCAAAATTTGCTGTTGAAATTTCATGTTTTTCGAAATCTTCGGTGATTTCACCATCTTTCTCAAGGATATCATCAATTTTATCTTTAAGTTTAAGGAAAAGATCTTTGTATTTATTAAAGAATTCTTTGGTGATAGATTCAATGTTAAAAGCATCTTCAATTTCTGATAATGAAAGTTTTTTATTAGATCCGAGAAGAGGAGCAATTTGCTGTTGAGCAGTGTGCTTTGGCTCGTTTTCTCCCACGAGGAAAGAATAACGTCTGGCAGGAGTCAGCTCTTCTTTAACTTTTATCTGACCTTTGTCCGACATTTCAATTTTGTATTCCATTCGGACATATGAAAAACGCCAATCACCATAATCTTCATTGTAAAATGCAACAATTGCCGAATCTTTTTCGCCACGAGTTTTCAGGTAGTCAGAGACAAAGTTTCTCTGCATTGTTCTAGCACTGTCAAGTTTTCTAAAATCAGTCAGTTTAACGGTCAGCACATCAAGAGTTTCTCCATTAGCATCAAGATATGAGCCAAGTCGTTTGTAGCTGGTTACATGAGGCTTAAATGCATCTTTTATATAAGCTCCAGAAAAAGTTTGCTCTTTACTCTCGTCAAGGTCTTTCAGCAGATTTTTCGAAAAAGAGCGGAATATTCCTTCATCAAAAGGTTTAGTAAATGTAGCTTCTACCTGATTTATTGCTTCGTTGCTATTCATGATTTTCCTCAATCAATTTTCGCTCTTTTTCCAGTTCGATTTTCAATTCCTTTTCACTGGGAAGAAAATCAAGATATTTTGTAGCGAATAATTGTTTATTCTCACTCAGTACAGAATAACGTGCAACGGCTTCGCTTTTATCCGAGCAGAGGATCAATCCGACAGTAGGGTTGTCACCTGCAACTTTAAACTGGTCTTCAAAAAGACGTACATATCCATCCATTTGCCCGACATCGCGATGAGTAAGTTTTCCTATTTTCAGGTCAATAAGAAGGAAGCATTTAATGATATAATTATAAAAGACCAAATCAACATAAAAATCATCATCATCGAACCGGATATGTTTCTGCCGAGCAACGAATGAAAATCCTTTTCCGAGTTCCAGAAGAAAAGCCTGTAAATTATCAATAATCGCCTGTTCTATAGCACTCTCATGTAGATTCGGGTTATTCGGCATGTCAAGAAATTCAAGAACCATCGGAGATTTCAGAACATGTACTGGAGCAAGTGAATCGCCTGTAAGACGCTCTCTGTCAGATGCAACAAGTCCTTCTTGCCCTTGATTATTGATAATTCTTTCATAATAAGATGAATGTATCTGGCGTTCGAGTTGTGTTTTAGACCAACCACACTCAGCAGCTTCTTTTTCATAAAAGCTGCGGGCTTCGCAGTTTTTTACCCGCATTAATGCACGGTAATGAGACCAGGAAAGGTTAGGATTGAAGCCATTTAATTCTCCACCTGATGTGTGGAGTTTTTTCATTGATTCTAATTCCACGCCTCTTTGGCGTGATTTTATGTTATTAGATTCCACGCCATGCAGGCGTGGAATTCCAATTCTCTCTGTATAAGCAAGATAGAACTTTCTAAAATATTGAAGACTTGTCTCTGAAAAGCCTTTTTTATATTTATCAGTCAACTTAATTGAAAGTTCCTGCAGAATATTTTTCCCGTATTCAGCCCGTTTTTCTCCTTCTTGAATCTCTTCAACAATTTCTCTGCCAATCATCCAGTAGGCAATAACCATATTGCTGTTGACCGCCCTTACAACATTAGAACGAGCCTCCTCTAAAATGGAGACAACACGGTCAAACAGAGTGTATTCATTGATTTTGCTTAATTTTTTATCTTTCATGATTTTTATTCCCCCACCAAATATTCTGAAAGAATTATTTCCCGTTTAGCATTATATTGACTTCCATGTCCAGCCTGTTCCGGCATAAGCAACGAGTTTGGAATATTTTGTTTTAGTATTCCAAAAATTCTTAAAGGATTAAACTTCTTTTCCTGCTTTATTGCGTTGGCAATTTTTTTTGCTGTATTCTGTGGTATGATGCCTTCCAGGAATGCCTTTGTCGCTTGTTTGATATAATCCTCGTCTTCATCTGTATAGCCATCAAAATGCTTTATTTCATTGGTTTTCAATATTTGTGTAATGAATCCCACATTGGACTTTCCGCCTCTGCTTGCTGTTACAGCTATTTCCATATCTTCCGAAGTTGCATTCTCAAAAGCTAGTTTGTTACTTGAAAGAAGGTCATAGTAATCTTTCTGGAAATGCATTTTTTCCGTATCTGGATCACATTTGAGCAAGTCAATTGCATCAAAAAAGGTAAGTTCCTCAGCTCTATCTGAATCCTGCTGAATTAGATAGAATTTTTTAAGCATTCCCTTTCTGAAAAATGAAATCAGAGAAGTACTGCCGGCAATATCATATTTTCGACAACTCCTTGCTTTCTTGGGTAGACGTTTGATTCGTTTGAACAGAGCTGGATCGTTGTCTCGTATTTGTCTTATTTCCTGCAAATACTCAAGAGCTGATCGTTCAGTAGAATCTTCACCCTCGTATGTTTTCTTATCGGAAAGTTTCTTTAATATAGACGAACCAAACAATTCATGTGAACTAGGATTTTCTTCTTCGGTAAGATATTTTGCGTCTTCCCCTAGTGTATCATGAAATGCTTGTATCTTTGCTTTAATATTATCTTCCAAGCCCAAATGAGCGTCAGATTGAGCAGTTGGGAAAAAATTAAAAATATGGACAAAATCGTGCTTCGAGCCAACACGATTAACACGTCCAATTCTCTGTAAAACTCTTGTAGGGTTCCATGGTAAATCATAATTTAATACGACATTGGCTCTGTGTAAATTTATACCTTCTGCCAGAACATCTGTAGTGATTAAAATACTGATATCATCTTTTTGTTTGGTGAAGTTAGGATCATAATTTTCCTTAATCATATCCCTTGCGATTGTTGGACTTGTGTTTTTTTCTCCATTTACCCCACCAGAACTTGAGTACAGCATCACCTTATCTCCAAAATGTGCCGTTAATTTATTCTCAAGATAGTCTCCTGTTTCCTTTGACTCTGTAAAAATGATTAATTTATTATCTCTCAAAACCTTGTTTGATTTTAGTTCGGAAACAAATGTATTTAGTTTAGGATCAGTATCAACGCTATTCCATGTTTTGTGTAACTTTAATAATATATTCAAATCTTTATTTAGATTCACAAGGAACTCTTCTTTGAAGTCGCTTGATAAATATTTGGTTACTTTTTCCTTCTCAATGTATCCTAAAAGAGCTTCTTCATTATCCTCGTCCAGGAACTCATAAACATCTACTTTTTTGCTAATATACACAGTGCCGTCTTCAAGCATTTTGATAAAGTTTTGATATGATTTTACAAAACGTCCTAGAGATTTTTTAAAAGCATAAAAACTACTTTCGAGACGTTTGATTAAGATTCCTTTCATAAATCCACCAATATTGCGCTGGGACTGCTGCTCGAATTCAGACAAAGGATTTTTTAAATACAACAACGGAGTATAACGAGAATATGTAAACTCTTTCAATGATTCAATAGTATTTGAGAAAACAGAATCTGTCATGTCGTCAAATTCATAAATAATTCTTTCAGGCGAAGCAAGTTTAGGAAATGAAAGACCATTTTTCTTCATGTCCTGAGAGTAATACTTGATAACATCAGCTCTTGTTCGCCTTACCATTATGTGTGAAAAAATCTTATCTCTAATATCACGTGAAACTATTCTGATTGCTTCAATGTGTTCCTCGAGGCCATCTTGTTTGGCTTTTTTTACAATACTAGAAAAGTGTCTAAAGTAAGCTTCAAGATTTGGGACTCCAGGAATAGTACTCTTCTTCGGGCGTTGAAATAGTTTTAACTGACTAAAAATATCATCAATTGAATTATTCAAAGGAGTTGCGGAAACAAGGATTATCTTTTTGCCAAAGCATATTTCATAGACTTTTTCATAGCTCTGCGTATATTCATTTCTGAACCTGTGAGCCTCATCAATAAAAATAAAATCATAATTGATATCTTTTTTGATGATCTTATCAAGTTTACCTAATGATTCAACCTCGAAATTGCGAACGCCAAATACCCTAAATGTTTCTTCCCAGTATTCCTTCAATACTGGCGGACAAATGACTAATATCCTGCCGATAAGCTGCTGTGCAAGCAATGCAGATACAAAAGTTTTACCAAGTCCAACTACATCGGCAAGGAATACTCCATTATATGCTTCCAGAATTTTTTTGGCAGAGGTTACAGATTCAGATTGATATTGAAGCTCAAGGAAACCATCTGGTAAATATTTTTTAAAGGAGGCATCTTCATTGATTTCTTCCTTGAAATACTCATATAAGAATTTCAAATACAGATCATAGGGTAAGATATCATCATTTAACCAGGTTTTTTTCTGTATGGTATCAATATATTCCTGCTTAAGATCCACAGCATCCTTCCAGAGATCCTCAAACTGGGTAAGGGCAAATTCGACATCAGCCTTATTTTTTAACTCAACATTGAATTCTCTATTTGCAACTAGCCCTGATTCTGAAAAATTACTTGAACCTGTAACAACCCGACCATAATCAAGATGATTTTCGGGAAATCTACATACATAAACTTTGGCATGAATATTCTCACTTGGATAGGCTTTTATTTCTATTTTGCCTGATTGTAGAAATTCAATAAATTTTTTGACACCAATCTCTATTTCAGAGTTGTCTTCTGACTGATTCAACTCGTGCTGAACAGTAGCTGAATACATTTTTTTGGTTTTATCGTGTGATTCGAAATCAAATTCACCCTGTTGGGATGCTTCAAAGATTTCATATGTTTTACGGTCAATATTTAATCCAACAAGAATTCTGATCTTCTCAACATCTTCAAATGATTTGTATAGTCTATGAAAACCGCTAGTTCTAAAGTATCCAACCAAAACATCAAAATATTTAACATGCTCCAAAATTGTAGTAAAGCGATCAAGCAGTGTTGCGTTTTGTTCGTTAGTAAAAAAAGTTAAATCATTTGACATAAATCATTATTCCCCCATATTGAATCAATTCACTAAAGCGACTTTTTAGGATAAAATCAAAACCAGACCTCGCGTACTTAAGATATTATAGAAATCTCATAAATCAAACATAAATTTCCCAAATAACAAGATTATCTTATAAATTTAATATGCCTTGAAGCCTGGCAGAAATTGGTCTAACGGGCTTCAGGGCAAAACTAAGGATTATCTCCACTTCTTAATTGGCTCAATTATAAACGCTGTATTTCATTTTTTAATTTTTAAAGTTGTGTTTTCTTTTGTCTAGCAAATATCATTCAAACGTACTTGAATTTATATAAAATTATCGCTATATTTATGAGGTATCCATCATTTAACGTGAAACCCATTCACTGCTGGCGATTGACGATAATTATTCGAAAACAATCATCATCATGGTTCCGGCGTTTTGCGATGTGAGGTTATTGGACTAACGGACTTCCTTATGAAGGAGCGTTAAGACGATTAACGGCAAATTAAAGGGAAATTGAAAGATAACGAAAACCAGCATAAAGATCGCTGACACAATGAAAATAATTTTACGCTGAAATGCTGAAAACGCACTAAATCTGTTTCCCTCGCCCAATATAAAATCTCAATGAGAAAAAGCACGGAACTTTTGATAGGTTCTGTGCTTTTTATTTTTCACGTCAGGACAAATGAGAATAATATAAGCTTTCCGGAGTATTCACAAACAGAATCCCGGAATTTTTAAGAAAACATAAAAACAAACAGGAGGAATTTTTTACAATGCCGAAAAGTGATTTGAAAGCAGCAGTGGAAAAAATCTCGGAACGGATCGCCAGAAAGGTCCTTCGAGAATGCAAGGCCTTTGGCACAATGGGAACGTGGATTAAGACTCTACAGGATGACAACCGAATATTGAAAATTCGCGTTAAGGAGCTGGAAATTCGCGTAAAAAAATTAAATACTTATGGGCCGACGCTACCCGATCCAATAAAGAGAAAAAGAGGAAAGTGCGAAACAAATACTGCTTCATCCCAGGTTGAAAAGCGAAAAATGACTCCGGCGAGGATAAGAAAAATCCGAACTAAACACAGTTTCAGTCAGTCTCAGTTTGCCTTATTGCTGGGAATAAAGCCATCCCGTTACTCCAATTGGGAATATGGGGATTCAATCGTACCATCTGAATTTGAAGAAAAAATAAGAGAGCTTCACGAACTGAAAGCTTCGGAGTTGCGTACCCGAATGCACAATGTCGGAATTTTTCAGCCAAACGGCCAAACTTCATCAGTTAATTCAAGTCGGAAAGTAGGGAAAAAATGAGCGCCGAACCTTCTTTTTATATGTCCCTGCCGTTTACACAACGGGAAAAACTTAGGGAAAAGCAAAAACAACGAACCTATCGCGAATTCGTAAAAAATCTTACTTCCATCAATGTTAATGCACAGATGGATGCCGAATCGGATTACCTTATCAAGGAGAACCGTTTGCTTTACCGGCGACTGACTGCCGATGATACGAGACTGTTGAAGATCACGCCTGATAACTACCGAATTCTTGGAAAAATGGCTTTGTGTCTGAGTAAACGCTTCCACAGCGATTTGACAATAATGAAGTATGATGACCTCATACGTGGATATAAGTATTATCAGGAAAATCCTCCCATACCCAACTCCAATCAGATACCAAGAAAAGTCGAACAGCTTATCGTTGATATTGCGTTGAATAATTTGACATGGGGTGCTCCACATATTCAGCACTCCATGCGTAATATCGGATATCTTGAGCTTAAGGAACACCATGTTCGTTCGGCATTGAACCGCAACCATATCCCCACGACTAAAAGGCGGATGAAAAAGGGACTGTCATGGCGGATTTTTGCAAAGGCGTTGAAGCATTTGACGGGTCGTGGGGTTATCATACAATGATTCAGGCTTTTCCTGCAACGTTAAAACTGAAAAATCCTTACCATAAGTGGTATCGGAAATTGCGAAATTTCACGAAAAATATAAAACTTGATCCGGAGCTTGTTGCCCGCAATGAATTTTTGCGCTTGGAAAATATGCTCCTATGGGGAATGTTTTTCAAACAGAATAAACACCTGAAACTTTCCAGACACGAGAAAGAACAGCTTGCCCTTTCGGCAGCACGCATGAAAGGACGTACAAAAATTCGGGCATCCCTTCTGTCCCCTGCACAGATTATCCGATATTCGCATTCCGCAGTGGGAAAGCAATATGTTAGCTTGTTCCCAAAGAAACCGCGAAGCGTGAATCTTCCCACAATCCATCTGGAGGCGATCATCAGAAGTATAGTGGAAGAACATCCGACTTGGAATAAACATCAGGTTTTCTTTGAAATAAGAAAATACTTTCCAAAGGTTCCGGCTTTTCGGACGTACGACATCCTGTATCATATCGGATTCTGGGATGGAAAGAAAAATGTCCGGGGGCTTCCATGGAAGGATTTTCTGGAACGTTTTGAAAATATTACCTGGGCCGGGGACTTTTTTTCCGTTCCGGTCTGGACGGAATATGGACTTATAACTCATTATGTTCTCTTTTTTATTCATCTGAAAACACAACGAGTTTTCATAGGCGGAATTTCTCCGCGTGCTACCTCCGAATGGCTGGTACAAATACTCAAATCTTGGACGGATGCGGACAGCCCGTTTGGTCCGGATGCCAGATTTCTTATCCGGGATCGGGATCGTCGTTATACCAAAGAGGTTGACTGGTATTTCACGCAGATTGGAATTCTGCCGAAAATGATAGCTCCCGGAGCTCCGGTCATGAATTATCATGCCGAACAGTTTGTGCGGAAAATCAAACATGAGTGCCTTAATCACTGCATGTTTTTCAGCGAGAAAGCACTACGGACAACCCTGTCCATATATTTGGAATATTATCATACTCAGCGTCCGAATACGAAATTCAACGGAGGCTGCATCATTGAAAACGAGACGCATTGGCAACGGGATGGAAAGATCACCCATACAAGTGCGATTCCTGGCCTGCTGGGTTATTATTACCGGGCATAGGCAAAGGGGCTCCCTGATCCGAAGAGCGTAGCGTACAACTGAAGACGGAGAAGAGCTCTTTAATTTAAATAAAAGACTCCTATTATTTTTTTATTCAGCCCTTTTTTTCTGTTCTTTTTGATTTTTTGAGAATGATTTGCTTTGCTTGCGTGACATCTGACATGACGTATTTCTCGACTGAGTTGGGACAGTATGCACAAGATTTTTTCCCTTGAGTCTTCGATACGATTTTGATTCCTTTTATTTTTGAAATTTCTTGTTTGTTCTGCACACCCATTATATCAAAATATTGTTTTACCTGCTGAGCTTTCCAAGCTTTATTTCCCAATGATAGTTTTGCTGTATCTAAATCAGTTATTTGTTTTGCAGTATATGTGAAACCATGAGATAATGCCAATCTATCAAGCATTGATTCGATGTAACTCATGCCTGAGCTTATTTCGTCATTTTGTTCAATTAATGATTCGTGAAGATGCTTTATTGTTCCTTCAAAAACTTTTTCAATGCTTCTCATAAGTTTTTGGTCAGATTCAGTGATGTTCACTTGAACATGATGTGTCATCTTTTTTATATCATCTACATTGCAACTTAAGGAATCAATTTTTCCATTTTGTTCATCATGTTCTGCTCGCTGAGAAGTAGAGAGGTCAATTAACTGCTTATTAGATTTATCAAGGTCTTCCTGGGATTTAGTATATAACTTGTCAGTCTTATTGAATATCCACCATAAATGTGTTCCCGAAAGGAAAAGAAATATAATTGAATAAATGCATAAGAAAAAGCCCAATATCTTTTGATTAAGCGCAGTTTCTCCCGCAAATGCAGAATTTAATATTGAGCAACCTACCGTCATAAATACAGGAACAAACAATAGTATAATTCCTATCAACGGGGGAATTTCTGTTTCCCCCTTTTTTTTTCTTTTTTTGTTCTCAAAAATTGAGAAAATTTCAAGAAATATTATGAAAAGAGTCAAAATTAAAGAAAAGCTATAAAAATATATAGAAGGAAATTTAGCCTTAAACAACCATGCTGTAATTAACATGATAATAGCAACAATTATAGCACATAGTTTTATTGCTTTTTCTTTTTCTTTATCATTTATATTTTCTTTATCAAACATATGTTCTCCTCTAAAATAATTTTTATATTTTTTTATCTTTCTTGATAATGTCTTGAATAATGGATGAAAGTTTATTTATTTCATCACTTGTAAGCATTGAAAATTGACTCATTTTACTTTTAGAAATTCTACCGTGATTTTGAAGACATATTCGAATAAATAAATCCAGCTTGCGGTCAGGCATATCTACAACTTCGCGCATCTTATTTCTGGCTTGATCGAAGACATTGAGATATTCTAACTCGGTATTTAGTTCGTC
>Ga0307988_1000771_pt1 | contig 20529 bp, 12 predicted proteins | sample EllFjometagen183_FD_203166 | JGI IMG/M metagenome (GOLD analysis project Ga0307988, IMG submission 203166) | Marine microbial communities from Ellis Fjord, Antarctic Ocean - #183 | ecosystem: Environmental > Aquatic > Marine > Unclassified | place: Southern Ocean | collected 2014-10-08 | reverse complement strand
CCGACAAGTAACGGGGAATAGGGAAGCAGCCCTTCGTTTTTTTCGGTAAGATCAACAAAAACCCTGATGCCGCTATCAACCAATTTTTGCAGTTTCTTTTTGGAAGATTCTTCGACCAACGTTCGCGGGTATTCACCAGCTAGCAGTTTTCCCGCGACTACCCAATAGCAATGCTTTATCGGTTGTTGCATACTTTTAAATTTGATTTTCTTGGAAAAGAATACTTTATCATCCTGTTAACCACTCTCAGTCATATCAAGTGCCACCACCTTCAGCGCTACTCGTCATTCCAGTTGACTTTGAAACTATGCTACAGTAGTTGTCATGATGTTTACAATTATTATTTATCTCAAGTTCAGGCAGTTTCATGTTGGTAACAATTAAAATTCTAAGTTTACTTATTATGTCATGAATATCAATCATATTTTACTTGAAGTGTTCTCTTGGCGCTTGGTGAGTGAACTTCATCGACGTTATCCAGACAGGCTTCAGATAATCCAAACGCATCCGTGCAGTGGGCAATACAATTGCCTCACGGTCTTTGACTCAAGACGACCAAAATTCCATGCCGATTTTAACAGACCGGGCAGCATGCATGTCTGGGGGGAAAACGATTCTCAATCTTATGATATCTGGCCTGAAATACTCGAACATGGAAACCAGAAAAGTCTCCTGGATGTCGTTTGCAGAAGGCTTCAATTGCCGGAAATAAAGAAAGTGCCTGTGACTTCAAGACTCACGCTGGTTTATCGATTTATTGCAACATTTCTTACCCACACTACCTGTGGTATTCATCGGTGGACGTGCTGTAATGGTTATGTTGACACTTCTGGTTATGGTGGAGGAATCAGCAAAGTTTTTGCTAAATTTCCAGAGGCAGAAGAAAGGCTCAGAATAAAAACAGATCTGGACCTCTTTGACCACCCTGCGTACCGCTTTTGGTTCGTATATAGAGGTGACGTACCTCTCATTTGCATCGATTCCGCAGGATTTCTTTGGCTGGAGGGTGACCTTCGGATGTATGACATGATGAAGGAATATAACAAGAACAAGCGCAATATCTGGGCAACCGTTACCTCAATTACGGCGCATCTCATGAATTAACCAGAAAAAGTGGAATATAAAACGTCGACAAAAACTGACCTGGAAAGACAGATCACAGAAAACACACATGCTGTTACTATGGCATATTGAATTATTCCTTGGAGAAATACTATTTTTGCCACACCGCATATCCACGTTTTCTCAAACGTCGAGCCTTCTCTTTTTCCATGTCACAGGCATCTCCGTAGGTCATTGGATTGTGGTTGGCGAAAAGACGTGGTCTTAGCCGTATTCCATATTTCTTCGCGTATTTCGAAGATTTATACCCACGTTTATGTTGGTCGAATCTCTCTTCGGGTGTTCTGCTCGTCATCCCTACGTATACACACGGTTTCTTTCCCTCATATTGGGGGTTGGCCTCAAGAAACTTTTTTTTCTTTAAAACGGCCTTATCCAATTCTATAACGTAAATGTTATAGCGAGCTTGTTTACCCATTTTATATCCTGGTCTGTCTTACTATTGGGTCATAATGTTTGTCTGGCCAGATATTTGGTAGCTAAATAAATCTCCCAGAACTATATATGCAATCGGGGGAAATTTTTCCAATAATCTGATTCAGACATATGTCGGTGTCGATTTATAGAGTGCCGCGGTGTCATTTACTGCCTCCATAATATCACGGGCAAAATAATTTGGTTCCAGCACCTGTGCATCGCCACCCCATGACAGAATCCATCGCTTCAGTTCCAACAGGTGATTCACTGTCAGCGATAAGACCACATCGCCAGTTTCACATTCCACTATCTTTTGACTCGGGTGCCATGTTCTCTCTCTGACATAATCAGCAACACGAATATTGAAGCGAATTTTCACCTTGATTTCATCATCACTCCAGTGAACACCGAAATGGCTACCTGACAATTTTTTGAAATTAAAATCGGTTGGTATCTGAAAAATTTCTCCAGTTTTTTTGGCTGTTAAGATTCGAGACATACTGAATGTTCGAATCTCATTGCGAAGGTAGCATTGGCCAACCACATACCAGTCTCCTTCAAAGCGGACCCCTTGGTAAGGATCAATAGTTCTATCCACGGGTTCCCTGCCAGGATTTTTGTGTTGGATTTTTACTTGATGTGAGGAGCGTAAGCAGTCAAGTAAAACCTTCCAGACATTTGGTAAGACAGTCGTACTGAACGGTGGGAAGACTGTGAACTTTTCCTGATCGTTAGCGGGATACATTGAAATTTTATCGGGGAGTGACTGTTCTATTTTCTTAAAGACAGAACAAAGACTCTTGTATATAGGTGTCCCCTTATATTGGATGAGGAGTTTTTCAGAGAGGTACATTCCGAACAGATCGCTCTCTTTCATGGATAGCGCCGGCAGGTTAAAATTTTCTTCGGTGTAATAGTACCCCCGATGCTTTGCCGAGTATTCAATGGGTGCATCCAGCTGGTAGCGCATATATTCCAAATCCCGCTGGATAGTTTTGCTGCTTACCTCCCACTCCTCTGCAAGGCTGCTGCAGTTCGGGTATCGACCTTCGCCTACTTTCCGGTCGATAAAGAGTAACCTGCTGTGCTGGGGCTTGTATTTGGCCATGATTTAATCCCACTGTTTTACTCGGTCATTATTTGTCCTACCAGGTATGGTATCCTGAAAGAGTAATGATGGTCAAATTAATCTTCAGTTTCAGGAGGGGGTTATGGGATTTTTCATTTTTTTAATGATTGCTGTCTGTATTGCTTATCTGCTTTTTTGGGGAAAAAGTAGTGAGGGTAGCAACAGTACTGGAGTTCTAATTGAGAAAGATGATTTTGCCGATGGCTCAATCCGTTCATTTTTTCTGCTGGAAGAAATTGTCGATTCTGGCGTTGGCGGGCGGGGAACAATAAGTCAAGATTTTCCCCAAAGCGAACAAATAGAGGACGATTATTTTGAAGAAGATGGTGACTATTTTGAAGATGAGTTTTTTGAATAAAAGGCGCGCTGAATTGTTATTTCTCTAAAAATAGAAACCTGCATGAAAATAATTATCTGCGGACATTGCAGTAAAACCGGTGACTATAAAAATGTTATAATTACAGTCAGTTTGGCTGTGTTTGCATTTGTGAAAAAATTCCGTATAATATAACTCATTGATCTAGATATAATTTTCAAACATAAATTAATGTCACGATTTATAGCGATTAACGGAAGATTTTCCAGGAGATGTCGTTCGGGATAATTGCGTCATTGAGTCGAGGGTATCAAAACCCTGGTTTTTATTGCACACTGGGTTGGCAAAGTATAGCCGGATCCCCTTACATTCATCATCATTATCTTGAATGGTGGAGGATTCGCAATCTTGAGGTGTTCAATAGATTGAACGAGGATTGAGAATAATTCCTAACTATATTATGGAGAAAAAGAGATTTCGGGGAGCTGAATAAGGTTTTTTGCAATGAATTGAGCGGTTTTTTTTCCAAAAAAAATTACAACTCCCATGAAAACAGAATGTTACAAGTATATAGTTTTTGAGATACTTCTAAAAAATTCAGCAAACTGATTTATATGCCGATGAAATTAATGTATGGAGGGTTGTCTAAAAGCTTTAAAATCAGTGGTGTTAATGTCGTCGTTACAACCAGAAAGAACCTGCCTAGTCCACTTGGCACCATGATTTTCGAAGAGGATACCAATCTGATCTTAACTGTTGATAAGGAAACACGTTTCCAGGAAGAACACCCGATAAAACTCATGACAGAAATCATAAATGCGCCACACCATTCCCCTGGCACTTTGGTTCTTAATGATCAAAATTGGTATGCGGTGGTAATTGATATAAACGCAGAACCGATGTGTAAATCAGAATGGATAGCAGACGCGTATATTGAAGTGTTCAAACAGCTTGATAAAAGAAAAATAATAAAAGCAGGTATTCATCTACTAGGCAGTATACACGGCAATATGCCTATAAAAAAGAGTGTGAAAATTTTTCTTGATATCCTGCAAATGGAACCGATTAAATACACTAAAAACATTAATTTAATTGTCCATGAAACTGACTTGAGTGATGTGGGTGTGGAGGTTTCTAAATGGCTATAACAACAGGTTGTCAAAATCTTAGAATATTCTGATTCCGCTTTCTTCCAGTAAAAATTGAAAATGAGAGAAGCCCTGTTATGGATACAGACTCGAATTGGTTCGCAAAGAAAGTAATGATATCAAAATTCCCAACTGCAGGCGATATCCAGGCTGGAAAATATGACAACTATAGGTACAGAATCAATGTTTCAGATATTTTCCGTCCTGAAATTGACACCGCATTCAAACATCAAGGAGTAGAAAGTTTTTGGTTTCCACTGGGTGAGGCGTTCGGCATGTCCCTTGAGTCTTTGTATGGCGCCATGAGAATTATGTGGGAAGTTGAAAAAAACGACCAATTACTGCTTTTGCATTGCCATGCAGGAAGAAATCGCAGTGTTATGGTTGCAGACTGCTATTATTTCTTATGCACACAGGAGCATCGTCAGCGGGATCAGGCTGATCTGCCTTACGCCAAAAATAATCTCAACCGATTGTTGCTGAATATTGATGATGCACAGCTACCTGGTGTTTACAAAATGGAAGAATTTTTAGAGTGCTGCAGAGAAAGCTTTAATGAGTCGTTCACAGAGGGCGACAGACCTCTGGACTGGATAAAGCATAATATGCATATGAGAGGGTCAGGCTTTGCTGATTCAGCTACTCCCAGATGAAACTATGAACAAATAATTGTGAATAGAACTAAATGAACTTACAACAGGTGTCCCCCATAGTCCTCCACATTCCTCACTCCTCAACATTTATCCCCCAGGAGTATCGTAATCAGTTTATCATCAGCGACGAGTATCTGGAAAAAATGATACAGTTAATGACTGACCATTACACTGATGAGCTTTTTGTAAGCACAGACAACCTCAAAGAATCGGCTGTGATTTTTCCCGTTAGCAGGATCTGTGTAGATCCGGAAAGATTCAGAGATGATAGCCAGGAGATTATGTCTGAAAAGGGGATGGGGGTGCTTTACACACATTCACATGACGGTACGCCAATACGAAAGGAGTTGGCTATAAAAGAAAGGCTGGTACTACTAAATAACTTTTACGAACCACACCATAAACGACTGGAAACTATCGTTAGCGAGAGGTTGAGAATAGACAACGAATGTCTGATAATTGACTGCCATAGTTTTCCTGGGAAAGCATTGCCCTATGAATTTGATCAGTCAGCGGACAGGCCGGATATTTGTATCGGCACCGATGAGTTCCATACACCAAAATGGCTAACTCATCAAATCGTTGACTGGTTTGAGGACAATGGTTTTAAGACGGCAATTAATAAACCGTTTACAGGAGCCCTCGTACCTGGAAAATATTACAGGTCCAACAAGAACGTCTTATCTATATTGATCGAGGTGAATAGAAAGCTATATATGGATGAAGATCATGCGCTCAAAAATGAAAACTTTAAAAAAGTCCAGCAGACAATAGGACGTGTGATAAACTCTTTACAAAATGGGTTTAATAATGAAACGAGAAAGTAATCTGGAAAAAAGAGACGAAATTAACATTTTTAAATATCGATGGCGAAGTGGACATCTGAAATCTTACGCTGTTATGGTGAGGGGTTTCGTTTTGATTTCCACTGTTATTGTTGCCACCATTTTTAATGCTGCACACGGTTTCTCCGCAGGTTACAATAATGAATTTCTCTTTGAAGTTCTAGTCAATGCAAGACTAAGAGAAACACCAAGTCTATCTGCAAAGACACTCTCAATCCTTCCCGGTGGTTTCGTTGTATCAATTATTAAAGAAGTTAACGGGGAAGAAAACTGGTACCAGATTGAGGGTGCTCCAGGTGCCTATCAAACTGGCTATATCCACAAATCACTACTTAAACCATATACTTTCTCCTATAAGCTGGAGGAGTACGAAAATGAATATCATAAAATCAAATACTTTTGGCCTGGAGAATCAGGAAACGGCTATGTTTACTCTCAGCATCATGTCAGAATATATTCAAAAGAAGGTCAGTTTTTATCACACCTCCCACGGCTCTCAGACTGTGAAATTGGCGGCCTGAATATTATACCGGGAGGTCTTGGCAGTGACCAACCATTCTATACATTGAAATACAATCTTACTGGCGGTGCTCATTGTTGCTTTAAGTATATATACCTATCAAAGAGTCCTCTTTCTCAAAATGAGTTTACAATTGATGCCGAGCATAGTGACATCATGCCTGAAATTTACGATGCGACAGGTGATCGTGACTACCGCATCAAAGTTTATGATTGGAATTATGCCTATTGGCTTTACAGTTTTGGAGACTCGCCAGCACCACAAGTTGTATTAAACATAGATAAGGCTCATCTGTCGGTGTCTCAAGAAAATATGATTCAGCCCAAGCCAACCTCCAGTCAAATAATCGACTTAAAGAAATCTGTTGGTATTTCCGTAGCTCAAACAAACATCGAGGTGTCGGACGTCTTTTCAAAACTAACAAAAATCATGGTGAACTTTATTTATTCAAATAATGCCCAAGCTGCTGTCGATTTCCTATCTATGGTATGGCCAGCGGACTTGGAACTGAAATATTACGACAGAGTTTTTGATAGAGATACCTACAAGACTGAGCTTTTTAGCTTAGTAAAGGAATCGGAGTATTTCCAAGAGTGGATGCTAAAAGGTGTCCAATAAAGTATAACCGCCAACCCATTGATCTTATAAAAAACTCCCTACCAGTCGCCGCTTATCTGGGGATGACAAAACATTGGCAAAACTTAAAGTTGATTTTTAAAACTCACAAAGATGTAGGACAGTATTTGTCTGATCACGTGCGGTATAATCGCATCTAAGGACATATCCCAATCGGTATATTGATGTTGGAGATCGGCATCAAAACTAAGAGTAGAAGAAATTTATCTGATCATCTATGCGGTATGATGTTCTGCTGAATTATTCTGCAATAATGAAAACATTACCTGGAGGTAATATGACATTACTCGCATCTGTCAGATCTGAAAGTCGTCAATTTAGTGCAATCGATATACTTCCGTTTATTAAGTCCCCCAAAGCAGAAAACCCTATTGAACTAAAAAGCCTGGCTATAAAAGTATCAGTGAATGGCATTTACGCTGAGACTACTCAGGAGATGCATTTTTATAACCCTAATAAAAGAATCTTCTCCGGAGAGCTGGTGTTTCCGCTGCCGGACAATGCGGTTGTCTGTGGATACGCACTCGATATTGACGGTACTATGAGAGATGGTGTCATCGTCCCTAAACAGGAGGCACGAAAAATCCTTGAGTCAGAGGAGCGAAAAGGAGCTGATCCGGGGCTGATTGAACAGGTACAAGGCAATGTCTATAAGACCAGAATTTATCCATTCCCGGCAAAAGGGACCAGAACGGTGAAAATCACCTATATGACTGAGCTTACGGTCAATAGGAACGAGGCTGCATATCATCTCCCGCTCAGCCATGCGAGCCAGCTGGATGAAGTTTCTGTGAGAGTAGAGGTCGCTCAGGGCACACAACAACCTCAAATCACAGGTGGACAAGGCAATATGACTTTGACGGAGTGGAGACAGTCATGGGTTGCAGAAGCCAGACTGACCAGGGGATTGGTGACAGAGGATCTCCTCATTCGCCTGCCTGATTTGCCCGAAGAATTAATGATGGTGGAACAGACTCCGGATAATGAGAGGGTTTTCTGTATAAGCAAGGTAATCGAGACTGAGCAGGAAACGCAGCAATGGGCACCGGATAAGATTGGGATCGTCTGGGATGGTTCCGGCAGCAGGTCAAATATAGACCAGGATCTTGAGTTGCTTAAAATACTGTTTGGACATTGGCACAATATTACTGTTGATGTGACCATCTTCAGAAACCAAATCAGTGAAAAAAAGAAAGTGTTCGCTATTCGTGAGAGTAATTCAGACGAACTCGTATCTTTTCTTAAAAATTTGGCATACGATGGCGCAACAGATCTGTCTCTGCTCGATTTCAGGTCGTTCTCAGGAGATGCAGATTGTGAGGCATGGCTTCTCTTCAGTGATGGTATGGATACCTTGGGTGGAAGTTTGCCGGTAGTTTCTGACAATAAAATTTATGCGATCAACTCGCAGCGTGCAGCCAACGCTCCCTTCATGCAGCACCTCGCTGATGAAAGCGGCGGTGCATATATTAATCTGCTTAATTCAAAGCCTAATGAAGCTTCCATACAAATAATCTCGGGGATATCGAGCGTCAGAGTTATTCAATCGGAGGGTTGTAAGGATGTCTACATAAAGGAAACCTCTGGCCGATCCGTCATAACCGGAAAGTTGACTGCTGAATCTGGGAGTATCACCTTGCAGCATCCTGACGGTTTTGAAACAGAACTGATAATAACATCTGAAAATCTAAGCCCAGGATCTCTTGTTGCCAGGCAGTGGGCAGGTCAGCATATACATAGACTGGCCTTGAATGAGACACCCCAAAGTGAACAACTTTTACTCTTGGCTCGCCGTTTCGGTTTAGTGTCGCCCGGGACGTCGCTGTTGGTCCTCGAAGATGTCGAACAGTATATAGCGTATGGCGTGGAACCTCCCGCTTCATTACCAGAAATGCGGAAACAGTATTGGCAATCTACTGCACACAACAAAAAGAATAAGGAGAAACAGCAGCGAAAACATCTGGAGCATGTTGTTTCACTGTGGGAGAAGAGAATCGAATGGTGGGAAAAAGAATATGATGGTATCTACCTAAAGCCGACTAAACGGACGCCTGAAACTCAACGTCCTGTCCCTCGTTTCAGGCGAACAACTAATGAAAATGGAGGATTATCTGAGGGAATTGAATTTGATTGTTCTATGGCAGCACCGTTTCCCGAAACTCTGGGTGATTTTTGTTTATCCCATGCAGAGCCGAGTATGGCATTTCCTTCTACCAATGACAATGAAGGGGACAATCCTATATCAACAGAAGCTTCAATATCGATCAAACCATGGAATCCCGACACTCCATATCTTGAAAAGCTGAAAGAAGCTGAGCAATCGGATGCCTATGAAACTTATCTTCAGCTCCGGCTAATAAACAAAAACAGCCCGTCATTTTTCCTCGACTGTGGAGATTACTTTCTAGAGCAAAGCGACAAGAAGTCAGGTATCCGTATTCTTTCAAATCTCCTGGAAATGGGGCTGGAAGATGTTGCGTTAATGCGAGTGTATGGTTGGCGTCTGCAGCAGGCAGATGAATTTGATGCAGCAATTGCTGTTTTTGAACGGGTGCTGATATTACGAGATGATGAACCGCAATCTTACAGGGACCTAGCTCTTGTTCTCAGTGCTCGCGGGGAACAGGATGGAAACGAGGATGATATTGCCAGGGCCATAAAACTTTTTTATGAAGTGGCAGTCAATAAGTGGGATCGTTTCCCCGAGATTGAACTTATTGCCCTCATGGAACTTAATCGCCTTATTTCTCTTGCCGACAAGAAATTAATAGATGTGCCAGAATATTTTGACAGGCGACTGATCAACCATCTTGATCTTGATTTACGTATTTCCATGTCATGGGATGCTGATTTGACGGATGTTGACCTTCACGTCTTTGAACCTACAGGAGAGCATGCCTATTACGGTCATAATTTAACTGCAACTGGTGGGCTTGTCTCAAGAGATTTTAGGGAAGGCTACGGCCCTGAGGAATATGTGCTCAGGAGGGCTGTTTCTGGGAAATACAAAATCAAAGCGCACTATTATGGTTCTCATCAGCAGACCCTTGTTGGCCCTTGTACGGTTCTGGTTAATGTCTTCACTAATTATGGTCGGATAGATGAGAAAAAACAGGTTTTGACCCTTCGTTTGGAAGAATCCGGGGATGAATTTCTGGTTGGTGAGATAATCATTGGTGACAAGAACAGGGACCGCAATAATCCTCCGGGCGCCAATTTAAGCATCGAAACTTTTCGTAAGATCAAGGCCGGTATGAGTATGACCGAGGTTCTTGGTCTTGTTGGCAGGCTGCATCAGATGAGTCATGACGAAGGGGATGGGATATTGATGCTTGAATACATTTTGGAAGGTGATGTGAAGATCAGGGTTGATATGAAGTATGTGGTTATTGGGGTCAGCAGCATCATGGATGGTGCTGTGATTGATATATTATAACTTTTATCGTGTTGACTATTAAATTTACTTTTCTGGGTATTTTGAAGAGTGCGGACATTCAATTCCATGTTATGGTTTTGATTTTTAAAAGTAAATAAAGATGGTATCCTACCAGAATGATTCGATTAGTTGCAGACAGAAATACCTTCAAGATGAAAGAACTCTCTAGCTAGATAAACTTCTGGTGATGATTGTAGGTATTTATACCTATTGTGTATCGGACTATTTTCCGTATAATAAAGAATTGGAATTAATGGTGAATTGAATTGCGCGATATGCATAACCAGAGGACTTGCCTTTGACATGTATTTTATATGCTGTAAATGACTTATAGAAGAAAGGACAAAAGTACTGAATGGTTCAACTCCAAGAAATAAATAAAGACTCCGTTTTAAACGGCATAATCCCGGGACAATCCGTAACTATAATTTCGGTTGAACCCATAGGTGATGATGCGCTAACAGTATTTTACAAAGACAACATTGGCACCATTGGCGAGAGAATGTTGTTTCGTGCCGATGAATCATCGTTAAGTCAGGTAGAGTATGGCCGACCCTGGAGTTTTGACGGTAATGGAGCCGATTTCAAACTCGCAGCAGAAGCCCACCGTATCCGTCTGGCCCACCTGTTTGATCCTTTAATGGCGGTTCACACTTCCACAGTCGAGCCACTCCCACACCAGATCACAGCAGTTTACGAAGCCATGCTTCCAAAGCAGCCGCTCCGGTTCCTCCTTGCCGATGATCCTGGGTCTGGCAAAACGATTATGGCGGGGCTTCTTATTCGGGAACTAATGGTTCGTGGTGATCTTAAACGATGCCTTATTGTTGCTCCCGGAAATCTGGTTGAACAGTGGCAGGATGAATTAGATCAGAAATTTGGTCTCTCCTATGAAATATTTTCCAGAGAGATGGTGGAAGCTACCCGTTCAGGCAATCCCTTTGAAGAAAAACATCATCTTATTGCTCGTATAGATCAACTTGCCCGTGCTGAAGATCTCCAGGCAAAACTCATGAACAGTGACTGGGATATGGTTGTGGTCGATGAGGCACACAAGATGTCTGCCTCCTGGTTTGGTAATAAACTCAAAAAAACCAAACGCTATCAGCTTGGTGAGATGCTTGGCAGTATAAGCAGACATTTTCTGCTCATGACAGCCACTCCACATAATGGAAAGGAAGAAGATTTTCAGACTTTCATGGGACTGCTTGATTCAGATCGATTCTATGGCAAGTACCGAGACGGAACCCACCAAGTGGATACTTCCGATCTCATGCGGCGTATGATTAAAGAAGAACTGCTTAAATTTGATGCTACACCTCTTTTCCCTGAACGACGTGCCTATACCGTTAATTACAAGCTCTCTTCTCTAGAGGCAGCACTCTATACATCTGTTACAGAATACGTCCGTAACGAGATGAACCGTGCCCAGAATCTTGACGGGAAACGAAAGGGAATGATCGGGTTTGCCCTCACCATTCTCCAACGTCGTCTTGCATCATCTCCCGAAGCAATTTATCAGTCACTGAAACGAAGACATGCCAAACTGATTCGAATGCTGGAAGAAGTAAAATTGCAAAAACGAGGTCTTTCCGAACTTGGTACTCTTAGAGCCATGACGGAAGATGAAGTTAATGATTTCCTCGATGATGCTCCCGAAGATGAAATTGAGGATATGGAAGAAGAAGTGCTGGATCAGGCTACAGCTGCTCTCACCATTGCAGAACTTGAGGCCGAGATTGCCAGCTTAAAACAACTGGTAGAGCAGGCACGTACGGTCAGACGAACTGAAGAAGATCGCAAATGGCTTGAGTTGTCCAATATCCTCCAGGACAACCCTCACATGCTGGATCGCTATGGAGAACGCCGTAAACTCATTATTTTTACCGAACATAAAGACACTCTTTTTTATCTCTACGATAGAATTTCCGGTCTTTTTGGTGGTGAAGATTCAATAGTTGTCATCCATGGTGGAGTTAAACGGCAAGAACGTCGAAAAATTCAAGAACGATTCACTCAGGATAAAGATGTTGTGATCCTGCTCGCCACAGATGCTGCAGGTGAGGGTATCAACTTGCAGCGTGGCAATCTTATGGTCAACTACGATCTGCCATGGAATCCCAACAGACTCGAACAGCGTTTTGGCCGTATCCATCGTATCGGGCAAACGGAAGTATGTCATCTTTGGAATCTGGTCGCCAGCGAGACCCGAGAAGGTGATGTGTTCCAGAGACTCTTTGAAAAACTGGATCAGGAAAGAGAAACACTGGGAGGAAAGGTGTTTGATGTATTGGGAAGTGTTTTTCACGACTACTCCCTGAAAGATCTGCTCATGGAAGCTATTTTATATGGAGATAAAGAAGAAGTACGCGCTAAATTGTATCAAAAAGTAGACGACGTCCTTGATACTAAACACATAAAAGAGATCCTTGAACGAAATGCCCTTGCTGCTGATCACCTGGATTCCTCGAAAATATTCCACATAAAAGAAGAGATGGAAAAGGCGGAAGCCTTGAAACTACAACCATTCTTTATTCAATCATTTTTCCAGGAAGCATTTTCCCGCCAAAATGGACAGCTTAAACAGCGGGAAACAGGCCGTTATGAAATCAGCTATGTACCGGCATCGATTCGCGCAAGAGACAGAGTAATAGGCTATGGCAACCCTGTCTTACAACGCTACCAGCGTGTCTGTTTTCAGAAGGAAAAAACACGCATGGATGGCAAGCCCATGGCTGATCTTATTGCCCCTGGTCACTCTCTTATGGATGCCACTCTGGATCTTATTCAGGAGAAATATCGCAATCTCTTAAAACAAGGCACGGTACTTGTTGATTGTGCAGATGAAGGTATTACTCCCCATGTTCTCTATATTATAGACCACACTATTCGGGATGGAGGACAGGATAAACAAGGTCAGCAACGCATCATATCAAGACGTATGCAGTTTGTTCTGATTGATGAAGCAGGTGCAATCACCCAGGGCGGTCATGCTCCCTATCTCGATTATGAAGAACTAAAGCCAGATGAATTTGACATCATTGCCGATATCTTTTCAGAACCATGGCTGCAACAAAATATGGAAAAGCCAGCTCTGAGTCATGCCGTGCAAACCATGGTACCCATTCATTTCAACGAAGTAAAAGAAAGACGTGAACGGATGGTGGAAGCAACTCTGCAGGCAGTGCATGAACGGTTAACCAAAGAAATCAATTACTGGAGTCATCGCTACGCCACGCTTAACCTGGAAGTCCAGGCGGGGAAACAGCCTCGCATGCAGCCGGAAAATGCCCGTCGCAGAGCAGAGGAATTAACCGAACGTCTGCAAGAACGACGAAAAGAGCTGGAAGCCCAACGCCATGTGGCATCCAATACACCACTAATAGTTGGTGGAGCACTTATCATTCCTCAAGGATTGTTAGATCAGAAAGCAGGCAAAGATCTACCCCAATGGGCTGTAGACCCAATAGCAAGAGCAAAAATTGAGCGAAAGGCTATGGATGCAGTAATGGACTATGAAAAGAGCCTTGGCCATAAACCACAGGATGTTGCACAGGAAAAACATGGCTGGGATATAATCTCCCATACCGGCAAGGGAGAGGTACGCTTTATTGAGGTAAAAGGCAGAGTTAAAGGTGCGCCCACCATTACAGTAACAAAAAATGAAATACTGGCCAGTTTCAACCAGCCGGAACGATTTGTACTGGCCATTGTCCTTGTGGATGGAGACACTACAGACGGCCCCTACTATCTAAAACAGCCTTTTGATCAGGAGCCAGGATTCGGAGTAACAAGCATTAATTTTGAAATAAAAACCCTATTGGAAAAAGCTGAAAAATGCCATTAGATTGATTTGAAAGCAAATTTAACTGTATAAATTGCATTTTATGTGCAGTAATCGGCTTATGATTCACAATCATTACCGACACTACTGACAGAATCAGTCATAAATCAATCTGGCACCTGGTTTGTTCCGCGCAAGCAGTATGCAGGAAAAATAGAAGAAAAAATCATTCTGCAAACTGCAGAAAAAAACTGGAAAAGGGAAAATGGCTCGAAACGATAACTACCCAAAGAAACTAATCGAAGTAGCTTTGCCACTGGACGATATTAATAAAGCCTCTGCTTATGAAAAATTGCCAGGAATTGGTGCTCACCCGAGGGGGATCCATCATTGGTGGGCCAGACGGCCTTTTGGAGCTGCCAGGGCAATTATTTTTGCTCAACTTGTAAATGATCCAGGTGGTAAACGAGGATATGGAGCCTATAAAGGACAGACGAAAGAAGATGCGCAACGGGAGCGGGAAAAGCTTTTTGAGATAGTGCGCAAGCTTGCAGACTGGAAGGAGTCAGATAATAAGGAAGTGCTGGATCAAGCCAAGGAGGAAATAAAGAAATCATGGCGAGAGACTTGTGAGATTACAGGTGATGATCCAGACAAAATGCCACCCTTTCTTGATCCATTTGCCGGAGGTGGGGCCATTCCCTTGGAAGCTCAGCGTTTGGGGCTGGAATCCCACGCCTCAGATCTCAATCCAGTAGCAGTGATGATCAACAAGGCCATGATTGAGATTCCGCCCAAGTTTGCTGGTAAAAAACCAGTTGGTCCTGAAGTGAAAGGCCCGAAACAGAAAAAGACGCATAAAAATGATTGGTCTGGAGCAAGAGGATTGGCTGAGGACGTTCGGCGCTATGGGCATTGGATGCAGGAAGAGGCGTTTAAGCGTATTGGACATCTATATCCTCAAGTTAAGTTACCTGAGGAGCTGGGTGGTAGTGAGGCTACAGTAATAGCTTGGCTATGGGCTCGAACAGTACGAAGCCCTAATCCCGCCTTCAATGATGTTCAAGTACCACTAATTAAGAGTTTTTTTCTTTCTACTAAGAAGGGCAAAGAGGTATATATTCAGCCTCTCATAGAGGGAAGTTCATATCGATTTATTGTGGTTAATGGTAAACCTGCTGACCCCGAAGAGGTTAAGTTAGGAACCAAACTGAGCAGAGGGGCGAATTTTCGTTGTCTACTATCAAATACGCCCATTGCCCCTGAATACATTAAGTCAGAGGGCAAGGCTGGCCGCATGGACGTACGTCTCATGGCTGTGGTGGCTAAGGGAAGCAAACGTAGGATATATATTACCCCTACGCTGGAGATGGAAAAAATAGCCAAACAAGTTGAACCAGAATGGCAGCCTCAGGAAAAACTAAATTTTGAGCCCCGTGCTATTTGGTGTCCCGCTTATGGTCTTGAGAGATATTCTGACCTTTTCACCTACCGCCAATTGGTTGCTTTGAGCACTTTATCAGATTTGATATCAGATGCTCGGGCTCGGGTGATAGATGATGCCAAAAAGGTGGGATGGACCGATGATAATATCGGCCTGAATGAAGGTGGTCGCAGTGCCACTGCTTACGGAGATGCATTAGCCTTATATTTGGCATTCGCTGTAGATCGGTGCACAGATTTTAATAATTCACTAACTGGCTGGAATCCCAGTAATGAAAAGATAATGCATTTGTTTAATCGCCAGGGAATCCCTATGGTGTGGGATTTTGGTGAGGCGAATATTCTTGCTAATGTTGTTGGTGGTTTTATCACTAATATTAATTATCAGGTAAAGTGTATAGAAAAAGTTCCAGCTGTTAGTGAAGGATATTGCAAACAAGACGATGCTGTATCCTGTAGTTTACAAAACTGTATTATATCTACTGATCCTCCATACTACGACAATATTGGCTATGCAGATTTATCAGATTTTTTTTATGTCTGGTTACGTCACTCTCTGAAGGAGATTTTCCCTGACATATTTTCGACTATGTTAGTGCCAAAAGAGCCTGAATTGGTAGCGACTCCTTACCGTCATGGCTCAAAGGAGAAGGCCGAGATTTTTTTTATGAAAGGTATGACAAAGGCTATTAACAACATGGCAATAAATGGCCATCCAGCATTGCCTGTGACTATCTATTATGCCTTTAAACAGTCCGAAATAAAAAAACAAGGAATAGCGTCAGTCGGTTGGGAAACATTCCTTGAGGCTATCAAAAAGGCGGGTTTTGCCATAACTGGTACATGGCCCATGCGAAGTGAGCAGGCGACCCGTATGGTTGGTATGGGTACTAACGCGCTTGCCTCATCCATAGTTTTGGTTTGCCGAAAACGAACCCAGGATGCTTTAACCATCTCTCGCAAACAGTTTCTTAATGAATTGGATGATACCTTGCCAAAAGCTCTAGAAGAAATGATTGGTGGTACCGAAGGTGCTTCCCCCATTGCACCAGTGGATTTGGCTCAGGCTGCTATTGGCCCAGGTATGGGGGTGTTTTCCCAATACCAGGCAGTGTTGGAGGCGGATGGTTCTCCCATGTCAATTCATAACGGGCTCATACTCATCAACAAAACCATCGACGAATATTTCAGCCAAGCAGAGTCTGATATGGATTCTGATACCCGTTTTTGTGTGGACTGGTTTCTGCAGTATGGTTTTGCCACTGGTCAGTTTGGCGAGGCAGATGTCTTGGCTCGCGCTAAAGGTACCACCGTGGATGATGTCGAGCTGGCAGGAATTGTAGAATCAGGAGCCGGAAAAGTAAGACTCCTCCGCAAAGATGAATATCCAGAAGAGTGGGATCCGACCACCGACAAACGCACTCCTATTTGGGAAGCATGCCACCATCTTTGTCGTGCTCTGAAAACAAGTGAAACTGAAGCAGGTTTTTTGCTTGCCAAGATGCCGGAAAAAGGTGAACCAATCCGACAACTAGCCTACCGCCTTTATACTCAATGTGAACGTAAAGGTTGGGCAGAAGATGCCAGAGTTTACAATGAGCTCATCACATCTTGGGCAGCAATTCTGGAGGAGTCTCGTAAGACAGGGCATAGAGGTACCCAAATGGATTTGTTTGATTGATATTTTGTTTAGCGAAACTGAAAACCCATTGTTGGAGACAGCTCAACATGGCTGATAGACAAAAAAAACTAATAGAAGAATTTGCAAAGGGTAGTGTGCAGGAAAAATATGATGCACTACGCAATCTCATTGCTAAACGAAAACACCACGAAGCCTCCAAAGATAAACAATTTTTAAGTGGTGTTGATAGCTTATTGCAGACAGCTGGAGACACATCTGCTCCCGAATCTGAACGTCTTATGTCGGTGGCAACCCTTGGCCGTCTTGCTTCTTCCGTTAAACAATTAAGAACGACCATATACAGATCTCTGGAATCATCTTTTGCAGAGGAGTTACCCACCCCCACCCAGTTAACGGAACCTGATGATCGCAGTTATATTGGCTTTGCCTGCGAGCAGATCAAACCGGAATGGGGAATTGATTATTGTGCCCAGGCTGCAGTCTATGAAGAAACAGGAGAACAATCCCGAGTCGCTTTTCTAACAGCCCTGCTAAGCATGGAACCTGATTTGAGTTCTGTATTGGAAGTTTTGGGGGCTGTGTTTATTGATTTTATTCCCTCTACTGAAGATCCAGGAACCAGTACCGCTAAACGAATTAAACGACTTATGGCTGCTCTTCAGGGTGCCATAGCTAAGGCGATGCCGGAACCAGGTGAAGAACCAGGAAGAAAACTTTTTCATCTCTGTCAGAAGGCTTTCAAAGATGTTCCCGCTCCTAAGAAAGAAGAATCACTGTATGAGGCCGCAGATGGTATTGCATCTGTTGTCCACGAAATGGTGCGACTTCGTTTTTCTTTGGCAACTGAGGCAACTACCTATTCGGCTATAAAGGTCATTAAATCAATGTTGACTGCCCATGCCTGGGAGGTTTCTGCAATGAAGTCTAAGGCAATGGTTCTGGTGACGCAGGATATCTCAGAAGCTATTCTGATTTTGGCTAAACAGGGGATCGCAGATGTATCGTTGGCTGGCGAACTCACAATTACTTCAGGCCATAAAAAATATGCAAAAAAACAGATGAAGAAACTGGCTCAAACACCGGGGATCTCATCTAATGTCAAAAATTGGCTTGCTGAAGGAAAAAATGAATCTCCAGAAGATACAAAAGCCGGAGAATCTCAGCAACTCAGCGATGACAGTCAGCTTGCAGATCTATTAGTGGATTCTATGCGTTTTAATACCTTGGAGAACGTTGGTAGAGAACAGATTTTACCAGAGATTGAGATGCTTGATCCTCGCCTAGGAGAAGGGGTTGCCCGGTTGCTGCAAAGCGGAATGGCCATCTGTGATGCAATTCAGAGTATGGCAAGACGGAGAAGACTCCAGATGCGGGGTAAACCTGGTGATGAAGAAGAATACGCCCCAATAGAACATGAAGTAATAGGTGATAATATTGGTGTCAGACGAGTACGCATTATTCGACCAGTTGTGGAGCAGGTACGAGAGAACGGAGTGTCTTTTGTTATCAGTAAAGGTGTAGTGGAAAAAAGTAAATAAGGGCTCACGGATATGGATAAAAACATAGCAAAAATATTGTTGGATAACCTGCTTGCCAGGATTGTTGTTGATCCTGAAACTGGACAGGGGACACTGGAAGGTGTCTTAACTCCCATGGAAATCGAGGCTTTAAAAATTGCCTCTAACCACCTTGTTGAATCTGTATCTGCGGATATTCCGCCAATCTCCCCTGAACCTGTACCCGCCCCTCAGCCTGAGCCAAAACCTGAGCCAAAACCTGAGCCAGATCCTGAGCTAGATCCTGAGTCGGAATTAGAACCAGAGGGAAAATCTGAGGTTATGCCAGAACCAGTTCCAGAAGTTGAATTGGAACCAGAGACCGAAAAATATTCTGAACCTGAACAAGAAGATGAGACAGCAGAGGAGGCCGTAGAAGAATCTGGATTGGAACCTGAAGCAGAACCGGAAGAAGAACCAGAGTCAGAACCTACCCCAGTACCAGAAATAAAAGCAGAACCAGAACTAAAAATCCAATTAAATCTGGATTCTTTGAAATTTGATACACCTCAAAACCCGAATATTAAAATGTGTCTGGATTTTGGAACAGCCATGTCCAAAGCCTTTGCTTCCGATATTGAAGGTGATGAGATTACAGAAGGTTTAAAACTCAAGCTTGGACATCGTGCTTCTGGAGGCACAAGTAAAGATATTTATCCTGTACCATCATCTTTATGGATAAGTAATGACGGGAAAATATATCTGGGAGAAGAAGCTATTCGCCGTTCTATCCACTCTGATCCTTCAGGCAATAGACAGCGTTTTGATTCTTTGAAAAGAGAGCTGATTTGGGGAATGAAAGAGTCTTCACCATTTCAACAGAATATGAATGAGATGCTGAATCCGACTGATATACCTCTCTCAAACGGAGATGCTATTACACTGTATCTTGGATACCTAACAGATCTTGCATGCACAGAGATGGAAGAGGCACACCATTGCTCTCGCTATATTGTACGGAATTTTGGTTTGCCGTCATGGTCACCTGAACGACGTGTTTGGGGAGAGGAACTATTAAGGACAATGCTGGTTAAGGCACAGGTCGTGGCTGATACCTTCCATGGCAAATGGGATAACGGTGTGAGTATTCATGCCGTTAAATCTGTATTGGAAGAAATCAACAGTCTTGATGAGCTGCCAGAGTATCTTATTGCACAAGGGATAACAGAACCTCTTGCAGTTGGAAGCTCCAGACTGCGTCAGGATGAACCGTCCAGAGGTCTGGTTATGGTGGTAGACGTAGGAGCCGGAACTTCAGATATGGCCTTGTTTGTTGTGGTGGAGAATCCTGAACGTAATCTGTTTAACGCATTTCCGGTAGCGGGTTGTAACCAGTCCTTGCTCCAGGCCGGCGACACACTCGATAAAGCGATGCAGCAGGCAATCCTCAAAAAGGCTGGAATACAGAGTCATGATCATGATCATCCGTATATTATCCAACATTTGAGGATGCAACTACGAGCCCTGAAAGAGGATCTTTTCCGAGACGGATATTGTACTGTGAACCTGGTGAACGGAGGACGGGTAAGGATTGAGCGGGATGAATTTTTACGTGAAAAATCAGTAAATAAATTTGGAGAAAAACTGGCCGAAAAATTTGAGGACGTTCTCAAGGTTCTAAAGAAGGGTATTGCTCAACATTTCGGATCCGGTGGTCTTTCTGTTGTCTTGACCGGTGGTGGAGCGACTCTTCCCATGGTCACAGATCTGGCATCCGGCACTTTTACTGTACACAATACCCCTATCAGAAAGAACGAAGTGCCTCTTGTACCGGAGGATTTTGAATATGATAAAGAACTCGCTGCAGTTTATCCGCAGCTTGCAGTAGCTCTCGGAGGGACTATGCCCTGTCTCATTGATGAAAAAGATGCCATTAACAAAA
>Ga0307988_1000770_pt1 | contig 20530 bp, 43 predicted proteins | sample EllFjometagen183_FD_203166 | JGI IMG/M metagenome (GOLD analysis project Ga0307988, IMG submission 203166) | Marine microbial communities from Ellis Fjord, Antarctic Ocean - #183 | ecosystem: Environmental > Aquatic > Marine > Unclassified | place: Southern Ocean | collected 2014-10-08 | reverse complement strand
ACCTGCAAAAGATGGTGTTAAAGCCAATTGAAGCATTACTTATATTTATTGTTGTATGTCTTTTTAATTGCATACAACGAATAACTAAACACATTGTTTATACACAACAAAGGAGTAAAACATGAAACGAAACATTGAAACAGGTGACTGGGTAGCATTTATGTCAGACGGTGTATTAACCATTGGTTTAGTATTATACACTATTGAAGATACCACTATTGTAACTCATTGCGGTGAGGTGAATGTGAACTCAATCAGTGAAGTAAGGGCAGGGAAATCATGAGGAAAATTAAATTAGTATCTCTTGGTGACTACGTACTGCTCTCCAAGTACTCAGACAAAGACCCACAAGACCCGTGGGTAATTGGGACTATCTCAGAGTATGGTGTTGACAATAATCGCGGTCATTTCTATAGAGTGAGTGGGTGTATCCGTCGCTATCGCCATGTGTGGAAAATCAGCCAAGAAGAGGGTGCTGAATATTTAAAATTTTATAAGGAAATAGGAGAGTTTAGGCTTGAAGATGTGATGGTTGGGGATGAGGTTACATTTGCGAAACCAATGATGGATGGGTTTGATAAAAACTATGTTGTTGAAGACTGCGAGCTTTGTTATTCAACTGATATTGAGATTGGTACTATAGTGGCTGGATGGAACCAAGACTTTACAGACGGAATGGATGAGGGTTACGACATAATAAAAGTCACAAGAAACAATATCATTAAATATGAGAGGTGAGGGATATGATAGTTATAAACATGGTAATTGTTGAAAAAGAAGTCGGTTTTCATCTGGAGTGTAATCTATTAAGCCGTGAAGATGTTACAAAGCAAGAAATAAAAATGGCCAAAATGTTTGAGGATGTCATTGAAAGTGCGACTGATGCACTCGCCGAGTTGAATGGCGCAACAGATGAAACCTATAAAAAGAAACGGATTTGAGGTGAATTATGAGTGACAAAGACGGATTGAAGGAATGTCCATGTGGCGAAATTCCAAAAGAGTTAATCATTGCAACTGTAGGTGAAAAGTATACGAGATGCTTTGGAGACTGTTGTGGAGATTGGGAAACAGAGTTTAGAAATGATTACTCCGAAGGGGTTGAGTCTTATGAAAAAGCGGTTAATGCTTGGAACAATATTGAACGCCCTGAACCAAAGCCCGATTGGATTAGTGTTTCTGAAAAGTTACCGAGTAAAACTGAGCAGGAAGAAGTTGTATTCTATGCCAAAAGGTTTGACTGGCTAACTGGAATGTTTACACCAATTGGATTTAAGGGTGAAAAGGATAATATTTTTCAAATGTATAATAGAGTCACAGATGAATACATAACCATTCATGGCGTTACTCATTATATGATATTAAGTATACTTCCTGAACCGCCTAAGACAAGGAGTGAAGGATGAGTGACAAAGACGGAGAGAGGAGTTAGCAGAATGAGACACACACACGCTAAATCAATGGCGCAATATGCCCAAGACGCTATGGAAACTGAAAAGCCTTGGGAGAGATGGGAGCACAAATCTCAAGGCCGCAAGAGCTTCCATAGATGTATTGACTACTTATTAGATTGGAATCCTAGAACTGAATACCGCCGCATCAAACCCAAGACCGAAAAGCAATGGAAGTGGGTTGTAATTCCTTACCCACTTACAAATGAGCCTTGGATAACCTCAGAACACAGGACTGAAGCGTTTATGAATAAGAGATATTCAGAGGGTGTTGGCATTGTTACCTGCCAGCGGATAGACTCAACAATGATTGAGAAAGTGATTCGCCCTGAACCAAAGCCCGATGCAAATACCAAGAGAGAGTTAACGAGCTTATTAACCGCACTTAAAGATAAATACAACCTCACCGAATGGGTTATTGAGGATGACACCGCTGCGATGGTGACACAACTAAACAACTGGGCTGTAGGGGTTACTGGGTGGAGTGCAGATGCTGAACCAAAGCCCGATTGGATTAGTGTAGAGGATAGGTTGCCAGGTAATGGTGAACCTGTTATTGGCTTTGAACCGCATTGCTTAGAGAATAGAGACAAAGGTATAGGCGTTATAGATGCTGACTATGACTTGGCCAAGAACAACATGAAAAGTGATGGCACATATTGGGTCACTCACTGGATGCCCCTTCCTGAACCACCTAAGATAAGGAGTAAATCATGAGTGGAGGACATTTTGACTATGCTCAATACAAGTTTGAGCAAATAGCCTGTGATATTGAGCAGGAGATTCTCGATAATGATAAGTCTGGGGAAGAGAGTTGGGAATACGCTAATAAATTCAGCCAATCAACCCTTAACAGTTTCGAGGATGGGATTAAGGCAATAAGACTTGCCTACATCTACACCCAGCGCATTGATTGGTTGTTGAGTGGTGATGACGGTGAAGACAGTTTCCATGAGAGACTAAAAACTGAACTGGAGAACCATAATGAGTGACAACGGTGACGACGGAGTTAAGTTCTCAGTAATAATGGAGAGCCGTGTAGTCCTAAAGGATAATGGTGAGGTCATGACAAAAGAGGGCAAGGAAGCTTGGCCCTACATGTCTGATGGATATGAGACAACCTCGTGGTATAAGGAAGGATATGAAGAGGGGTACTCTATTGGCCACCATATAATGATGTGGCCAACATCCAAAGGTGCTGAAGGTTATGCAAAGCGTATGAATGGCCACGGACACCCATGGTACTTTGTAGGAAATGGTAAATATAGAGTCGTAGAGCTCGTCAAACGTATGAAGTTTGCTGGGTATGACATAAAGGAGTGATATGAACGTAATAACAATATTAATATTGATATATTTAGGAGTTGGTACGATTGTTGGGGCAGTTGGTGTTAAGATGCACCAGCTAAATCACCCACAACAATCACAATGGTACAGATTACTTTCTACATTTGGTATCAACCTATTCGGTTGGTTCTGGAGCTACTCGGTTGATTTCTACCAGAAGATCTTCTCTAAAAAGAAAAAAAAGAAGTTCTTTCAACGATGACCACAATAACAGAAAGATTTATAATTAAAAATGAGCAGACAGGTTTGTATTTCTTTAACCCACAATATGATGAAGGGTCTTGGACCCACGATCTGGAAGAAGCAGAGAGATACAACAGTAAAGAGCGTGCCATGATAGACATAGGAGACCCTATGTTTGAGGAGACCTTCCTGTGCAGATGGGTAACAGTAGAAAAAATATATAGGTTGGTATAATGACCTTCATACCAGATATCCGCACATCTAATCATTATTTCGAAACAACCCAGACTGTAGATTCACGGACATCATAAGACATTTAAGTTAATAAGGAAATATATATCATGAGTAAGAACTTACGGAAGCAGTTTGAGGGACAAAAGGGGTATCATTCAATCGAGGAAGATGTAACAGTTGGTGACGGTATGAAGCAAACGTTCTATACCGACGCCTATGTTGAATGGCTCGAAGCACTCGCAAAGGCCAAAGCCAAAACGATTGATATACTCAGGACTACGAAGAAGTGGGATAAAGAATATGCTGATGCTATGGAGTTGGTTGAAAAACGTGAGGTGGACAAGCGTGATAAAACGATTACTGCCCAAGCGCAGGAACTTGAGAAGAAAGATGAGCTAATACTCAGCTTAACAGAGGCCCGTAAAAGAGACAGGCACACTCGTAGTTTAATTCTCAACAACCTACGTGATCATCAAGGCAAGCTAGCAATTATAAGACATGAGAATAACAAGCTACGCAAGGCCATGTATGACAGAGTTATTAAAAAATACCCTAGAGGAACTGAGCATTCTACTCTATGAGATGAAATGCCCGAACCAATTAGTATTTCAATTAATAGGTAGAGCTAAGAAGCTAACTGACAAGATTGGCCAAAAACATAAACCAAATAATTAAATGAGTTTAAAAGAAGTAATGGTATTCAGAGAATACCTAGATTGTGAAACAACAGATTGTGATGGCATACTGGAATTCACGGGGCAAAGTAATTTAATGGCCCCACCAAGATATATACATAAATGCCCAGTATGTGGAGAGATTAAGAGCACAACAGCTAGATACCCACGTATATTATACAAAGAACTTCCACAGGTATTCGAGCAAGAGTCTGCTGTCGATGAAGTGATAGGCAGAATGGAAGAGTCTTTAAAAGAAATGTCAAATGAGAATTGTTCTTGTGATGACTGTGATGGAACAGGTAAATGCAAGGAGGAGAAAGATGACAACGGAGAACAAGCCGAAGAAGATGGTGAAAGTAGGGTTAATAACCCTTAGTGGGCAAGGAGACATGTGGAGGTTCCTAGTAACAGAAGAGCACTATAATTGGGTAATAGCTCCAATAATTGAGCCAGAAGACCACCCACAAAAATATTGCTGGGATGACCCAGATACCCCACAAGCAGTGATTGACTATAACAAAAGTACAGGTGATTATTTTGCACCATTCCTGACTTCAGTCTCTACAGGCTCTGGAGATAACGATAAAGCTCTAGCATTGCTAGAAGTAAACGAGGGAGATTTCAATTCATCCTCAGAACTTGTTCAGTTTATGAAAGAACACGCAGATTATGAAATAATCGGTGAATATGAGGGGTGTATATATTGAACATAGACGAAAGAAAGGTACCATGGAAGGAAACTTCGATAAGTTTAACAAGTCACAGATAGACGAAATTATTAGAGTGCGATATAACTTTCGTAGAAATCTAATAGGAAAGAGGGAATAAATGAGTAGATATCAATTAGTAGCTGTGCCATATAGTGCAGCGGAGAAAGCACAAATGGCGAAGGAAGCAGCACAGCGGGCTATAGACGCTAAAGCTGCTTTTTCCGCTTTGAATTGGAAAACAATCCAGGCAGCACAAAAAACATACATGATTAAAGCTCATGACTGCTATGGTGTAGATCAACAGCATATTGATTGGGTAGTGAAATATAATATCACTAACAATCCAGCAAATCATGTATTTGATGTACGTGCAGGAACACAGGCAGAGTATATAAGTCATCCTGGAGAACTTATAGTAACTATAACTCCAAAGACACATTGGTTTAAGCACGATTGTGCTGATGATCAAGGGATGAGCCAAAACAGTAACATCATTGAAGTGCTAGTTAAGAAAGGCATTCTAAGTTCTGAGGGTGGCCCATTCGAAACCTGTTGGGAAAGCGATTTGTCTGAAGAAGACGCCATTACACAACTCAAAGCGGCTGGATTAGTACACGTACTTATGCAAGACATAGGTGAGTGTGCACAACCTAGATGAGCGAAATATCCTACAGAGTTTATATGGGGTTCCTAATATTCATAGTAGGAGCCTCAATTTGCGTGGTAATTTCACAACACCAAAACACCAGGAAATTCATGGCAAAAACTGATGCTTACATAGAACAACTGGAGAAAATGGAAAATGATAGAATTACTTACCGTGATGGCACAAGGTGTGATAGCGGCACTATTTATAATAGCGATAGTTTACATAGCTGTATTTGGAAAAACAAAGAAAGTGAGTAACACACATGCCTGTGATAATTGTGGACACAACTGTTCACCTAAACCTAAGAAAAATGCGACCCATAAGTAATCTTTTACCTTACAAAGATAGTAGTGGCTACCCAATACAGCTTGGAGACACACTGGTGTCAGAGCATTATGGCTACACAGTTATAGTCAGGTATGATCCAAAGTTCCATGATGTGTACGCTAGGCTAACACGTCCGTGCCAAAGATCACTAAGAGACATTGGTTACGCCCTCAATGAGGGGAAGGATTATAGAGTAGTATATTCTAGGGCAAGTCATGGATGACATACACAGACGTACTGAAGGCGACAATAGGATGAATCTAACTGTCCGTAAGGGTAGAATAAGAATCCCAATAGCACTTAAGCCGTGCCCTTTCTGTGGAGGAAGGGCAAAGATCCAAAATCCACTATATGTAGACCCTAAAGTCAATGTGTGGTACTGGTCGGTAGAGTGTGTAGTTTGTCAAAATGAAACAAGAGACGTAGAATATCAAGTATGGGCAGAAGAGTCATGGGAGAATAGAGCGTGAGTATAAAAGATGCAGCCAACCAAAGGGAAGCACCAAAGAGATGGCAGACTTAGCAAAAATCCAGATAAAATCGAAATTAGATACATACTGTTTAGTGATAAGGAGACCTTTCTGGAGATACTTCCACAAGACTCATATGACTACAGGGACTACGACTCAGCAGCTCACACACTCAATGTGTCACTGGATAGGGCAAAATGGGACGATATATTTCGAAGAGCTCCGGACGCTAGGGTAGATCCTTTTGGATGCAACTACTAGTGTACACCTCGACATGGATTTCCCACGAAGGGGTATACGGACAAAGCTCTGCGTACGGTTCTCAACAGGGAAGGTATGCTTCGTTCCGTTACACCTGACAAGAGAGCAAAACTACTACAGACACAACCTCAGCATGTTTATCGAAGGTGCCTACCCAGATATAGCAGACACCTTAGTGGTATACTGGGGTATCTGGGATAGGCAAGAGGTTGACAGAACAGAGGCAGTAGAGTTAATGGAAGTCCTGGATACACAATATTTTACAACAACAGATTTTAGATCACAATATAGGAGTGCATACTATGACAAAGCAGAGTATTAGAACAAGCCACCACATATGGTGCAGCTTCGGAGCAAACGATAGCACTGCACATGATTGTCCGCAGTGTTTAGTTCTTGAGGAACAATTTCCCCCTGACGGTCCAGGTGTTATAGAAGACACAACACTATCAATAGAGGGCCCGCCTAAGCCAAAAAGAGTCCAGAAATACTGCCAATACTGTGGGTCACAGAACCTTAAGTCACATGATGCAATAGTATTTGGTGATCCTGGCATACACACAACTTATGAATGTCTGGATTGCCCTAATGACTAAAAGAAGCCTACTATATCAGTACCAGAACGGAAATGTAAACGTAGAGCTATTTGACGACGGCACAAAGATCAAGGAATATCCAGATAAAGAGGTACCATTCCCAGATCTACCAGACAGTATAGATCTTAAGATTACAGACTATTGCGATTTAAACTGCCCTATGTGCCACGAAGACTCTAACATGGGTGGGAAAGAGATGAACATGCTACGAGTGATGAACTACTTACGGCCTCTCAACCCGGGCACTGAACTAGCTATAGGAGGTGGTAACCCACTATCATTTAGAATGTGGCCAGAGATGCTGCAGGATATGTCGTCCCAGATGAAATTGGTACCAAACTTAACAGTAAACGAGTACCACCTGTTTCACCACCGTGCAACAGTAGCAAGCCTAGTTAATGAGGGACATCTATATGGTGTGGGTATCTCCAAAGATGTAACTGGGAGAGCTAACAATGGTAGATCCTATGATCTAATGGATGATCCTAAATGGGGATGGCCAAACGCCGTATACCATTTTGTAGCAGGTGTACATGACATCGAGCAGTTAGAGGGTCATACCAAGGTACTTATTCTTGGGTATAAGAGTAAAGGTAGAGGGGTAGAGTATGCTAAATTTAAAGATGTAAAAGAAAATCTATATAAATGGGCGACACACCTACCATTATACTTTGACAAGATGCAAATAAGTTTTGATAATTTAGCAATAGAGCAGCTAGATGTTAAGCGGTTTTTATCAAAAGAGCAGTGGGACAAGTACTTTCAAGGACACGATGGCTTTTCCTCTATGTATATAGACGGGCCCTCACTAACATACGGAATCTCATCTACAGATCCAAGAAGATTCCCGATAACAAATATAAGGAGCGACTTTGAAAACGTCAGGAGACTCGCAATCATGGATGCAACCTTTTCATGATGGTGACCAAAGCAATACAAAGTTCTATTTCACCCTAGATGAAATGTATAGACAGCAGCAGAACGGCGCACTTAGCCATAGTTATTCTTGCTGGAGCGTCAGACCCATAGTTTATGAAGAAGCGGTATATGGCCAAGTTATATGTCTTAATCTAGATGGTGTGGACATTGACCCAGTTAAATTTAAAGAGGAAGACTCTGAGACCATGCAGATACCTGAAGAGGCTGGCATCAAGCTTATAATATACATGAAATTCGGTGACATCGATGTCTATACAGGATTCTTTAGAAAAGTAAGATCAACAACCACAAGAGCATCATCACAGTTAATCCGTGATTATACTGAACAAATTTTAGATATACATTGGTTCGACACCAATAATGATCTTATAATTGGGAGACGGGAAAAAGCCCTCAAACTTACAAAATCACAGTGGCATAATAAAGTTGCCAGCAGATAGGAGATAGTACAATTAAAGATAGCACATTTTTCAGCGCTCTCAGCCCGAAAAGAGCATATTATATTAATAGGGGCGTGAAGATATTCAAAGAGAAGCTATTTGGTGAAGACAATGCCAAGATAGTAAAGATCACTGTGGCATCCAGCACGTTAAACAGAAGCTTCCCTGAGGGAGCAGCAGGTCTAATTACTGATGAAGGTAACAACCACTTTCTGATATGGATTAAGCACTCATATACACCCGACATTAATGAGATGCTACACACATTGGCCCATGAAATGGGGCATGCTAAGGATATGTTCCTAAAGGACTTGGAGCAAGTTCCCGGAGGCATAAAGTTTCGTGACAGGCTATACCCAAATGTTAGTTTAGCTCACGCAGTGCAATGGGAGATCCGCCCCTGGGAGATTCATGCGGAAGGGTTGCGTAAATTCCTAATGGATAACTATGGCAAAGAGGTATATGCTAAAGCTGGGCCAAGTAAGCACCAAGGCCTATAACCAAAACGAAACATGAAAATAGATTTTAGATTCAACCAGCAACAACAGATGAGTCCATCAGAAGAAGAGGATACTCTACGTAAGATGGTAATGGTCGCAGGCAACACATGGCTAGCACAGGTATTAAAAGGTGAGGCCATTGATAAACGCACAAAGATAGTAAACTCTTTCCGAAGTGGAACAAGTTACACCTGGGACAACCATACACAAAAAGGTGTTACTACTGTCATGCCTGGGCGCACAGATGCAGATAGAGAAGAGTCCATAAGGTCCCTACTATATCAGAAACCTATCGAGTTCTGGGTACAGAGGTACTTAAATGAGTTCTCCCTCGCTAACCTTAACTACTGCCTAGGAAGTGCTATGAGACAGGGATACACATATGTAATTGAGGTAGAGATGCACCATTAAAATGGTATAAGATATTTATGAGAGCATTAGTTCCTATAAATTTTAAGGAGAAATTAACGAATGTCTGACTATGACAGAATAAAGAAATGTAAGATAGAAGAAGTATTAAAACATGTGAGCCTCAATCAAGAGGACAAGCCAGTTACTGTCAAATTTGGAAGTAAGATGGTCCACATGGGTAGTAAACGTTATCTCAATTTCAAGGCACACGGGAGCACTTGTGTGACCTGCGGTTTAGTCGGAACTCATTTCTGGCTGGAACGGCATAAGAATCAGAAGACTGGTCGGTTCCATTTTAATATGTATGGGACTAATGGGGATGGAGAAGAGGTAATGCTTACAAAGGACCACATCATACCTAAAGCAAAGGGCGGGTCCGATGAAGTAGATAACTTCCAAGTAATGTGTCAACCATGCAACGGCTCTAAAGGTGACAATTACTTGAGTGAGGCCCAGCTTATACATCAAGGAAAAGTACAAGCAACGCTTAAAATACTTGGGCCACTTGAAAAGCTATTTCTGGATACAAATAACCAGTATATGGATTTAGTAAATACATGTGATCATGATCTAGTACGAGATAAAGATGGTAACTCTGAATGCGTAGTCTGCAAACAAAAGTTCCTTGGGCATTGCCCACAAAGTCCCTCAAAGTTATGTAACTATGAGAGCAGTGCAGGAGCTATTGTTAACGATTGTGTACACTGCGGTAAAAGCTTCAATGAAATGGTGAAAGAGCTAAAATATGATTAACTTAAATGAACACTTGTTAGCCAAGGCTATAACCCTGGCTGTAGTATCGCACAAAGAACAGATTGATAAGAGCGGTCTTCCTTATATCATGCACCCACTTCGGGTCATGGAATCAGTAAGAGCACTTGGTATCCCACACATGATAGTAGCAATATTACATGACATCGTGGAAGACACCCCAGTTACAATAGAAGAGATTGAGAACAAATTCGGTGAGGTTATCGCTGAAGCAGTAAATGCTATTACGCACCCTAAGAGTGAGCCGTCAGAAGAGTATCTTGCCAGAGTTAAAGCTAATCCTTTAGCACTGACAGTGAAGTTTAAAGATATTCATGATAACATGCTACCAGAGAGGTTGCAGCTATTACCTATGAAAGATAGGGAAAGAATGATCAGGAAATATACAAAAGGCTTAATATACCTGGCATCGTAATTAAATACAAAAATGTATGGAGAGACAATGACACAAGAACAAGAAGTAAAGGGCACCACTGGAGAGAACTTAGATATATTTCCAGAAGAAATCTTTTTTATCCACAATATTGCTGGCAGTAATTTTGCAGTAAAAGAAGATCCTAATGCAGGATGGGATGGATTCTATGTAGAAGCAGATGGAATTGAGGCTGCTGTCATGACAATCTATTCTTTGGACGGGATTCAGTACCTTGCAAAGGTTAAGAAGTATAGCCTAGTACCGGACAAAAAGATTAACTCCGATGGAGTTATTCGTTGCACCGTCGACGATAATGATTATGTGTCAAAAAAAGCATCAGCAAGTGCACTAAAGAAGTTGCAGGCGTTGAATGTAGATCAGCTCAGAGCTAAGACTCTGTTCGGGATCAACAAAATCGACACAGACGCAGACTCTGACAAGAAGTCAATGAAAGAACTCTACATGATGGCAGATAATGGTCAGGTAGAGGGGTTCAAGCTTGAGACAGTGGGGGAATTTGTTGCCAAAATTGGGGGCCCAATGCAGCTTGTCGATTTTATCAAGGGAACGCGCAAAGCGCGCAAACCTTGGAAGGTCATGGAAAAATTGGAAGCGACAAAAATTGGGAAGTCGTAGAGACGCAGCAGACAAGGCAACGCATATTGATGAACCTGTTGACGCTGGCGGACCGGGGTCTGACACCCCGGAAGAAGTAGCGCCAGCCTTACGCGGCAATAAGACTTCTGCTGAAGGAAGATCTCCTGAAGATGAAAAGCCTACAGAGGCAAGATCATTCTTCAGGCAGTATAGTAGGGAGGGTGGGAATCAGTTTTATCCCATCGGCCCTACTAAACAGGTATTACCTCCAGGATTATATATCTGTAGGCATAATCAATCACGTGGTACGTTTGCTGAGCTATTAAACTATAGCACGGACGAACTGATCGATTTCCCTGATAGTATCTCACAAAAGATCACTGAAGAAATAAAAGTATTTTGGACTAAGCGCGAGATTTATAAAGAGCGTGGTGAACAGCACAAACGAGGCTATCTCCTTTGGGGACCGCCAGGTGGCGGCAAAACGAGTCTGATTACATCTTTAATTCAGGGATTTATTGATGATGGTGGGGTAGTATTCATGTTCACTGGTATGACTAAACCATACCTTGAACCATTCCGAGATATTGAGCCTGATAGGAAAATCATGATAGCAATAGAGGATATTGATACATGGTTCGAGTACGGAGAAGAGCAGGAAGTGCTCTCATTACTTGACGGTGAAATACCTTTGGTAAATACTGTTGTAGTCGCAACTACGAACTATCCAGAGAAACTACCAGATCGTATTAAGAATCGACCAAGCCGGTTCGACAGAGTATCATATATTAGTAACCCAACTGAAGCACACAGAACTATCTATCTTGAGAAAAAGGCATTAAGTCTATCTAGAAGACAGGTAGCAAAGTGGGCTAAGGATACCAAGGGCTATTCCTTCGCTCACTTAAAAGAGCTAATATTAGCAGTAGAGGTATTTGGCGCTACTTATAATGAGACACTAGAAAGATTAAATGAAATGCGCAAGGCAGAGGCCTCAAGTGAGACCTATGAAGCCGAGATGCGTGGTGAAGCGCCTAATAAAACAGTTGGGTTCAATAGCAATTAAGTGGATGGGGGGGGGCAACTCCCCATCCAACATAGAGGAGACGTTGGTGAGCCAAGAAGAACTAAATCTAGATATAGTCCCTCTTGAGATAACAGAGGAACCAACCCCACCACAAGGTATCAGGGTAAAGATGATGCCACCAATAGTAAAATTTGAAAACGAGAGGCAACGAGCATGGTTCATGGAGAATGCAGTAATGGAAGAACAGGTACCAATCTCGCCAAGTGGTGGACAAAAGCAAAACATAATTCCATTAAAGGACCTCCTAAGAAGCCTCAAAAGCTAAGAGGGTCAATTACCAGAGCAATAGACAAAGGACATACCATGTGGATATTGAGAGATATAATCCGGCGCGAGACCAAGAAATACTAAAGGGATTATTCTAAAACCAGAAAGCACATACTATGGAAAAAGCACGAAGATTAGTAATATCAAAGATAGGAAACTTAAATTTAAGTTTCACAGCACACCGCTCACCTAATGCTCCAGCAGAAGCAGTATATTCTAGAGAGTGTGGTGAAGATCTTATAATGCACCATGATGAGTTTGATTCAATCTGTGCAATAGAAACAAAAAGCCAGGCTGGAATAGAGTCTCTCTTTGCTTTACTTAGCGAAAATCATACGCAGATATGCACCACTAACAAATCAATACGACGCCATCTGAATAGGATGCGTGACCTACATGCAATGACAACTGGTGAAAAAGATAATAAGAAAAGAATTGAAAAGGGTATTGAAGTGGCTACCCAACTGAAACATGTAATGCACATAATACAGATAGAAAAGGCCACAATCCCAGATTCACAGCATAATATAAAGGAAGAGTATGACCTTGTATATGCTGAGGGGTTGACTCTATTAAATGAGGTATTCGTAAAATCATGTGGGATTAACCCTGGACAAATTACAATCAATGGAAAAAAATACCCATAATGGAAACAGTCAACTCAAACATATATAAAAAGAAACTAGAGAGTCACCTCCAAAAGCTGAGGCACATTTTAGACTCAGGGTGGGCCAGCTCCATGATTGGATACTCTCTAGCATCAAATAGAGATCTAGAAAACAAACCAAGGATGTTCAAGGTAGTATACAGATTAGCATATAGGCCTAGAAAAGAAAATTTTAATATATAACCAGGAGATCAAATGAGTATTTTTATGATCGACGTTGAAAGCGATGGTTCCATTCCAGGGCCTAACGACTACTCAATGGTATGTTTTGGTGCGGTACTAGTTGATCGAAATTTTAAACTAGAGAAAACATTTTACGGGAAGACTGCCCCGATATCCAAGAACTGGGACCCGAAAGCATTAGCCATATCAGGATTCTCAAGAACACAGCACGAAACATTTGAAGACCCGTTCATAACAATGACAGCCTTTAAGGAATGGGTACTGACAGTGAATGAGGCACGAAGGCCTATATTTATGGCAGACAATAACGGTTACGACTTTATGTTTTCTCATTTTTACTTCGAGCACTTTCTGGGGCACAAACAAGATCCTTTTGGATGGAGTAGCAGAAATCTAGCAGATATCTATCATGGGTTAACTAATGATATGTGGAGCAGCTTTAAGCATTTAAGGAAGGCACCTCACAACCATGACCCTAGATCCGATGCCTTAGGAAATGCACAAGCTTTTCAATATATGGTACAAAAGATGGGGCTTAAGCTATGAAAAAATCAATTTTAATAAACGGTTGGTTCAACGATAAAACTGGCCAAGGGATAGCATGGGGTATGGAATATAGAAATAAGAGCTATCGTAATTATTTTGATGTCCAGGAGATTCTCTTTGCGGAGGAATTACCAAATGGCGGTGGCGTCATAAGAGTATATAGAGCAGATTTCATGTGGGAAGAATATGACCATAGAGCTAAAAAGAGGCATAAAGGCAGCATTCCAGACCTATACATGCTACGTATGGGACAGATGCACTCTTCTGATTCTGATGTAGAATATGGAAGACTAATAAGTGATGGTACATTTACTTTAATAGGCTCAGAAAATGGGCTAGCTGATGTTGTAAATAGATTACAACTAGCAATAACCAATATAAATTAATGGCAGTAATGCAAATAGAACCTGCAGCAGCGTATAAACCTGCGGTAGGTCCAAAGGGTCAGAAACTACTTGACCAAATCCTACGGGATAAAAATAAGAAATACATTTATGAGTATAAACTAGATGGCTCACGCTACCTGGCACATATGCACACATCAGGTATTACTTTTACTAGTAGACGCATCAGTGATGTAACTTCAAAGTTTGCAGAGTACACTGGTGGAAAGATGCAGCATTTAAATATCGCAGTATCAGGCCATAATGGCACTATTTTAGATGGCGAGCTGATGGCAACATCTGCGGCTGCTATGAAGGGTGGATCATACCAAGTATTTGATATTCTTTTCTACAAAGGCACTGATGTAAGAGATCTCCCGTTGAAAAACAGAATACCTTTTAGAACTAAAGCTATTGCAGAGATGAAAACCCAGTACCCTTTAGTAGATATTCATGAAGTCGAGGGAATTCCAATCATAGATGCCAACCTAGTGCGCGAGTCTTATGCACGCTATTTAGATACTGGTGGAGAAGGCTTCGTCCTTAAGAATCTGGATAGTCCTTACCTCACTGGGTCACGTTCACGTGATATGTGGGTTAAGATGAAGAGAGAAGAAACTTATGACGTTATTATCAAAGGCTTTGAGAAGAGCGATAGTGCTAAATATGGTCCAACAGGGCTCGACACTTTCAGACATCTCTACGGCTACCAATATGACTCCGGGGGAGAGTTGGTACTGGTATCGAATATACCAGCAACATCCTGGACCGATGCCGCCCATAGAGATCTTAGAAGTGCAGGCCTCACAAATCTTGACGGCAGAATTGCCGAAGTTGGCGCAATGGAGCGAGCCTCCAAAGGAGTCAAACTAAGACATCCACGCTTCATAAAGTGGCGCACAGATAAGAATGCAAAAGATTGTAAAATCAGTGAAGGTCATGACTAAAGACCAAATAGATGCAGTGGAATACCTATCCAGCATTGCTGGTTCCTATAGAGACGATTTAGAGTCTGGACTAGAGGATGGTATCTTTGAAGAAGGCCAAGAAAATGTAGAAGGTATTCTTGAAGCTACAATTATTGTTGAAGACATGGTAGCGGCTAACCAGGTATACGGATTTGAGGTTTGAGAACCGGAACTACAATCATAATAAATGGTACGAAATAAATGTAATGGTAGGCCCTGATGACATATTCAGGGTCATGATATCTTATGGACCCGTGGATGAAATACGTGTGGAGAATAAGCCTATTTATGAAGGAACTGTAGAAGGTGCTCTAAAAGCATTCGAGAAGAAGCGTAAAGACCGAATTAGACACGGTTATATACAAGTAGATTAAATAAAAATTATAAGCCTAATTTGTGGAATAAGAAAAATATAAACTAAACAAGGAGACTCTAAACATGAGTGGACGAATGACACAAAAAAGCTGGACCACGGAGCAGAATATGATACTGCACGGTCTTGCTGCAAACCCAGAACAGTACGCAAATAGAAAAGCTGTGCTAGATGCTATCTTGGAAAACATCCCAACAATCAGTGCGAGCAAAGCTTTGTACCATGCTATTACACATGAAAAAATCAAATTTAATATTGCTGCAAAAGCATTACATGGTGATGCTTTAGCTATGGCAACAGATATGCTTACCAACGGTTTTGACTCTGCAGCAACGCAGAAACAGGTCAAACTACAGTTTGGTACATATCTACCAACACGATACTATAACCGTGTAAGATTCACGTCACGTCGCGGTGAATACAATATCGTTAAAGATCCAGATAATCCAGGGCGTTTCACAATGCAGCAACGCGTTGAGATACGTGGAGAGATAAAGACCATGGATAAAGTTACATCTCAGACAGCCCAACAACAAATGGCTAGAAAAGTAGTAACTCGTCCAGTAACAAAAGATGTGTCGCTTGCTGGGGCTTCACACCTGTATCTCACTACACGCGCCAATCTATACAAAATCAAACAGATCAACTTCGCAGCTGAATCTCTTGGTCTTGACTTTGGTGCAATCATGTCACAGGTCAAAGAAGATGACTTGTCACGTTACACCCCACAGAAGATCTTACAGGATATCTTCGCTTCAAATGGTTTAGATGTAAACGCAATGTCAGTGTTTGCTCATCCCACTGCTCCAGAGAATGAAGCCTGATATAACTAAAGAAGAGTTTGTACAATCTTATAGATTCCTCCGCATACCAATGGCGTATGCGGGGGAGTCATTTACAAAAGGTCGCTTATTAGTATATTTATTAATGAGAGACTTGGCAGATGACACTATGAGGTTATACGAAGCTACTTACGAAGTACCGTTAACTGGGAAATTTCTTAAAGAGGCCTGGGAAGGTCTAACCCTCCGGGGTAGAAAGATTGTAGTTGAAGATCATGCTAAACTGGCTAACTTTTTGGTATCGTGGGACGATGACAATAAGATAGTAACAACAAAGCTTTTAAAAGAGTTTGGGTCTGATTTCGAATCCATCATGGATCATGTATTAGAATTACAAACAGAAGCCTCTGAAAGGGGTTGGACATTAATATGATAGAATCGGTAAACATAGCATTAAAGTTTCCAGAAGAGAGAATTCCTGCCCTACCTGGGCTGGAAAACGATACTCAAGTTAGAGCTGTTATAGCTCTTCATCTTGAGAAGACTTTGTTCTGTGAAGGAGATGAAGATTTATATAAAAGTCATATCGAAAATATATTTGATGATCTCAATATAGTCGCTCAAGAGACAAAGGATACTATTATAGGTATCCTAGAGACATATCAAGGATTCCTAGAAACCTTGGTATCTCACTTACATGCTCAAGGAGTACAGAAGATCAAAGAAGAAGGAACGTTTTCGTATGAGCTAGGAAAACATGCCTATTTTGACAATGACGAATACAAGTGGAAGCTCGACATTGAGGGATTACAGAAGGGTGAGGCTGACTACGACTCAATCGATCTCAGCGCGGGACAGACTGTTTTTATATTCAATCCCACTGTGAAACGTGATGCGAGAATCATAGTACATTCTGGCGATTTACCAGTACGCACTTCTGTGTCGGGAGCCTACCAAGGTGCTCAAGTTAGCAAACTACAGGCACACTTGCTTGCAAACTCACAATGTACGTGTAACGTAACACCGTGCACATGCGGAGCGTCAATAGCTGCAGCACCCCTTGATGACGAAGACGGGACGGAAGAGAACCCATTTGAACAATGGGACAAGCTGATGATGGACGCAACAGATCGAGACATTATCCTTGTTTTCAATGATGGCGAAGAGGTCATGCGTTTATAGGATTTTTATGGTATAAGAATATTAAGATGCGGCTGTATGATTTAATCCGATCATTGAAACTATGGAGAAACTTGGATGTTAGCGTAGACTATATCTAAAGGAATATTAGAAGTTTCATATCACGCCTTATTAGGCCAAACTGTAGTACAGCCGCACAATATTTGACTGGTGGTGACCCTGCCTGAGCATACTGAAATGTACAGGCCTCTAAGGGGAGGCAGAGGTGAAACACCCTCGTCACATTGGTTCAATTCCAAGCCAGTCACAAATACAGAGTTCTGTTCTAGTACTTATCCAAGAGGGATACCTCGTGACTAGTTCAAAGTGAATGCCAAGGGATAATTGGCAGATGCGACCCCCACGGTCGTGGCTCTGTAGAGAAGTTGGGGTGTTGCTCTTAATTGGGCAGCACCCTAGCCAATTTAAAAGCTGGCAAATGACTTAATTCGTTAAGCAATATGTAAATATATTGTCAGCATAATTTCATAAAATTGTTCAAACATAAAGGTAATGTAGTGTATTAGTTGTGACGTTGTTAGACTGATGGGAAGCATTCATGCGATACCAAGCTTACAAATGACAAACACCAACAAGACTACCAGCTATATAATTAGCAGAAACCTTTGAACACAAATAGAATGCTGCCGGACCGCTCATCCGGCAGTGTTTATTAAAACTTGGCAACAGTAGAATATAAGATTATTATTATATACTACTTAAATAAGATTAAGAATTTTTTTACATAATACATACCTGGATAAAATTCCCTGTTCTCTGGGTACGAGGACGATTCTCATATCGACAAATGAAGACGGTTTTTCTGGCACCCCGTTACAGTGTTAGGCCTTTTCTACTGAGATTACAGGCGCTAACCTCATAGTTTTAAGAGCACTCAAAACTCTTCGGAATGTCCAATCGTTAGGTTTAATAAACCACGGACACATTTAAGGTACGCCTGAATGAGAAAGTCAAAGCTTAAGAAACAGGAGCGTCACGAGAAAGATAAAAAGCTCGATCAGAATGGTCGTACCAAAGGGCAGATCAGGCGGAATAAAGTCAAGAAAGCTCGTAAAAGTTCCTTTTAAAGGAAAGCAGGTAATGGAAACAGGGACTAACCTCCCTGTTTTTTTTAGATAGTATATATGCAGAGGCGCTACGCCAGACAGTAGACAGGTAGGCGCTTCGCCTACATGAGATACTATATAACTAATAAATAGGGGCTCCCTATGTGGTGCATATAAATCAAGGATAGTATGAAATACGAAATATTTGCAGATGGGTCGTCAGACCTAGAGAAAGGAACATCAGGACATGGTTGGGTTATCTATCAAGATGGGAATTTTTATGATCAAGGATTTGGCTCAGCTACAGACGGTTTAACAAACAATCAAGAAGAGTATAATGCTGTTATCGCGGCATTGGAGAAGCTAAGCTACTCTACCAATACTGAAGAAGATGAAGTTCTCATTAAGACAGATAGCGAACTTGTAGTCAAGCAAGTAATTGGCTCATATAAATGTAAGAAACCACATTTAAAACCTTTAAAAGCCAAAGTATTAGAATTAATCAAAAACTCACCTATGAAAATCAGCATACAGCATGTGCATAGGGAGTATAATAAAGAGGCGGATAGTCTTGCTAGAGATGGTTTAGACGCTGCAAATCTGGAACAAGAATAATAACTAAAGAGAGGAATATATGATATATAAAATCATAACAATCCTATTCTTGCTGACTTCCCTCATTCTGGGTAAAACTGGGATCTCCCTTGAACAGCAAGAGTACAACGGATTCACTGAAAAGCAGATCAACTGTATTACACATGCATATGAGTTGGGAAAGCCATTTGATTTAGGTCATACCATGGCAGCAATAGCTTGGCAGGAATCCATGGCAGGAGTGTATCTAGTAAACATGCAAGACCCATCAGCTGGTGTCTTTCATAACAACTTAAAGTCTGTGCTTGCACGACACGAGGAACTGCGAGATACAGGATGGCAAAGAAACAGGATAGCACAAAGACTGATAGAGTCTATTGACTTCAGTGGTGCAGAGGCATTAGCCGAACTAAAATACTGGCAAAGTGTACACGGCGATAGAGCCTGGTTATTGATATGGCAAAGCTACAATGGTGGCTTCGCATTCAAACGGCCAAATAGCAAAGGCTATAAGGCATCATTGGGATACTCACACAAGTTGAGTAGAAAAGTGCAGTTTCTTATTATGAACGAAATATTCGAAACAAAAGAGGTTAAACCAGGGGAGTCTTAGGCTCCTCTTTTAAATGGAAATTAAATTAAAATTAAATGAGTATTCGTGGAAGCTATTTTTAAATACTGCTGACATGGATCGTGATTACATAGATGCGTCGGACTATTACGATTTTACGAAAATACATGAGGCTCTAATAGAGCAGTACAAACTTTGTAAAGAACAAGAATTGGAAGATATAGACGACACCGTGAACCCAAAACAGATTGATTTATTCGAACAGGAAGAAAAATGAGTAGAGTAAGAAGAACATCAGAAGAAATAGCGGCTGGATTTCCGCACGAGCTTAAGATCGAAGGGGTGCTCTTTGAAGATTGGAGCGCCAAAAAAGATAAAGTCAGGACAGTGATCAAAGAAGACACGGCAACGCAGGTTGGTGTAAAAAGAACCCAAGAAGAAATTGAAGCTGGTTTCCCACTCGAGGAAAAGCGCAATGGGGTTCTTCTAGCTGAATGGCTAGACAGAACAAAGAAAGCTGTAAATGCTGGAAGAAAAGCAGCAGTATTAGACCCACCTCCAGAAGTAAAACAACCTCCAGTACCAAAAAAAAGGGAGATAGAGTATGTTAAGCACACAGAGACTATCATTGTTAAAACCGACGAAAATGCTGAGGAATTACGAGGACTTATTCAAGAAGCATATGATAGTTGCGTGTGGGAGTGGAAAGAAGTTCCTATTGATTCTAAATTTAAAGTCTCAAGAATGAAAACACTCGGCAGTCAGGGGTGGAGGTACGCATACATATTTGACCCCAAATGCGTTGACTCAAATTCTAAGAAACCACAAATCATGATGTTTCAACGGCCAAGAAGAAAGAAAAAATAATGGAAGTATCGGTAGCACT
>Ga0307988_1000768_pt1 | contig 20632 bp, 4 predicted proteins | sample EllFjometagen183_FD_203166 | JGI IMG/M metagenome (GOLD analysis project Ga0307988, IMG submission 203166) | Marine microbial communities from Ellis Fjord, Antarctic Ocean - #183 | ecosystem: Environmental > Aquatic > Marine > Unclassified | place: Southern Ocean | collected 2014-10-08 | reverse complement strand
CGGTGCCCGAATCGGTGATCAGCTTTCGGTTGACAAGCCGTTCTTCCCGGCCGGGCGCACAGACGCCGCGACAGAAACCGCATACGGTGTAGTAGAACCAGTCGGGATCGAAGACCGCCTGCCGATAATTGTTAAAACAGTTGTCGATGCCCTGCATCTGAGGGTCCGCCTTCTGCAGACTGATACACAGCGCGTCAAGCTCCTGCTTTTCTTCGGGCATTGTGCGGGCAAGTCGGTAGGGACTCCAGTTGGACCAAGTCTGGGAAGCTGCCAATCCCTCATATCCGGTGCAGCCGATCCAGCAACAGGTGTTGGGCCGCTTGCGGGATATGGTTTCAGTAACGCCGGCAACTGTAACTTGAGTCGATGCTTTGGGGTGAATCATATCCACAGGGCAGACCAAGCTACACATTTTGCAGTTGTCGCAGGGATGTTCTTCATCCGGAATGGGTGTGTCAGGCGTCAAAGTCGCGGAGGTTATAACACTCCCAAGCTCAACTAGGGCACCGTATTTCCTTGTCAATAAATTGCCGCTCCAGCCCAAACGCCCGATCCCTGCTGCCAAGGCCCCGTAGCGGTGAGAAAATTCTGGATAAAATTCCGTCATCTCTGTCACATCGGCAGCGGCTTCCTCAGGTCGATAGTTGTTGTTGACATCTACGTTGATGGCTTCGTAGCCTTCCGATCGTAGTAGCGCGGAAAGCGCATCGCCGATTTTATAAAGCGTCTGCGCAATGACTTTTCGGTTGTCGCAGTGAGATTGCCACTCTTTTTTGCTGATGAAATCTTTTACGATATTCTTATCCAGCGAAACCGCAAAAGAAATAACCGAGTTTGCAGTTGGCAAAAGGTAGCTTGGATCGGCGGAGGGTGGACCGTCTGCAAGAATATCTCTTGAGGTTATGCCGACCAAATCAGCACCAAGGCTCAAAACCAAGGATTTCAGTTTTGTTTCTGCAAATCCCATAGGTATCTCTCCTTAGAACGATTTTGTTGCCAACGGGTAACGACAATCCCTAGTTTTTGTATGTTCTCATATCTATGGCTAATAATCCCTTATAAATCCCGATTTTCAACACAGAGGTGACAAATTCCAAGAGCGATCAATTGCTCGCTACACTTCGTTAGCAAATGTCTATAGAAGTTTTGATCGCGGCAAAATCTGAAATGACTATCGAATCAAGTTTGAGTTACTATCACCAGAGAAGTTCCTATTGAATAAATTTGCTCAGTACTTTAGGTATGGGGATCAAATGATAAAAGGGGGATTATATGAGAATGATGCTATTGCTGGTTTGTCTGATTTCTCCACCTTACGCAGGAGCCGCAGACAAGTACGACAATAAATTCTGAAAAGATCCGGTTGAATTGCAGCAGTGGGCCAACATGCTTGCAGAGAACCCCGACTCTGATATTGTCGCTGCTCTTCATTCTATATGGATTGGCTTATGCGTAAAAGTTGAAGCTCATAGTCTGACAACAGAAAGAGCCAATAAGATATTTGAGGATTCCAGGTGGGGGATTATTGAATCAATAAAAGCGCAGGAAGAGAAACCAGAGAAAGAGGCGACGTAAAAACAACATAATACCAGAAAGTGAGGACAGGATGGTGACAACCCCCCGCCAATTAAAAAGGGACTCACAGCTCAATGCCGTAAGTCCCTGATTTATATGGTTCCACAAGCTTGGCGAAAGTGGACATTGCGAAGAAATCTTATATTATTGATTTTTCCCGTAGATCTGGAAAAACTCCAGCCAGTACTATTTTTTCTTTTCAAGCTCAATTTTGGTGGCTTCTTCATCAGAAACACTCATATAAATATGGGCTTTTTCGACCACCAGCACGTAATTTCGGTTCAACGAAAAACCATAAGTCTCTGCCATTTTTTTATTGTCTTTATTTAATTTTTTCATGGCAGCAGCAATTTCTTTTTTAAGACTTTTCTTCAAACCCTTGGTCTGTGTCTGTTCAAGTTGGTTTTGCAGTTGTATCACCCGCTGGCGCTGAGACTGCATTATTTGCACGTTTTTCTGAAACTCCTGATTCGCTTCCACCGATTCAAGGGTGCTGACCTTGATCAGCTTTTGCTGAGTCGAGCTACTTTCTTCAGCTTTCGGGCTCTCGTCTTTGGCCATCGCAGGGCTGCACACCGCTGCTAAAAGGACCAACAACATCAATCCAACAACTTTCATCATACTCTTTTTGAAACGCATTCAATTCTCCTTCAACATAATAACTATTTAAGTTAAAAAGCTACAACCAACCCGAAATGACCAAGCGAATCGACCCGATCATCCTGACTCTCGCCAATTTGTTGCCAGCCATAATCAAAACGCATTGAAATATTAGAGCGAAATTGATAACGACTGCCGACACCAAGACTTGACAGAGTAAAGTTGCTAGAGCTGTCGCGATTATTAACAAACCCATAATCCCAAAAACCTAGCAGTTGTAAATTACCAGCACGAAACGGAAGATTCAGGAGTGAAGAGATATCATAGTTGGGAGTACGAATTTCGTTGGTCAGCAATAACCCTTCATCTCCATTGCCTTCACGCTCTTCAAATCCGCGGACACTGGCATAACCACCTAACCCAAGTTGCTCACTACCCAACAACGGACCATCGGAGAATTGCACATGTGCTTTGGCTGCCCAAGAAAAGTCCCTCGGTAACGCAGTAATACGGTCAAGATCGAGTTCATAATAAATATACTGCGCAGATGAACCCTGTTTGTACTCGTCAAAGGCCTTATCTTTGTTATAGGACGACAAGTCGCCGGGGCTGCTGACTAACTGCATGTGGAATGCAGTGCGACCCCAGGTGTCAGGCATAGACCCACCATAGCCCAGCACAACCTGTAGCACTTCCGTCTTCTTATCAAAAACCGGCGAATCACTAAATTCCAAATCGCTGTTACTAAATTTATATTCTAGACCGAGGCTGAGATCATGACGAAACAACCCTATCGGCGGAAGATCCCTCACGTAACGCCCGCTGAGTTCCCAGCTGCGTGCCACCAGTAAAAAGGGATCAATTTCCGGGCGGCTCTTGGCATAAGCTGCTGAGAAATGGACGGTATCGTGCCAAGCCAGGGGGATTTCATATTGCAGCGAGTGAGCTTTCATGCGAGAGGGCTCTTCGCTGGTGGTAAACTGATAATCGAAAAGATGTCCCAGACCAAAGGCATTGCCCCAGTTTAGACCCGCCAGATAGCGATCACGGCCGGTTAACACATTCCCACTGTTTTCATATCCTCCATACACACGCAGCGGAAAACGATCTTCAGTTCGGAGAATAACATCCGTCTGACCTTTTTCTTCGCCCCGCGCCAACACCAAGTCGACGTGTCTAAATGGGTTTTTATTAAGCCAGTTGACGTCTTCGGCCAATGCATTACCGCGAATAACGTCCCCCGGTTGGGTCCGCACCTGCCCCTCAATGGCCTTGCTTTCAAACCAGCGATTACCTTCGGCGCGGACAGAACCAACTCGGCCCTCAACGACGACCACTTGCACAGTGCCTCCGGTAATATCCTGCTCCGGAACATAGGCATCGATAACCGGCGTGGACTGCGTTCGGAAATAGAGCACAACTTTTCTAAGAATAGCATTGAGGTCTTCAAGGGTCAGAGGTTGATTGAGAAACACCTCCATTTCCTCAAAAAAAGATTCCGGCAGATACCCATCTACCAAGATCCCTTTCATCTGCACTCCCCCTTTCAATACTTTCTCCGGGGCGCGTAAAAAAATCAGTCCACTGAGCTCTTTCAGTAATTGTTGCTGGGTGGCTGAGGAGCGCACCTCACGTACAGGCAACTCTGGCAATTGTGCAGGAACCACCTCTTTATGCAAGGTCTTAGGTGCGAATTTCTCCAGATCCTGTGCATACACAGGGACACACCACTCCAAGCAGAAGCAGTATTGCTATGCCCGGTAATAGTCGTTGATAAATAACTGCCTGCATTTAAGTTCCTCCCTTATTCATTTTCAAAACGACATGCCCAACTGGACATTTCGTCACTAATCCAGATAGTCGGCTCTCCGACGCTGTTTTTCACGCGACTCGCCAGCAAAGTAGGCACCAAAGCCAACGTCGATTGCTCCAACCTCATCGGCAAAGCCAGTGGCTGACGAAATAACTCCTCCGAAACTGAAGTCGGCCGATTGTTTAAATTCAATTTTAAAGGCTGGCAACTGTTGCAGCAACGGTAGTTGTGGAAGATCCATCTGGCTATCCAGAAAAGTCTGTACTTTTTCATCAATACTAACAAAGGAAGAATTACGACTATCGATCAGAACCAAATTATCATCATGATTGACCACCTGCCAGACACCACCCTCATTAACGATCGGTACCTCTACACCGACGTCATCGGCGATCGGTACCTCTACATTGCCGGTTGCCGGAGTCACAGAAAAAGCGGTTTCATTAGCAATGGCCTGATCTATCACAGCGTTATAGTTACTATCGGTTACGGTCAGGCCAATACCATAAACCGGGTAGAAACCAACATTACTGGCACTGGAAGCGTTGCTCATCCACAGGGCTTCGCCAGAAGTTACATCGGTCATTAGTTCGCCGTTCTTCAAGCCAGCAATCGTACCAACGAGGGTCGGATTAGCACCGCCATATTCACGAACAATAGCATCGGCGGCATAGATCAAGGAGGCCCGTTCAACGATCAGCGCAGTACTGTTATCCGCTGCCTGAATAAAGTTATAATTCACTGAACCATATCCGGTTCCAGTCACGCCATAAATACCAACATCACTGGTTGCCGTAGAACTCGGAACCCAGTCTTCACTGCCGCTAAGAACCGATGTGTCTTGGCCTAACTTAAAGCCACTGATAGTCCCACTCAAGGTTGGATTAGCATCACCGTATTCGATGGTGTTGATATCCGAAGCATAGGTCAGAGTCGCCTTGTCGATGGTCAAAGCAGTGGCATTGCCTGTCGCTTGAGCGAAAGCATAATTGCCGGAGCTATATCCACTGCCGGTGATGTCATAACTGCCGGCATTGCTGGTCACAATCGTGCCGGTCGCCCAATTGACACTGCCACCAAGGTCGGAAACGTTATCCTCTCCGGCAAAACCAGTTAAGCTACCAGAGGTAACAGGATTCTCTTCACCATACTCACGAGAAACGAGAACAGCAACGTAGTTCAACATCGCTTTATCAACGGTCAGATGGCCATCGTTGAAAGTAATGGCATAATTACCCGAAGTTAACCCTTGTGGGGTGATGATGTAACGTCCCGCACCAATAGCACTTTGAGCGCTACCGCTGTAACTGATGCTACCACCGAGGTCTCTCTCATCTTCAGTACTAACAAAACCACTATAGTTGACATCGTTGCCACCTGTATAAGCTTGGGTATCGTAGGTCTTAGTGTCATCCTTCGCGGTAATAGTCAAGGCAGCTGGCGTGATATTGGCGGTACTACTGGCAGTGGTATTGAACGTATAGTTAAGCGCGTCAGTACCTGTCACATTGATTGCCGCGACGTTGACGTTCTTGTTGTCGGCAACATGTCGATCGTCAAATGCGGCACTGCCATAACTCAGCTCCAACTCATCGGTACCAAGTCGGTCATCACTTAAACCTACCGTAGCATCGGTCGTTGCATCGTAAACTCGGTTGATGCCACTGGCACTAACGGTCAAGGCTGCTGGTGTGATATTGGCCGTTGTAACCGCGCTGGTGTTAAACGTGTAGTTGCCCGCGTCAGTACCTGTCACGTTGATTGTGGAGACATTAACATTCTTGTTGTCGGCAACATCTTTGTCCTCAAATGCAGCACTGTCATAACTCAGCTCCAACACATCGGTACCAAGTCGGTCATCACTTAAACCTACCGTAGCATCTGTCGTTGCATCGTAAACTCGGTTGATGCCACTGGCACTAACGGTCAAGGCTGCTGGTGTGATATTGGCCGTTGTAACCGCGCTGGTGTTAAATGTGTAGTTGCCCGCGTCAGTACCTGTCACATTGATTGTCGCGACGTTGACATCCTTGTTGTCGGCAACATGTCGATCGTTAAATGCGGCACTGCCATAACTCAGCGCCAACTCATCGGTGCCAATTCGATCATCAGTTAAATTAACGCTAGCATCGGTGCTGGCATCGTAAACCCGGTTGATGCCACTGGCACTAACGGTCAAAGCTGCCGGAGTAATGCTGGCGGTTTGCGTATCACCTGTAAAGGTGTAGTTAGAAGCCAAACCACTTCCGTCTACCAGTGCTAGGGAGTCAAGGGTGACAACTCCGTCTGTGACGACATTCTTGCTAGCTAAGGTACCACTGCCACTTAGCCCCAGGTCCTCAGTACCAACAAGGGTGCCGAGGGTAAAGATATCGTTTGCAACTACATTGGTACCATCATAGGTCCGACTTCCGGTTAGGGACACGGAGTATGGGTCGATGTCGGCTGTGGTCGTCGCAGTATTGTTCGCCAAGGTGTAGTTACCAGCATCATCACCTGACAGGGTTATTTCGGTAATATTAACTAGAATCTCATCATCTGCTACATTTTTATCACTAAATGCACCGCTGACACTGTCAACGGTTAGTTCATCATCACCAAATATGCCGGTAAAGGCAGCAGATCCAGAATTCAATGTCACATCTGTTCCACCATCATAGACTTTATTATCGGCGGTAATTCCAGTAACGGCGCTGATGCTGGCTCGCGTGATTTTACCAATATCAGCCGACGCTGTTCCTGCCGCCAACTGATAGCCATAGACGCTGACATCTCCATTACTGGCAGAAGTAATAGTCACATCCGCAACGGTGATCGTTTTAGTGTCGCCAACATCCTTATTATCAAAGCTACCACCTGAGGAACTCAGCACCACAGCATCACCATCAACAAGACCGCCGACCGTGTAGATAACTTGGGTCAGATCTGCATCAACATCTGCGTTGTAGACGCGTTCAACGCTACCGGTCAGTGCTACGCTCAATACAGGAGCTAAGGTGTAGAGCAGACCATTACCTGTGTCTGCAACTGCGGTACTGCCATATGTAGCGTCGTATTGCTTGAAGTTTGTAGTTAATCCGTTCAGGGTGTCTAGGGTCGGGTCAGTTGACCAGACTTGCCAATGGCCGGTCACTACTCCCAGAGCTCCAGCCCCAACATTGTTGATAAAATTAGCTGCGGACACCAGAGCAATGTCAGACGCTCCGGTTACGGTGATTCCCTTGTCCAGGGTCAGATTGCCTACATTGGTTTTCAATAAAATCTGGCCCGCAGCGGCTATCCCATCGATAGTACTTGCCGTACCAACCGACAAGGCCTGGTTGTTGGTCACGCTCAGGTCACCGTTAAGGATGGCTGCCAGAGTACCGATCCGATTGGCATTGGTCAGTGTCGTCTCACCAGCATTCCGCAGCAACAACGTTTTGGCAGTTATCGTGGTAGTTCCACTCTGGGTAATCGACAACGTGCTGGATGCATTATCCAACTCAACAATTACGTTCTGAGCATTGATTGTTCCGAGTTCTAGTGCCGTGTCTTCACGCAGATGCACTTCCATGTCGATGGCCGTGGCCGAAACGTCTCCGGTGAAGGTGTTACCCGCATTGCTCAGGTCTAACCTACCAGCACCCTCGATATCGGAGCCGAAATTCGTGGTGCTCTGCTGAACAAAGAACGTCGCAGCAGCCAAATCGAGATCGGTACTTTGCAAAATACCGGTGGCAACAGATTCACCTGAATTGGTATAGGTCCCCTTGGTGGTTATTTTTATATTACCTGCAACGACATTGTCACCGCCGAGGCTGACTGCCGTACCGTTACTCACGTCGGTGCTGATTGACTTACCACCCGCATCACTGGTGACAACTACCCCGCCAGCCAGATCGCCTGCCAAAATGGTGTCGCTACTTGTTTCCCCAGACCCAGTCGTGGTGGCCGAGGCGACTAGGTCTGTTCCCGACATACTAAGGGTAATAACACCATCGAGGCGGATTTCATTCGCAGCAGATCCAGCTGAGCCCCCACCAATCAGGTTTTCTGATGAATTTCCCTCAACGAATGTTCCGGTCCCATTGATGTCAAAACTACCGCCAACCTGTAGATAAGCATCGGCCAACTGGGTAACATCACCCGTACTGGTCACGGTAAAATCACCGGCAATTAAGCTGTTGTCAAGAACGGTTCCGGTTGCCGCAGTATTCTTAAGAGCGACATCATCCGCATCGTAAGCGATTGTATCGATGGTCAGACTCCCATCAAGGAGAATCGGAGAACTGGCCGCCTGGGTCAGAGCCCCCCCCACGGTGATGGAAACATTAGAGGTGCCATCGCCGTCGGAGATCCCGACGATCTGCAGATCAGCGCTGTCAACTGTGCCGAGTTCAACCCCATCGGCATCGACGAAGACCAGTGAAGCATTTCCCGACAGCAGCGCTGCCAGAACGTCGATATCGTTTCCGGCATTAGTAAAAGTCACATTACCGGCAGATTTGATTGCCAACTCGGCGGCTTTGACAGGAGCAGAAACACCCTGGGTAACAACGCCAGCAGACTCGATCCGCAATATGTTAAGCGCGTTCGTACCCCCAACGGCAGAGACAAAGTTCTGACCCGCTGCGTTGGCTGAGGTCAGGCGGAGGCTTCGAGCCAATACGCCATCGCCATCCACCGTACTACCAAAACTGATAGCATCGCCGCTGGTCAAGGCCACATCGGCAGCCAGAGTGACTGCCCCTGTGTATGTTTGCGTACCACTGCTGGTAATGGTATCCGTTTTAAGTGTCGTGGTACCACTCACGGACAGAGTCGTCAGACCGGTCATTGTATCGGTGGTTTCATCACCGAACACCGCATCGCCAATTATTGTAAGACTTTGATCAGCTCCGACAACGGTACCCTTGGTGCTAATTGTGCTACCGGTCAGGCTCGTATCGTCACCGAGAGTGACGGTGTCGTTATAAGTTTGTGCTCCGCTGGTCATTACTTCCCCACCATTGAGAGCTGTCGTTCCGCCAGCATTTGTAGTGACACTGGCCGCCTCGACGGTGGAACTGAACAGGGTCGTGTCGGTACTATTCGCGACAAGAACACCGAGCTCGCCATTGGCCGCACTTCCAACCGCTGCGCTAAAGGTTATATCGCCACTGCCAGTGTTAACCGTCAGTCCATTTGTTCCAGAAGCCTTCGAATCTACGCTGCTGGAGAAGACAATCGGATCATCGGTCGCGGTCAGGGTGGTATCAGTACCAACCGTTACCGCACCGGTATAGGTCTGGGCATCGGCACTGGTGATGGTATCGGTGTTGATTGTTGTCGTACCACTCACGGATAGAGTAGTCAGACCGGTCACCTGGTCGTCAGCCGAATTTCCAAACACAGCATCACCAACAATGGCTAAGCTGTGGGTATTACCAGTGAGCGTATCACCTGTCGTTACCCTGGAGGCCGTCAGTGTCGTATCGGCCCCTAACGACAGTTGTTCCAAGTAAGTTTGTGTTCCTGTTGTTGTTACCAAACTCCCGTTTACCTGCACTGTTCCCGGTGCATCAGTATAAACACTTGCTGCTGATACAGATTTATCAAACCGGGTTAAACCAGCACTATTAACGACAATCGCGCCTAGCTGCTCCGCCACACCCAAGGTGTCAATAAACGTCACAGCACCACTGCCTGAAGAGAGGGTCAGATCATCCGTTTCCCCAACAGCTGAATCGATAGTGTTACTGAAGGTGATGTTCCCGGTGCCGCTATCGGTGGTCATGGAGACAGCATCATTTAAGGTAACAGCTGTTGCAAAAACAATATTATTGTTAACAGTGGTGATGTCAGCGGACAACTTGTTGACACCCGCTCCATCTTGGATAAAGCCGCCTGTTGCGGCAATGTTGCCACCAGCACCCGTAGTCAATGTTCCAGCATTATGGACCTGGGTGGTACCGCCCGTTGCTACACTGGAATTAACGATTATGTCTTGGCCGGTAAAGTCGAGACTGCCACCGAGAGTGATAGCACCATTAATCGTTGTTGTTCCTGTGCCTGCGGTTTGGACCAAACTTGTCGCTTCAATAGTTGATGAGTTGGTTACATTTGTTGCTGACAGGATCTGAATCGCACCAAGTGCCTGTTCCACGCCAGATCCTACGGCGCCACTCAAGACAATGTTGCCAGTGCCCACAGTCAGTGAAAGGTTATTGGTTTCGGTTGCTTCGGAATCAACACTGCTGTTAAAGGTGATATCCCCATCGCCAGTCCCGGTAGTTATCGACCTATCTGCCATTAAGAGAGTCGGACTATTAAGGACAACACTTCCGCCAGAAGCCTGCGTTGCTCCGGAACCACCACCACTTGCATCGATATTGCCACCAAGGTCAATGCCACCAGTACCGGTAAGAGTAATTCCTCCACCCTGACCACCAATAGTGCTGTCACTGTTATGATCGGAACCAACGGCATTAATCACTGCCGTGGTCAATTTATCGCCAGCGGCCAAGGTAACACTACCGGCACTTTCGCCAGAACCGTTACTGTCAACACCACCATTTGCGACCAACGTACCGACAGAGACCGCTCCAGTTGAAGTGATATTCATATCACCACCGGAGCCATCACCACCACCAGTGGTCGCCAGTGTAACAGCCGTCGAATCAAAACTGGCTATCCCAGTCGCCGTAAAGTCGCCACCGGAAGTGGTGACATCGGCGCCAAACAACACTGCACCAGTATGTCCGGTCAAGTCGACATTGCCACCAGTTGTAATAATAGTTGCACCACTATTGGAAGTGAACGCGTCACCCGCTGTGGTGAAATCACCACCAGTGGTTGCCACGGTGGCATCTGTCGCCAATGTCACATTGCCGCTGCCAGAAAGGTCAATATCACCATTGTTAGTGGTCAGACCGATTACACCGCCGTCGTCGACACCGACAATGAAATCGCCAGCATTTTTAAATGTGAAGCTGGCATCGGCGACAGTTAGCGTTGCCGCAATTTCATCTATTGTATTAGTTAAGCTGAGTAATTCCGATGATTTGGCTGCAGTAACAAGAACGCTACCGGTATCTATTCTGTTGGGGCCAACCGCTTGTTTTAACGCACCGTTAGCTGCGGTCAAGCGTACCAAGGCATCGGCAGAAACACCACGTGCTGTCAGGACACCAGCAATAGTGAGAACATCACCAGCCGCCGTCAGGGTCACATTGCCAGCTTCCTGGCCGGAGGTATTGATGGTACCAACCTTGAGATTGCCATTTGCGCCAGTGCCGGTGGTGGACAGGGTCAAGCTACCGCCATTCACACCGGCAGTCACACTTTGAGTATCGATGGTCACTTCACTGGAATCGATACTGAGCGCAGAAACAGCAACATTTGCGCCGTTGGTGGTAATTCCTGCAATAGTGTCAACAGTACCAACAGTGAGTGCCCACGCAGTAGCCACATCAATGTCGCCGGTTGCATCCGAGGCAAGGGTGCCGAACTGGTTATTTTCGTTTTTCAGGGTATAGCTGCCTGCGCCAGAAAGCCCCAATCCATCAGCAATAATGGCACCGGTTTGTGTTACAGCACCACCGGCATTCAGTACGGCAATATCTGTGGTTTTAACATTGGCGACACTAAAACCATCGCTATCGGTAAAACGGATCGCACCAGCAGCATCAGCACCGTCAGCAGCATTTCGCACCTGAAGGTCGATGGCGTTGACACCGTTAGCCGCCGTTAGGGTGATATCACTACCGGCATCATTTTTGGTTTTGACAGTCAGAAGATTTGCGGCAACGGTGCCCGGCGTTCCCGTGGTCACGGCATCACCAGCGATCAGAGTGGCATCGCCACTGGTTTCGATTTGGTCGACAGCAATGCCGTCGACATCACTATACTGAATAGTACCTGAACCCGTTGCACTATTACCGACATTACGACTACGTAACGAGACGCTATCACTATCATTAGTAGCGTTATTCAAAGTGATTGCGCCATTGGATGTTGCCAAAGCAGAAACGGCGCCGACAGCAATAATACTACCAATAGCTACCTGATCAATGAAACCGTCGGCAGTCACATCAAGTGTGCCGTTAGATGTGATATTGGCTAACGATGCAGTGCCACCTGAAGTAATTGAAATAGTGCCTACATCAGATTGATAGCCATAGTATGAGCCCATGGCAAAACCACCTGTACCATTAGCCGTGACAGTTATCGTGCCGGAACTGCCTGTTTGTAAGCTTAATGGTGAGCCTTCGGTCCCTGATGAATGAGCAATTGAACTTCCCTTAGCAACGATATTTCCAGAAATACTCTGAACACTGTTAAACAAATTAAGTTGGTTGGAAGCAAAAAGGCTGACATTTCCCGAACCTGTGGTTAAAGCACCAGGAGTCGAAAGGTTGCCAGCCAAGGAGCGGAAATCAATATTACCGCTGTCGGTTGTGATGTCCTCGCTGGTCAAGGAAAGTTGCGTGCCAGCGATAGCCAAAATAGAAGTGTCATTACCCAGCGAAGTATCCAGGGCATTCAGAGCTAAAGCATTCGCATCACGAATAGTCACCTGAGTACCCGTTGCCGCCAGACCAACCTGACCGGTAAAATCGTTACTGGCGCTACCGAGCAGGATTGAGCCGGTACCACCATCAATGCTAGCGGTCGTGGCCTTAATTGCACTGTCGGAAACACCCGTATCTACCGTGAAATCTTGCGCAATGCCAACCCCGACCAGTGTTAGGTCTTGACCTGTTGCATCCAGATCAAAGGTCGCGAAATCAAGCACACCATCGCTGGTTTCGATCCGGGCTGTAGCACCGGCAGCAACATCACCGACAAAGGTTAAACCTGCTGCGCCAACAGCACCGCCTTGATCAAGCAGGGTCAAGATGCCACTGGTTGTCAATGCACCCAGTTCGTCGAGGTAAAGGGTTTTATCCAAAGTGAGGATACCGACATCGCCAACCAGAGTTTTGGCCGCGATCACGCTTCCAACTTGCTGTAAAACTGTTCCAGTCAATGAATCGGCCGCGGTACCTAAGACCATTGTACCGCCACTGACATTGACAGTATTGAGCGTGACGTTGCTACCATCCAGAATCTGAATCGCGGTCGCGCTAGCATTATCCGTGCGCAGCTCTCCTAATAACTCAATAGCAGCAGCCCCGCCTGAAAAAGTGATAGTGCCCCCGTCGCTAATGCCAACTCCAGTATTGTCCGCAGTAACACGGCTGCCGTCCGCTTGCTCGATTCCCTCACCGGAGAGATAAATATCACCATCGGTGCGCACTGTCTGCGCAGCTAACTGCAGAAGACCATCATCACCAGCGCCCTGCACCGTTTCAATCCTTACGCCACCACCACTGGTCAGCGTATTGGTCAGCGTTAAGCCACCGATAGAATCGTACAGATCAAAATCGTACTGTGCAGTACCATCACCGACGGAAACAGCGCCCAGCGAACCAACTTTGTTACCAACATTGGTCAGCGTCACAGAGTCTTCGGCAGTGACAACTAGAATATCTGCATCAATACTGGTGCTGGCGTTTTGCGTAACAACACCGGTAATCTGGTGAGCCGCATCACTGCCACCTAAGATCAAGGTACCACCGGCAACATCGATATCTGGCAATGTCAGGTCGGTGGTGCCACGAATCGTAATAGCATTTGCACTGGTATTATTGGTTTGCAGGGTGCCGGCAAGATCGATGGCGCCAGCAGCAGTACCATCATGACCCTGTAGCAGGATCTTCCCGCCCTGACTGTCAATGCCATTAACACTGATGGTGCCACTTGTTTGATTGATGCCGCGACCAGTAAGCGTCACGTTTGCGCCACCATTAATCGAAGAACCGGCTTCAACTCCAAAAGAGGCCAGATCAAACACACCGCCTGCGGAAGTAATGGTGATATTACCGTAAGGATTTGTAACCGCGCCAGTCAGCGACAAGCCACCGGTTGTGTCCGTAACAGAAAATGCCCCACCTTCTGAATCCAGCAAATAGAAAGATCCTAGCTCAGCGATCTGATTATTCTGCGTCAGGTTCACTTCGCCGTGCGCGGCAGGGTATGAGGGCGATTGTGTTGTAGTGCCACTTGAACTGACACCATACAATGCCCCTGTGGTGTTGAGGATCCCAGCTGTTTGCATGATGGTGTCACCGGAGTGCAGAGCAATTCCGTCGTCACCAGCAGTAATATTGCCACCAAGTGAAATCCCCTTTTGATAGGATATATTGGTTATGTTTGTTGCGCGAAGTTCAACACCACCAGTGGTTTCGATTGTCCCAGCGTGACTGATATTTTCACCAGTGATCAAATCAACTCCACCCGAACCAGCAGTAATATCGCCCTGAACAGTAATAGTCGATAAACTTGCCGCAGTAATCGACACACTGCCAGCACCGCTAACATCACTGCCAATCAGATCATTAGCCTGAATACTGCTACCTGAAGATACCGTGATATCATCGCTAGACCCTGTAGTCCGTAAAATGATATTACCGTTGGTTGATACCAAATCGCCGATGACATTTAAATCAATATTATTATTAGATAAAGTGAAACCATCGATGGCGCTTACATTGCCAATCTCATCAACATAATTAGTCAGCGCCAAGGTAGCAGCCCCACCGATGACTCCACTAATCGTCTCGGCAGCAATATTACCAGTACCTTGTGTTACATTACCGGTAATAGCGTTACCGCTAGTCCCCAGAACAAGTTCACCAATCTGCCAACTCGTAGCTTCATATCGACTAACACGCCCCAGACTGACGTCCGAAGCATTTTCAATAATAACCTTATCACCTGACAATGCGCAAAGGGCACCCGATAATGCGATCTTACTGCCACCTGCATCAATGGTAAGGTCACCAGTGCCGGGGTCCACATAAACACCACCGCTTGAACTAGTCAGGGCATTATCAGTAGCAGCCAAACCACTGCCGCTATTCAAATCAACAGCAGAACCATATATCAAGGAGCTTGCCAAGTTTAATAACCCCGGCGTCGTAATCGTGACGGTATTACTCTCTATACCACCAGATATATGTCCGGCAAGGGTCAAGCCATTGCCTTCGATATCGGCTTCAAGAATAGTAAGTGCGCCACCACGGAAGATACTGCCAAGCTCTTCGATTTCATTACCAGCATTGGCCAGAGTAACTGCACCACTTTCCTGAAAAACTGACAATCGATCTACCTTGATAGCAGAACCGGCAGCCTGGTTAATGGTTCCAAAAATTCTTGTGTAACCGAGGTCAACCCCGGTGGCAACACCATCCGAAGTGGAGTCTCGATCAATATTCGTGCCCAAACGTAAACCGCCCCGACCACTAGGGTCGTCAGGGTCACCAGCTGTGATATTGGCGATGATAAGGTTACCCGTGTCATCGATAACTATGGCATCTGTTGCCGTGGAACCGGCAATAAGGTCGCCAGCCAATGTCACAGGCTGAATATTGCCGGTGCTGTAATCGCTGCCTAGAATAAGAATTTGATCAGCTGCATTGATGGTCGAACCAGTGGACTGGGTAACCCCGCGGCCCTGCAGCAACACGTCACCGCTGGTGGCAGTAATATTGGTAGTACCAAGCGAAAGAATACCATCTGTACCGCCAGGGTTCAGGCCCGTACGAATGGTTACTGCAGTGGCCTCCACATCGCCAGTCAGTTTCAAGCCATTAGTGCGCCCCCTAGCCTGTACGGTCAGTGCGTTACCCAGATCAAAGGCACCAAGCTCATCAATAATATTATTGGTATCGGTAATGCTTAGACTCCCTGTGGCGTGGGCCTCCAGGGTCTTGATATCAATTTTATCGACAACATTCGCATCATCGATTTGGATAATATCGCCATCGACATCCGCCACATCAGGTGTTCCACCATCGGCATCATCGTCAATCATGCTGCCGATTTGCAAAGTACCGGTCGTAGCGTTAACACGGCTGAGCTTGACTGCCCCGTTACTGGCAGTCGCAACATAGGCGTCCTGAATAATAATCGCTGCGGAACCCGAAATATCCTCATCGGTGGTGGATAATGTTCCCTGAAGGTTAATCTGGCCGCCTCCGCCATCGATCCGGATTTTACCGCTACCTGCATTAATAGTGCTGGTATAACCAGCTTGAGAGACCCCTACGCCGGAGATTGAGATAGCACCATTAGCGGAGTTCAAATCTACATAATCACTAGGCATTGAAACAGCGCCTGCCGTGGTAGCTAGCGTGATACTGCCTCCGCTAGTAGACACATCTGCATTTTGCCCAAGCGTTATACCCGTTGCTGCATCAAAACTCACATTGCCACCAGAAGTGATCATTCCCGCTTCGCTAGAGGTGGTAATTATTCCGGCTGTTGAGACTAGATTTATGTTGCCACCTGATGTGGTGATATCTGCGTTATAACCAATGGTCACTCCATTTTTGCCATTAACAGTCAGATCACCGCCGGCAGTCACCAAATATGCAGTCGAAGAGGAAATAACCGTTCCATTCGTTGCGGTTATACTTAACGGGGCAGTAGCATCATAAAGACGGATATCATCATAAATTGTAATGTTTTGATCATTTGTAATATTCAGGCTGGTACCATCGGTTACAACTTGCAAACCTATAGCACCATCGTAGTACTGGTAATCAGAGATTACGATCGCACCTTTACCAGTAAGTGACTTAAGGCTCTTGGCAGAGACATCATTACCGAAACTAAGATCGGTAACAGTTTCAACTAAAATATCACCTAGGGAAAGGCTCGAAATCCCGGAAGACCCGCCGATGTCATTTCCCACACGAATAGAACCTCCGTTTGCACCATTGAAGGTCAAATCATTTCGTTCACTAGTATTACTATATAGATAAGTAGATATATCTATGGCACCGGTTCCGCGCGTAAATGTGACGGCATCGTCCAAATAGGTTGAATAGGCATTAATATCGACCAGGCCGTTGCCTGCAAAAGTATCAATGGTAATGGTACCTGAACCGTTAGTTGCATCATTGTCGCCCAGCCTGACAGTACTCGCATCAATGCGTACACCTGAGGCACCATCTGTTGTGACATTTTTTTCAATATCTGTTTGAATTGAACTATTAACAAGAAGGTATGAAAGAGGGTCTATGCCACCTACCTCGCCTTCAAACAAGACATCACCCGCACCGGCAGTGACGGTCAATTGACGTGAACTTGCCAGACCATCTGAGTCGATGGTTGACAAGAACTGAATATCTCCAGAAGTACCACCTGATGTCACCAGACGGTTATCACCCGATATCACCAACGGGGTTCGTACTTCAATGAACCCACCCAAACCTTGCGTTGCGCTTCCAGTTTTTGCGCCACCAATGGCAGAAAGGTCGCCTTTCAGATTAATAACATCCGCAGCGTTTGTCACTGTCCACGATTTGTCATCCCCTACACCGCTGCCAGACCCGCTGGCTTCAATAATTATCGTACCGGCGTTACCACCATTCCGATTAACAGGAGTATCTGCCGGCGAACTATCCGTTGTAGCAGAACCACCTGAAGTAGTGATGTTGGCGACATTAATTATGCCGCTTGTTGTTTTTAATGTGACGGAAGCCGCGTTACTGCCAACACCTAAATTATTCGCTGCCCCAGCGGTAGTCACATTTTGCAATGTGAGTCCATTAGCGGCGTTGATACTAACTGAACCTGAGGCAGTACCAGTATTGACATCTGCGGTGGTGGTAATATCTGCATTGCTGGCAGCGATTATTGCTCCACTTGTTGACGTCAGGACAATACGGCCACCTTCGGTTGTAAGATCGTCGTTGATATTAAGAATGCTGCCCTTAATGTTGACCGCGCCACTGGCTGAACCGTCGCTTGAGCTATTGGTGATATCTGCAGCATCTCCATTGCCAGCGAAGGTTAAAATACCGGTACTGTCATCACCAATAGTAATCGAACCACCGGCGGTAAGATTGGTGATACTCAAATCACCAACCACATTAGCAATGGATATCCCTCCTGTACCATCGGCGGTTGCATTTAAAGACCCGGCTGAAAATGTGTCACTGGATGCAATAGAAGCATTTGAGCCTGAGACAGTTTGCAATGTAACCAAGCCTGTCGCAGATATAGGCCCAAGGTTCAGATTACTATCGTTAACTAGAGTAATCGCACCGCTTGATGCTGTTGCCACAATAGAACCGGCCATTGCATTTACCGAAGAGTCCAGCAGAATATTGCCGGTTGTCGCGGTCAGTGTTGTAGTACCACCAACGCGTAGCTTAGAACCTACCCCCTGAGTAATTCCGGTTCCAGAATTAAGGGTTATACCTCCATCGAAGGTTTGAATTGAAACATTGTCATTGAGTGCGATAGAACCCGCAGCATCCATTGTGAGCGTATTCGTACTAAACCAACCAAACGAATTGGCAACTGTGATATCACCACTCTGTGTACCATCAACACCTGTACTTACGGTGACATCAGCGCCCTCTAATGCTGATGCCAAAACAGCTGTTTCAATAACGGAATTATCAATAGAGGCGATAAAAGGTGACGCTAGGGTTCCTCCGGCTGTTTGTATCGTAATACTACGAGGATCAAGTAATAATGTTCCGGTGCTTCCAGTTGATGCTGTTAAATCGACGGTACCCTGAAAATCTAGCAGTTGCTTACCTGACACCTCGGCAAAACCACCATCACCAGCAACTTCTCCACCTTTGGCAGAAATATCACCATAAAACTGGGTCGCGTCATCCGACCAGACAATCACCTTACCACCGTCACCAGACGTTACGGCATCAGCGTTAATGTGCGCATCGGCACCAACGAAGGTTTTCGCCGCATTTTTAACTTCAACGTTGTTCCCCTGAAAATCACCACCGATAAGAGCGGTTCCGCCACCCTGATCGCCAGAGACATCAACCAAAGCATTGCCGGTCAGCGCCACACGGTCACCGAGCACTTGGACCTCTCCACCTTTATCACCCTGGGTGGCGGTCAATGATCCGCTGTTTTCTACGGTTCCCTGATCAGCCACCAGCCAGATCCGGCCGCCGCGTTCTTCAACTCCGGTTGCACGTACCGCACCGCTGTTGTTAATCGCTAAGGCAAACTCGTTACCGCCCAATGCTTTTAACTCAGCGCTGGCGGTATCGATCAATCCGCTATTCTCAACTTTACCCTCTGAAGAACCAGCCTGAATGAAAACTCGCTCAGCACCGGAAGCCTTGACCAGTACTTCGCTGCCAGTCGCCAAGGCGACGGTACCGTTAGTGGCAGTAATCTCACCGGCGTTTTGTACATCGCGAGCGATCAGCAGCACATCACCGCCGACCCCGTTGATCTTACCGAGGTTGATTACAGCGTTATCCGACGCACCAAGGAATGTCAGATCACCACCGGCTAAAAAGGCCTCATTACCGACATCAAGGGTCGAAGCGACAAAGCCGTTAGTGTCGATGACACCAGAGGCGCCAACGAGGATGCCGTTCTGATTAACCAAAAAAACCTGCCCATTGGCGGTCAGGTTTCCAAAGATTTGTGATGGATCGCTGGAAACAACTCTATTGAGCACCGCACTCACGGCAGAAGGTTGCAAAAATTTGGTCGTCTCCCCGGCCGAGATAGAGAAGCTCTGCCAGTCGATGATGGCACTGTTACTGCCTTGAATGATATCGAGCTGATTTGCGGAGCGATTGAAGGTTGCTGAACCACTTACGAGCTGCTCACCACTGGGATTAGCCCAAACAGAAACCGGCAACACCAGAAAAACGATTAACCACGACGCAAGCAGTCGTTTCAATGTCGTTCTGCTATTCATAAATATTCTGCTCGTAGATTTTACCATGGCCAACATCCTCCGTATTAAACAAGATGTAATCGATTATTTTCAAACACATAAAATTACTAATTTGAGCGTAGTCTTTGGCATTAGACAGGTCAGATGAAAAAAAGTCTATCTAAAAATGAGATTAATGTTAATATTAAACGTATATGGAATATTAGATGTCTAAAGGTTTACTTACGAAAGTAATCAGGAGAGCTTTAAGTTGGAGCTGTTTTCGTTGTGATTGAAAACATATAATCGGCGAGGAGGCCGAACAATCCGGCAGGGTGGGGACAAACACCAAGAAATTAAACAGGGACTCACTGATCAATGGCGTGAGTCCCTGTTTTTAATGTTACCAAAGCTAGGTAAAAGGTGTATTGGAAAAACCCTAGAATTAACATAACTTACTATATATGAGAATATGTCTTGCCACATCAAAAGTTTTTTCCTGACTTTTGACAGGCTGATCTGTCTATGTTTTTCCCTTTAAAAGTTACTTGTAACTACTTTTGCAAGTTTGAGTGGAGTTGCTACTCCCCTGTGTCATCCAAGAACGGCTCTGTAAAAAAAATATTATATTATTTTTCCATTTAATTTTTTGCTAATGGTTGAAATATTACCTCTTTAGTGATAGTTTCATGTCATAACTTTAGACATCAAAGTAAATGGAGGTTCAATGAAATATAGTCAGCTCCCAAAATCTCAGCGGCATGCACTCAATGTCTATGTCAAGCTGATGCGTGCCACCAACCGGGTGACCAACGATATTCATCGGCATCTACAGGAGGATAACCTCACCCACAGTCAGTTTGCAGTGCTGGAAGCCTTGTATCACCTCGGTCCACTGTGCCAAGGGGAGTTGGGCG
>Ga0307988_1000767_pt1 | contig 20633 bp, 18 predicted proteins | sample EllFjometagen183_FD_203166 | JGI IMG/M metagenome (GOLD analysis project Ga0307988, IMG submission 203166) | Marine microbial communities from Ellis Fjord, Antarctic Ocean - #183 | ecosystem: Environmental > Aquatic > Marine > Unclassified | place: Southern Ocean | collected 2014-10-08 | reverse complement strand
AAAATAAAAAAATCTGCCTGTGGATAAGTTGTGGATAACATGTGTATAAGTATTTTACTGCTTGTGGATAACCTGTGGATAACTCCAGACAGGGGTTGTGGATAACATGTGTATAAGTATGGAGTGGTAAATAATACCTCCAGATTGTACTCTCATATCCTGCTGCCAAACCACTCGCAGGTGAATAATACCATGACAATATTTTACAATCCACTCCCAGATATTTCCATGCTCTTGGATTATCTTGTCATTTCTCTTATCGTAAGATAATGCTAAGAGATAGACTACTGAATTGATAATCTATTATTTTATATCTCACTATTTTTATCTATTAGTTTTGGATTATTTTTTCGGTAAGGTTTTACGTGTACTAAGATGCTAGTACACTACCAGGGAGAAAAAAAGCATTAAAATATAATGAGAAAAAACATATCAATATATCTATATATATATAACAGTAAAAATAAATAAATATTTGTAACTCTAGTTACTGTACATCTTTTGTGTTACCTGATATATTTTAATTTCACTTGGCTTTTTCGCACGATGCGACAAAGGAAGCCACGGAGTGATTACCCTTAGAATTGGTAACATATCCTACCGAGTCAATAAGACAGACAGGAAATCAGAAAAACAATCTTGAGGTGATTGTTAGTATCTTTACTCTTCTCTCTTCAATCGGTATGCGGCGATTAAATTACACACTTATTACTTAAAAGGTGAATACTATGATGATATTACCCGAAGATTATGTTGCAATTATGAAGGAAGCGGAGCGCGCTGGCATGAACGGCGATGAAGGAACTGCACTTTGGATAGACCTAGCACCTTATCGTGAGTTAACAAATAGCATAAAAGCACTGTTACAACAAGTTAAATTGCCATATTACGAAGTCGGCGAGTTGCCAACATGGCAAGCCAAGTATGTTGTCTCCCGTAAAAAGTATGGTTTCTCGCAAGACATTATAACGTTCTGTTCTCAGATTGTTACAAGTGTTAAAATTATCGATGGTGTTGAAGCGATGGCAGGCGGAGCTGATAATATTTTTATACAACATAAAGCGGTTCAGTAATGACCTTAAAATCATTATTTGGATTAGACGATAAGCCGACAGCAAAACAAGCCTTTGAACTACTTGCTGGTATGTTTCTGTCACATGAGCGTGTATATGTGGATGGTCAGTATTCTATAAGACTGATACCCAATGGTACTTATAAAGAGTATCTTGTAACGTCTTATCGTTTCCGCCCACAAACTACTATAAACCGCTACACTGGCAAGGAGTGGACCACATGGTCATTAATTGCAACGTGTTCGATATATAGCGAGCGTGGGCTATATAAGAGCTTTAGAAACAAGTTCCCATTCGCTGAAGTAGGAGTAAAAGCTTTCCCTTTGGCATACACAAATATCAGTAGGGATAAGATCCCTAGCCTTATTAAATGGCTAAGAGATTATCATAGGATATTAGCGACAGGGACAGACGCTCAGATTGATAGTATCGAAAGTTTTATACACCTCCAGCCATCAATTATGACGGCTGGCGAACTGGCGGATAAAATGGAAGATAACTACAATAACTTCTTTACTCCTGATGGTAGCAATCAATTCAAACAAAAAGTAAGTGATAATATCTATCAATCTATGTTTGGAACCGCTTCGAGTATTGCAAACAAGTAATACACAATTGATAGGTGGCTCGCACAAGCGAGCAATACTTATAAGGTGGAGAAAATGAACTTTAAAGAATTCTGTAATGAATATGAGCGATTATGTTATGAGTCGGATGATTCTTTAAACTGGCAAACATCAGAATATTATGCACAAAAAGCAAATAATCTTGTAGACAGAAATAAAGAATTATTTGATAGATATTTAAACACTTAATAATAACCTCCCTTAATTGGGAGGCTTTTTTTTTGCCCAAATAGGTCTACTCTAATCGCAAGATAGTACAATTTAATAATGGGTTAGGATAATCTTATCATGAGATACAACTCACTTGCTATCATAAGATAGTGCAATGGCATAGCAAGTGGTATTATTCACCACTCAGATTCAAGACTATCATGGCGAATAATACCTCCCATGGTAATAATACCACCTGTGGATAACTTGTGGATAACTTATCGTGCTGCCTGTGGATAACTTGTGCATAACTTTTAATTTGCTTGTGGATAACTTGTGGATAACTTTACTTAACATGTTAAAAACGGTTTAGCCGAACCCTAGTAAGTTCACCCCACCAACAAAATTTTAGAAAAAACGAGATAGTGTATTTGACATGAGGGGGTAAGGGGGGTAGTGTAGTAAGTGGAGGATATTAATTATGGCTAGGAAGAATGTGGTAAAGGAAGCTATTGACCGGATATTTGAAGCGGAGATAATCAAGTTACCTAAGTATAAGACGTTACCGAAGGGGCAGAAGCTGGAATTCAAGGGAAAGATGTTAGAATATATGTTGCAGGATTTGGCAACGGACTTTATAACATCTACGGATGCTGAGCTTAAATTGAAGATAATAAGATTTTTTGCTGATTACAGTGGGTACAAGCCGAAGGTTGAGATAGGGAATGTGACACCTGACAATCCATATATTGATTATGACATGGCGGAGCTTGAAGCTGCAGAGCAAGGGATGATAGAAGATGGAAATTAATGAAAGGGCTGAACGGCTGAATCAGTTAAGATTGATACGGATACAGAAGGGGAAGATGAGTTTTTGGTGGTACTGCAAGCTAACATCTCCGGACTTTTACATGGATACTAGGCCGCATTTGAAGAAATTATGTGATACATTGCAGGCATTTCATGAGCATAGGATAGTTCGTGAAGAAGGTATATCGTGGATGATAGTGGGACACAGGGCAATTGGGGTAGAATATTGTCGGCAATTGTACGTAATGATGCCTCCTAGACATGGGAAAACGAGGACATTGACGAAGTTTTGTGAGTGGGTATTAGGTAAAGAGAACACACACAAGTTCATGTACACTGCATATAACGATGAGACTGCTTCTGACACTTCAAGATTCATACGAGATGGGCTATCGGCAGAGAAGACTGACACGAGTGAGTATATTTTCAATGACTTCTTTGATGAGGAATTGCAGAGGGATAATAAAGCTATATCGAAGTGGGCATTAAAAGGGCAGTACTTCAATTTTATTTCTGCAGGTAAAGGAGGGTCGGTTACTGGGAAAGGTTGTGATACTTTGATCATTGATGACCCGGTTAAGAGTGCAGAGGAAGCCTTGAACGATAATGAGAGTAAGAAAACATGGAAATGGTTCACTGATACCCTGATAAGTAGGTTAGAAGAAGGTGGAGCTATGATAGTTAATCATACGAGGTGGCCTAGAAGGGATCTAATCCAACGGTTAATAGACAAATATTCGGACAAATCTCTTAAACCTTACTACTCTCTTGTCATGCAAGCCTATGATATAGTCAAGGGTGAGATGCTTTGTGACCAACTTATGAGCTATCAGACCTATAAGGACCGGATGGATCTTACTGATGTAGACATATTCAGTGCTAATTATCAGCAGGAAGTCAAAGGTACTAAGGGCAGATTGTACCGAGCGTTCATGACTTACACACATCTGGATGATTATCAGGAAGAGGTTGAGTCATCTGTGATAGAAGGGTGGACAGATTATGCTGACACTGGGAAGGACTTCTTTGCTTCTATCATTGGGTACACGTTCCCTACAGAAACCGGAAACTCTATGTTGATCAAAGATATTTTCTATACTCAGGAAGATGTTGAAGCCTATCGGAGTAGTTTTGTAGACTGGTTGATGGTAAATGACGTTGACAGCATGAAGATAGAGTCTAATAATGGTGGTAAGGGATTTGCTTTGTATGTCGAGGATCAAATGGTCAGGCGGGGTGGAAAGACAATAGTCGATTGGGAATTAAATTCAAGTAACAAGCACACAAGAATAATTACGAACAATGCACAAGTACAAACGGTATTGATTTTCCCGAAAGATTGGGCTAAACGGTGGCCTTTATTCCATGAACATCTTACTAGTTATCAAAGGATTGGTGAGAATGAGTTTGATGATGCACCTGATGTATGTACAATGGCAGTAATAGATCTTGAAGGTGGAGGGTTAATAGTCTATGGGTAGTGTAAAATTCATGGGAAGAACATTCAGCAGGAAGGGGAATACCTTCTCAGTGCAGAAAACCGGGACATTGGCAGAGAGATCTACCTTAGATTTGCTCAGTACTGATGGACCCTGGGGAGATGAGAATAGTCTGTCCGGAATCAAGAACCATATCTGGGTTCATAACTGTGTAAATGTACTAATGCGTTGTGTCATGAGAGCCAACTACAAACTATTTCTCAATGGTGTACTTGGTCCTACTATGTTCGATGAAATATTTGACAAGTCTGGTGGTAACACACCTTCGACTACTTTGTTTATGAATTCTGCTATGTGGTGGTGGTGGGAAGGTGAATTCTTTTGGGTATGGGAGAAAGGGTTCATGGCTCCTAACGAAATCACGGTACTTGATCCACGTAAGGTCTATACCAAAGATATAGGCGGCAAGATTATCTACTATTACATGAAGAAGGGTGTATATATAGAATTAATGGAAGGACAGTTCCTTCATATCTGGATGCCGAACATCTATAATCCAATCAGAGGGGTGTTTCCTCTCTACTCAGCCGGTAATTCCCTGCTCAAACAGGACAAATTAATAACTTCTGGTCACTTAGATGCTCTTCAATCCGGTGCAGTTCCGGATGTTGTTATTAAAAATAAGCTCAGATTGACAGAAGCACAGGCTCAAGCTGCTATAAAGTACTGGAATAATTCATACAACAGACCGACAGGTGGCTCAAGAGTAGCAGTTATTGGTGGTGGATCTGATGTTTCAGTGCTTTCTCAGGACCTAATCAAGTATATAGACCTGATGGACTGGAATAGATCTGCTATTACTGCAGCATATGGTGTCCCTCTCAAAGTTCTCAATGCTGAAACAGGAAATACAGCTCTATCCGGGAAAGATTCAAATGAACAGTACCGGGCTTTGTTTTCTCAAACCGTTATTCCACAGTTGGAATTCTGGACAGGAGAAATCAATAGACAATTCTTTTCCGGAGTTGGACACAAGGAAGTATCTGGAAAATTTGATCTGTCTGGAGTAGCCGAGCTACAGGAAGACACAATCAAAGTACATAAGATGGAAAATGAGGATATTGTAGTGGGAGTTTCCACTATCAATGAGATACGAGCAAGGCGTGGTGAAGAATCTGTGCCTTGGGGTGACGTCCCCCCTGAGAAGAAACCCACTAAAGGAGTGACAGAATGATAACAGTAAAATTATTAGGACACGACAAACAACCGAGCTATGCTATTAACTGCCGCGGTGAAGGACAGAGACTCTTTAAAGATATATCCGAAGATGGGAAGATAGTTGATCCTGTTGAAATCTTTAAGGGTGGACTCTTAGAGAGTACGAAAGTAACAGATGATGAAGATTCCTTTGAAGTGAATATGATTCTCAGTGATGGAGAACTCGACCGGGATGAAGAAAGGATTCTTACTAAAGGTTGGGATCTTACTAACTTCAAAAAGAACCCTGTACTCTTGTGGGGTCATGAGAAGAGTAGACCTGCTATCGGCACAGTAAAAGGCTTGAGTAAGGGTGACAATCTTTCTGGTATTATAGTATTTGTTGACAAAGCCGTTGATCATTTTGGCTGGTCCATAGGACAAAAAGTTTCTAAAGGAATTATCAGAGCAGGTAGTGTAGGTTTTATGCCGAAGAGTTGGAGATTCATTGATGATCCGGAAGATCCTGCATGGTTAGAGTTTGAAAAACAGGAACTATATGAGTTCTCTATCTGTAATGTTCCGGCAAATCCAAGAGCTTTAGTCCAGGATTCTATAATAATGAACCCATATAAGGAGATGAAATCTATAAATGATCAGCTTTTAGAGTTGACAAAACTACTGAAGGGAGACAATACTGAGAATAGAACCGAAGACAAAGATAAATCAGTCGATGATTTATTTGGTAAGATTTTAGCATCAGTACAGCAAGATCGAACTTAGTTCTCTGGAATTGCAAACAGTATAAGCAAATAAAAATTAGGAGTGTTTTATGAACGAACTGGAACTATTACTTGCACAGGCCAAAACAATTCTTGAGTCAGGACTTGAGCTGAAAAGTATCGCTAACATTGGTACTAATCCTGATGAATTGAAAAATTATATGTCAGGCCAAGAAAAGTTTATCAACGATGTATCTAAGTTTACAACTGATATGCCGTCAACTTTCAAGGGTGTTTTCAAAGAAATTGATGTTGAGATGAAAGCTCTCAGAAAACAGATTGCTGAACACAAACAGCCGAAGAAAGAACTCACACGGAAAGATGTAGCGAAAGCAATTACGCAGGCAGCTCTATATGCCATGCACGGAATTGATGCTTTCAAATCTGCCGAAGGTAGAGAAGCACTGAAGAGTATCGTCTTCCCCGGAAACTTTGTTGATGAAGCAACCATCCGTGGGAAATTCATGGGCAAAGATGCCATTGATACCGCGCTTGATCCCGGTGGTACAAATGCAGGATTGACTATCAATCCGATTTACGAAAGAGAACTGATCAAATATGCTGCCGAAGTTTCCGACATGATGAACTTCACTCGTAGACTTCCTATGCTTGCTCCAAAAGTTTCCTTTCCTTATCTTTCTGCACGAACCTTTGCAATGACTCGATCCGCAGCTACTTCCTCTGGAACTACTTGGGACAAAGCTACGAAGATGTTTGCTGCAACTGATGGTCCTACCTTTGGTACAAGGGTCGAATTGCAGGCAACCACGCTTGGAGCTTACATCCCTTGGATTGATGAATTCAAAGACGATCTACAGGTGAATGAATCTCTGGAAGCTCTGATGATGGAATGTTACATCGAAGCCTTTGCAGAAGACTTTGACAAGAATGTTCTTACAAATAACGATTCTACCTCTGGCGTTGAGTATGATGGACTCTTACATACAGCAGGGTTGAAGACTCACGTTGTTGATTCTTCTACTGTTGATGGAGTAATGCCTGCTGAACTCATGACTGCCCTTCTCCGGATTTCACGAATGGATAGAGATGGTGGTTACTGGATTCTTAATGAATCCGTACTGGTTGAACTGATGAAAATTCAGAATGGTATGGGCGACTATATGTTCTGGACACCTCCTACAGGTGAGAAACCTGGGATGTTGGCAGGGAAACCTTATATTGAAGCTCATGTTATGCCGTCAAACGAAGAACTTACCGCAGGTGATACCTTCATGGCATACGCAAATCCTGCTAACCTTTGGGTTGGTGAGAGACAGGGCTTGGAAGTTAGGCAGTTCGATGCAACTATTTACGGACTGGAATATGGTGAGAATTTCACCCGATGGCGAATAAGAAATGGATTCAAGGTTGTAAGACCTCTGGCTTCATTACTCGTCAAACTAAAAGCATAGGAGTAACAGATGGGTTATAATGCGTTTCTCAGGAAACTTGGCGATATTGGTCAAGCTACCGAAGTTGCAGGCACAGCTATCTTTCAGAAGGTAGATCCGGTTGCCGGGGCAAGAGCCTGTATTCAGAGATTATCGGTATTAACTTTAGCTACAGCACACGTTCTGACAGTTATGAAGAATAGTGCAAAGGTTTTTGCATCAGCAGAAGCAGCTGCAGCTCAGAAAATTCTGAATATCACTGAAGATCCCGGTTCGATAGCCACGAATGACTATTGTATAATTAAGCTGGCAGATGGTACATATCAGATGAATATGGTTGCAAGTGTTTCGACTCTTGCAATCACCTTCACTGATAACTTTACTGCCATTGTAGAAAGTGGAGCTCCTGTTTGGTTCTTCGGAGTAGTGGGTGATTCACATCCTCAGTATACGCTTACAGCAAATGCTGAGAATGAGTTTGAATCTCCTTATGGTTACTTCGTTGCAGCTGATAGGGGTGTGCCTTTAATTTTAAGTATTGACAATGGTACAAACGCCTCTGTCCTACAGGGTGGAGTAGTTGCTTATATCAATGCCTAATCGCACATGATTTATTAATAACAGGGGGTGGCTTTATGCCTCCCCTTTTTAGGAGGAAAGTGATGCCAAGGAAAACGAAAAAATCTGCAGTTCAGCAGAACAAAGAGATTGAAGCAGAAACGAAGCGTCTTGAGAAGTTGGCTAAGAAGAAAGTTGACAAGGAGAAAAGTTATGACAAAAGATGAACAGAGAAAAAGGGAAGCTCGTAGGGCTAGGAAGCTCGATGAAATGAAAGTGGAGAAAGTTGAAGTCTTAAAGAAACCGAGGATGAACCAGAAGAAAGATTCTGTAATCGTGGAGAAATAATATGTTATCAAAGTATGCGTTGATCAGTTTTGATGTCTATAAACAATGGGACCCTAAACAACACGATTCTCCTGATGATAAATCTTTTGTGGAAAATATCATCAACGCTGCTTCTATTCGACTTGCTGACCTCATGGGCAGAAGACTTATCTATAAAACCTATACAGAGTATTATGACATGAGGCCAAATATTAGATTGAAACAGGCAGATGTTCATAGTATTACTTCAGTTAAGTATGATTACACAAGAGCATGGGATGGTGTGTATGATGAAACTTTAGTTGCTGGAGATGATTATTACTATGAACCTGATTCACGGTTTATAAATCTGCTCACCTATCTAAACATATCTACTTATAAGAAGACTGCACAGATCATATACGTTGCAGGGAATTACCCTCTTATCTATCAGCAAACTTCTACTCCAGACTCTCCGATAAGTGGACAGATATGGAAGGATCTTACAACCGATACGTACAAACTTTATACCTCTGCATGGGCAGAAGTTGACGAAGATCTTGTGATCAATGACCTTCTTCTCAATGCTCTAGTCGAACTGGTTTCTTTTAACAAACAGAGATTACAGACTGGTGGAACTGGTAAGCGAAGTGTGACTGGTAATTCTGCGAACTCATTCTTTCAGCAGGTAGAGATAGAAGTACCGCAGAATGTTCTTGATATGTTACAAGGTCAGAAGAGTTTGATATAATGGGACGTACAAGAGTAGAGATACCTAATCTGATAAAGCACTTTGATCAAGTGGTTGCTGAGTTTGAGAAGAGTATAGGTGTTCCGCTTAGTGGATACATGAAGCAGGTGATTGCTTTATCTAAAGAAGAGATCTTGAGTCGGGATTCCTGGAGTACAGGCCCCGGCTCTATTTATGCAGGTATGGATTATGTTGTTACTGGAAAGAAAGCACAGATAACCAATGATGCACCTCATGCCTATCTCCGACAGTGGGGAGAGACAGAGAACGGTAATACACAGATCCATGCAAAAGACAAGAAACTATTTATAAATAAAACTGGCCTATCTTCAGAAGAGTTTAAAGCTCTATCCAAAGCAGAGATAAAAGAACGGTTTGAATACGGTACTGATTATTTCTTTGCTACTATGGTCCGGATCGCAAGTAATCCTTACATAGCAATTCCGGGTGTGTCAGATCAATCGAGAAATAAAATGATGGGAGCTACACAGAACGAAGCCAAATCAGAAAGAGTCTTCGATGGGTTTGTTGATTCTATATTTAACATGATAGGAAATATAATGCAGAGGTTTAACAGATGAAAACAGCATATAATGCAGATGAACGGATCGAGACAGGGGTCAAAGATCTACTGGAAGAGTATCTTAATGATCAGATAGAAACTAATAACGCTCTTGAGACAGATGGGATTCTCATGAAGTCTATAGATGATGATATGGTATACCCTCAGTACATAACCCCTGCGGATTTACAGAACAGACAGAAGCCATATCCTGCTATTTGTTTCTATATCTATGACTCCGGTGGGGAAATATTAAATATAAGTATGGAACATCAAGTAGTTAATATGCGACTTGCTCTATTTACAAGTGGGCCTGATAGTGCTACGCTTGAGAAAAGATACTTAGCAGCCATACAACAGGTCATAGAAGAAAACGATGAGGAAATAACTGATTGTGTATTCCGTGGTCGAATTACAAACAGGAAGTACTATACTCCTGTATCCTTTGGTGATGATGAAGCTATTTATATAGCAGAGATGCTAATCAAGATTACTGTGGAGGTAAGAAAATGAGTTGTGAAAACAATGCAGGCCGAGATGGATCGGTACAAATCGGAATCGGTAGCGTATGGGGAACAGCGGTTACTCCTACAGTAAGACTCCCGATTATTACAGAAGGGTTAGGCCCTGTTCTTAATTACGCTGAACCTGGAGTACTGGCAGGAGATGTACTTGGTGATCGTATGGACGTTATGAGTGAGAAAGCAGAAGGTGATCTGAACATGCTTGCTACTCCTGATGGAATTCCGTATCTTTTATACCTTGCCTTTGGCAGAGAAAATAAAGTAATACCGGGATCAGTCGGAAGTACTTACAAACATTACTTCAACCCTTCACGTTCTGGTGGATCATTGTGTCACCCTTTCTATACTGCTGAGGTTGACAAAGTAAAAGCAGTAATGGCTTATGATTCATTGAAAGCGAATACCTTGAATATAAGTGCAACCAAAGAAGATTATGTGCAGTTCACTATGGGAAACATAGGCAGAGAAGAACTTGATGATCAGATCTTAACCCCCGGACTTGCACTATCGACAAAGAACTATTTCAAGTTCAGGAATTGTACTATCAGCGGTGATAAACTTGATTCTGACTATACTACTTCCGGAACTGGTACAGGTGTCGAAGATGAAACTTGTACTCCTGTACCTATCGCATTAACTGGTGGAGCAGGGCTTGAGATCTATGCACCTTTCGTTGATGCCCACGGTGTACGATATGTGTATGAATATGTTGGTGCTGCTATCACAAGAGCAACCACTACTCTTACTTTCAAGGACACTCCCGGAGCTGTAGCTGATGCTATTCAGTCTATTACTCTGGCAACTGGTGTTATTGATACAGCAAACTGGAATCGAATGACCGAAGAGTATGCCGATGTTGAGACATTTGAGATGTCTTTAGAAAACAATATCCCCGGTGATAAGTTTACATCAGCAGAAGATGGTTTCCTTGCTCAAGTAAATCCTCAAGGCAGAACTTGTACGATGTCAGTAGGGTTTTATCTTTCTGATCAGGTCAATTACATAAGGAAAGAACGATACAAAGCAGGTCGACCTTTGACTCTGAGCTTTGAGTTTGACGTAGTTGATTACATTACCGGAGCAACCCGGTATGAATTTGCTCTACTGTTTGAGAAAGCCTATGTAACCGAAGCACCATTGAATCTTGATGGACCGGACGAATTGAAAGTCTCTATCTCTCTTACTGCTAAAGATCCTACTCCTAACTATCTGGCAAATGCAGATGGTGTTGCAGAAGATACTATCACTACTCCCGGAACTACTGATGTACTCCGGAACGGACAGTATGTAAGAGCAGAAGATCCTGATGGATATCAGAGTGTTTACAAATTTCTTGGTGAAGATGTAACTGCAGCTGCAAGTACAATCACCTTTGCAGATATTGCAGCTGCTAATGTTGCACCTTCTATCTGGTTAGCTGCAGATGTTTTCAATGATTCAGCTTGGCAAATGGCTGATGGTTTCGTTGGGTACGCTATAGATGCACTGAATGATGAATGGTGTTATCCTAGAACATAATATTTTATAAGGAGAATACAATGGGTATTAAATTTGGAGAAGCTAAAAAGTTTCTGGAAAGTCAGCAGGTAAGAATAGGTATAGCCTACTTCCTAAAGACAGAGCTGAAAGAAGAAAAGGATTTCGTAGTAGAGTTCAAAGGTCTGCTAAAAGATTTTAAGACAGAAGAACGCTATGAAGAAGAGAAAGCTAAGTGGGATGAATCATGTCTTGATAAGTTTGAGGAATATGTAGACTTAGAAAGCAAAGACGTTGAGATCATTCTTCGTATGCCTAGTCTTGATGAAGTCCTTGCCATTGCAGATGAAGACAAACAGCTTCCTAAGAAACTGGTACTTGACCTGAAAGACGAAGTAGTACTGAAAACTGTTCTTGATTTTTTGGACAAAGACAAACGAAACAGTAAAGAGATGCTAAAGAAGGGGATGGCACTTATTGAACAATGTTATATGGGAAGTACTTTTGAACCCGATGAAAAGGGTAAGGTTATTCCTGTTGCAGAAGTTATGAAATTACTGAAGAGTAACAAACAAATCTCTCAGCACGTAGTAACGAGGTTCTTTAAACTTGCCATGGGAAAGTAGACAAAGCAGAGCAAAGTGAATTGAGACAGGTATGTAACTTCATATTCAATGGAAGTAATGTACCTTCTCAGTTCATGGATACATACGTTGAGTGGGTAGATATGATTCGTATCTTTCTGCTTTGCTGTAATAGGGAGAATGGAGCGATTGGTGTTAGTCCTTTAGAAGTTTTGGATTGGCCCTATCGCTTTTTTTTAGAAATATCTGCCGTGAAAGGTGAGTATGTTCATTTCGTAAGCGAACAACTTAAGAGTGCTAAAACAAGTAGTAAAGGGAAACGAAAAGGAAGGGTCTAATGCCTAGAGATATTAATCTGAATATGTACTTCAATATGAATCAAAGATCTGTACAGAAGTCTGTTGGTACATTTGCGAAGTTTGAGAAAACATTAGCTACCTTGGGGTATAGAGCTGCACGTACATCTGCTCTTCTTGACCGTCATATTGTGGATCCTCTTAAACGAATAGCACAAGCAGCAGTAGACAGTTCAGCTACTTTATATAGATCACTCGGAGAGGTTCAAACTTTATTGGTTGGATCTCTTACTGAAACTACCGCGCGGATGGAAAGTTTCAAGAGTGACATGAGGGTTCTGTCTATTGAGGTCGTCAAGGATATGAATGACCTTACTAAAGGTTTATATGAATACATCTCTGCCTTTCAAGAACTTCCTAACACAATGGAAGGATTTACTATTGCAGCTAAAGTAGCAAGAGCAGGTATCACATCTACTAAACAGGCAGTGGACCTTTTATCATCTGTCTCTCTAGCTTATGGTGATACTTCAACCGCTACACAGCAGAAAATTGCTGACCTTTCATTTGAAACAGTACGATTAGCTAAGACACATATCCCAGAACTTGCTGCCAATGTAAGTAAGGTAGCTCCTATATTTGCTATTATGGGGTTAGAGATGGAACAACTATTCGGTGTTGCTTCTACTCTGATAGGTATTACTGGTGACACTACAGAAGTCTTTACTCAGATGCGTAGAGTTGTACTGTCTATGCAGAAACCTAATCAGACTATGGTTAAGTTACTAAACGCTCTTGGATACTCTGGAGCGTTTGCCGGTAAAGAATTACTCAAAGACGATGGTCTTGTTGGTGCTATTAAACAATTGAATACTCAGGCCGGAGAGATGGGTATATCAATTGAGAAAGCTGTTGGTAGAATTCAAGGTATCATGCCTGTTCTTGCTTTTCAGTTACAGTCGGTACAGGATCGTTATGAGTCTGTGATGCTCTCTATAAATAAACCTGGAGGTGCTACTGAGTCAGCTCTTGAGAAAGCTATAGATGGTATTGCAACTAATGCAACTAGGTTAGACAGGGCTAAGTTAGCATTAGAAAACATAGGAAGAAAACTTGGTGACAGGCTACTTCCTTTACTTTCTAGATTCTATGACCTAATCGTAGCCATGCTTGAAAAACTTCTTAGCAAACAAAGTTTCCCTACCTTAGAACGTTTACTTGCACAGATCGGATGGCTTACTACTGCTATAGGGGACCTTAGTGAAGGATGGACTAGATTTCTTACTAACGTTGTTGTTGGTAGTGTGGTAGTCTCTCCTGCTCTTGGTATGTTTGCTGTTCTTTTATTCTCTATTGAAACTTCAATAACCTTAGCAAGAGGTGCATGGGTTTTATTAGCAGGTACAGTAAAAGGTGTAATTAAATTACTTAAAGTCCACAATGGATTAATGAATAACCTAAGATTTCAATTAGGTAGAATTACATTTCAAATGAGAGAGTTAAGACTTGGGTGGAAGATTGCGACTGCTGAAGGATTAAAGGGGATCAAAAGAATAAAGGCAGCTATAGCTCTTGGTGGATTTAAAGGAACTCTTCTTGCGATTGTACCTTGGGTTGCTCTTATTGCGGTCATTGCAGCTGCTATATTTGTATTAGTTAAATTAAATAAACACTTTAGAAATAAAGCTATAGAATTCTATAGTGAAAATGCTGTGACTGCTGCCGCTTCCTTTGATGAACTAAAATCATCTATCGTAAACTATGCTGATGCTTTAACAGATCTTTATTCAATCACAGATGTCTTTGAACAGAAGTTAGGGTTCATGGAGTTGTTAGTTAAGAAGCAAGCAGAAGCACTTTCTATTGAAGCAGAGATGAAAGCATTACAGAGTAGCTTGAAAGAATATCAAGCAGGGTTGGATTCATATAAACCTAACTTCCCTTTCTTGAGAGACATGCTTGAAGATGTTACCTTTGCGATTACTGGAATGAAATTTCAAGAACCTGCATGGGTAGTAGCTTATAAGGACTCCATAGAATTATTGAAACAGAAAGTTATTCAAGCTGAAACTGAGATATGGGCATTAGAGGATCAGGCTAATGAACTCAAGTTTGGTATTCTACCAGAGATTGAAGCAAAAGCATTAAAGAAAAGTATAGATGATATGCTTGGAGATTTTACTTACAGCTCCGGTGCTTTTGAGATAGATGTAGTACTTGGTGTTGCAGATCTTAATAGAGTAAACGATCTCTTAGGCATGGAGATTAATCCTCTTGCAGAATCTATGAAGAAGGTATCTGATTCAATTATAGATGTTAAATTCAAAGCAGCAGAAGCAGAAGAGGAATTACAAAGACTTAATCTTACGCTTAGTTTTGCAGAAGGTGCCGATGATAGTCAATCTAAAATAAGAGTACAAGCTATCAATCTAAAAATAGAAGCTATTAATATATATAAGAAAGCAATTGAAGCTACCTTAGTTGAACTCAGGAAATATTTTGAGGTAGGAGAGCTATTATCTGAACAGACTGCCAGCTTTGCTAATGCGTTTCTCCAGGCTACTCAGGAAATGAATAAGTATGCAGGTGCTATAGAAGATAACATCACGATACAGGAAGCACTCAATGATGTTACTATACCGGCTGATGTAAAAGAAAGACTCCGGTTTATGTTAGATGCAAACAATGAACTGATTAATGCTTATGTTGATCAGCTCTGGTTACTTAAAGCAAAAGCATCTATCCCGGCTGAAATGGCACAGCTCAAATCTGTTTCGGATCTTGTGATGAAGATAAAAGAATCTAATAGACAGGTCAAACAGTTTGCTGATGGACTTGTGTACTATCAGGCACTTTTGGAAAAAATGACAAGTGTTCCATTAAATGCTGACTCTAATAAGAAAGTAGAGGAACTGCTACAGATTATTGCTGAACTAAAGAAACAGTTAGGACTGGATGTAGAAATTAAAACTCCTGAACTGAGTAACATAGAGAGAGGATTTGCATCTATGCAGATAGGGCTTGCTGATTATAACGAAGCACTTGATGCTCTTGCTGATGATACAAAAACTTGGAGTTTACTTGAACTTGATTATTTAAATAATATTAAAAAAGGATATGAAGATAAAGTTAAAGCACTTAAAGATGTTGAGCGTATCATGGCTAAACTTCCTAGACAATACAAAGGTATCGTTAGTTTTGAATCAGCATGGTTGAAATACAACAAGAGTGTTGAAGAGATAGCCGGGTGGACACATGATCTATTTGTAGCACAGGAGAAACTTGATATTGCTCTGGCTGCAGGTGATGTAGAAGCTGTAAATTTTCTTAGCAATATGATAGATGGTCTTAGCGAAGCTCTTGGTATTACTATCGAGTTAGCTGAAGAGATAGAAGATATAAGTAAAACTAATCTATTTGATAGTCAGATACTTAGTATAGATATTACCGATGCTACCGGACAGATCTCATTTGCTTTATCAGACTTTGCAAAAGAAGCAGGGGCTTATATTCTTGAGAGTCTTGCAGGTATTAATAATAAAATTGGTGCTTTGCTAGGGCCACAGACTGAAGGTCCAGATGGTGAGATGCAAGATTATGATGGTGGTGCATTGCAAGGGATAGTTGATGCTGTAAAATTAAATGCACAGTTTCTAGGAAAAGTTATAGGTGATACATTTGTTAAGGTAAAAGATGGTATAAGAACTTGGATGACAGAGAAGATGCCGGATGTCCAAGCAGGTATAAGTAACTTTTTTTGGGATGTTGGAGAAGCATTTAGACAGACAGGGGAAAAGATCACAGAAGTATTTGATTGGGCAGTAGGTGGAGTACAGGCTATTGTTGATTCTGGTTTTGGTAAAGTAGTAGGGAAGATAGCTGAAGCAGCAGGTGCATATATGGGTGGTATGTTTGATATGCTCGGTGGATTAGCTTCAATGGGTATGGATATATTCTTACCTATTCTGTTAGAGACTCCTGAGATACAGGCAGTACTTGAAGGACTCATGTCTACCTTCACAGCTCTTGCTGGTATCCTTGGTCCTGCTATTGGAAATATCTTAGAACCTCTTGTTGAATTCCTTGGGGAGATAGCAGTGATGTTTGGACTCATGCTACTTCCAGTACTTGAAGCACTTATGCCAGTATTTAATATGATTGCAATAATACTTGAAGCTGCCTTAGTTCCCATACTGCAGATGCTTGCACCTTCTCTTGCTTTCTTTGCAGGAGCTATAGAATTCTTAATGCCAGTGATCGGACTCTTAGCTAAAGCAATTATAGTTCTCCTATCTCCATTCCAGTTCTTAGGTACAATATTAAATTGGGCTGCAGATACTATGAGAACAGCTTTCCATAACCTGAAAGAACTCTTTGACCATCCATTTAGTGAAAGGAATCGTGATAATTGGAAATTCCCTAAACTTGATGAAGCATTAGCATCTACCGCAGCAAAAATACAATCACAGTTAGATGCAGTCGATGCCTCAATGGAATCAGGTATAGGTAATGAGGGTGATGTGGAAACAGGAAGTGGATCTTACTATACTGATCTTGGCAATACACCATTAGAAGATATTACTAATCCGTTAGCAGGAGATGAAGGAGGATCAGGTGGTGGTTCCGGTGCTAACATAAAACAAATGACTCAGCATAATTACATCACGGTAAACACAGGAGCTTTAGTTGGATCAGATGCTTTCGATGAATTTGTTATGATTGTTACAAGAAGATTAAATGAACTCAAGGAGGTTGTTTAATGTCTAACCCTTTGATAATGAATGTAGATTTCGGTGGGGCTGTAGGTTTAATTAACCTTGGTCCTTTCCTCTTGAATAAGTTTGAGATAAATCTTCCCTATCATAATTCAACATGGGGAGCAATTAAGAGTAGTGCGAAGTTTACCCTCACGGATCTTACCAATGAGGTTTATGGATACTTCATTGACTACATAGATAACTATATTCCTGTTCAAGTCTATCTGGATACAGTCCGGATTTTTCGTGGATATATACGGAACAATGCTTCCTTTACTACTAATGAAGGGCTTGATGATATATCACTTGAACTCATAGATAGATCTAAAGAACTCGATGTAACTCTGGAAGAAACAATCTCCTTAGAGAACGCTAAGATTTGTGACACTGCTACCCCTGCAAGTTCTGTTATTCATCAACTCATCTATGCTTCTGGATATGCTGATGCTTTAGCTTTTGGTATTACTCTTGAAGCCTTTGGTATAGTAGATGGAGCTGACTATAATGCTTTTGGTATAGAGAACGCTGACCTATCTCTGCTTACTGACATTGATATATCTATTGATTATTACTTCAAGAGTAAGTTCGATGATCACAATATCTATAAACTGATTCAAGATATATTATTTGAAGCAGGCTATGTGCTAATCGTTACTGCTACTGGTGAACCATACTTTGCTTCAATCATTGGCAGGGGTGAGACTCCTACTACTACTACCTTCTATGACAAGAAGATCTTCAAAGGATTCAAGTGGAGAAAACAGGATGTGAAATTTGATTCTGTTACCATGAAGTATTATGACCATGACCTGATAGAGAACGCTGTTGTGTTTAACGATACTACAGGAGGGAATGATTTATATGATTGTATCATCCCTGTGCCTGCTACGACCTCTTATCCTGTAGATGCCGAACTCCCTGCTACTATCACTAAGTTAGACTTTGCAGTAAATACTCCAGATCTAACTGATCCTACTGCTGTAAACAAGAGAGATCTTATTGTTGCCATACAGCTAGGGGCAGAAGTAGATGTAAGACCAGGTTCTTTCTTTAATCCTGCTAAAGCAATCTCTGATGATACATGGTATGGAACTTCGCTAGACAGTGGTGCTTACAACGCAGATAGTGCTGGTCATAATCTCATACGTTTTCAGGTTATTGCTGATGCTATTGTTAAAGGTGACATGCACGAATACATAGCTAAGAAACAACTGGTAAGTAAGTACTCTAATAAAGATGTTGAATTAGAACATATCACTGATGCTGCAAATGCGAAAGTTCTTGCTGACGGACTGCTTGATAACTATGTATACGGAAAGAAGGTTTTCAACTTCAATACTACTGAGAGTCTTGTCCTTGGTAATTACTACATTGTTACTGATGGTGCGTATACCGGGGCAGCTTATAATTTCAAAGTAATAAGAAAAACTCCTGTCTATGTTTGGACAAAAGCCTACGGTCTGGCAATTTATTATTACAAGTATGAATGTCTTTCTTATGGTGTTCTTGCTGCTATTGATACCGGGGGTGGTTCTACAACCGGGAGAACTGTGACAAGAGCAAGAAGAATCTTTAGAGATACACTCTTTGAAGCAGAAGTTCCTGCCGTAATTAATCCGGAAGCTCCTTACTTCCTATTAGATCTATGGATCAAGGATGATGGATACTATGAATGTACTACAGCAAGAGCAAGCGGTGATGCTTACGTTGATGGAGACTTTACAATAAGAGAGATCAACCCTGCCGAAGTACCTCTTGCCTTACTTCACGACCCGGCACGGCTCGGTGCTATCTTAGAATCTCCTACTCCGGATGATGTCTTCCTCCATGCCATAGATCATACTGGTGCAAATATTCTGGATGAAGATGGGAAAGTAATGTTTGATGGTGTCTATAAGACTGTACCTTATGGAGCTGTCCCCGTAGCAGATGGTACGTGGTATATGTTTAAAGAGACTTCCGGTGGTACGGTTCAACTTGCTCAGTATGATTTTACTACTGCTCAATTTGAAGTTGGTGGTGGTGAAATGACTGCAGGGTTCTTCTTTGCTGAAGTGATCGCAGTAGGTGGGATAGTAACAAGTATAGATATATATCAGACAGCTAAATCAGAAGCAGAGATGGTAGCTCATTATAAACGATTAACTATGCAGATCTTAGCAGCAGCATCAGTAGGCGATTTCGGGGCTATAGCTACTGGACTTGGAATAGAAGCTGCCTTTACTTCCCTTGCTGTATACAATGCTTTCATAGTAGATCTTATTGTCCAGAAATTTCTTGCTACTAAGGTAGATGGTGCAAATACATTCCTTCTTTATGCTGACATTATTAACGGATTGAAGATGAAGTATGGAACTACTGGTTCAGAAGATACTTTATTTCATGTTGATATAAACGGTGATATTACTTTAGGTGATTATGCAGGGAATAGAGGTATCTTTTGGGATGCTAGTGAGAATAAGCTTCTTGGTAATGTTGCATACGATGAATGGGATTTAGTTATACAATCAGATGCTGATTTGGCTTTGTTACAATATGTTGCTACATCACCTGTACAGTATGCTAGGGTTTTAATTACTAAAGGAACATGGACAACAACCGAACTGCTTGATTTAGATAATCATGGTGTAGAAGCATTTGTGGGCTTGGGTAGACAATCTATTATTGACTTAAATTTCTTAGGAACAACAGCAAAGGCATCAATTAATGGGGGAACTGCGTTAAAAGATATAGGTAACTTCTATGCTACTTCATCTTTTACACAAACAGCAATCGGATTTAATGTTATAGAAGTAACATTAGGAACCAACTGTAATTTCTCTGATATTTATGTTGCAGGATTTGGTGGTTTTGGATACGGTATAACGTCTTCACTAGCAAGTACCTCAGACATCACTGTTACTCGATGTGTTGTAGATGGATGTTATATAGGGTTTGCATACCTTGCTGGAATTTCGCAATGTCAGTCAGATAATAATACAATACATGGATTTTGGGGTGTTAATGGTATAACAAATTGTACTGCACAAAATAATCAGCATGGATTCTCATACTGTAACCGTGTAGCGGGATGTTATACAAAAGGAAATACATCAGGTGGGTTCAGTGTATGCCGTGAAGTCGGTTCATGTTATGCACATGAAGCATTAGCAGGTTATGGGTTTTCAGGCTGTACCAATCTCAGTTATTTTTCAACAAATAGTGATCAGGTGTTAGGCTATGGAAATCATTCAATAGTGGCGAATGGCTATTGGACTATTCCAGCAAGGAATTTTATATTTGCTTCCGAAACTTATTTCCGTTTAGAAATAAAAGACAGTGGTGGCACATGGAGAACGGCAGGCGGCAACT
>Ga0307988_1000764_pt1 | contig 20655 bp, 20 predicted proteins | sample EllFjometagen183_FD_203166 | JGI IMG/M metagenome (GOLD analysis project Ga0307988, IMG submission 203166) | Marine microbial communities from Ellis Fjord, Antarctic Ocean - #183 | ecosystem: Environmental > Aquatic > Marine > Unclassified | place: Southern Ocean | collected 2014-10-08 | reverse complement strand
ACCTGCAGGTACTTTTTTCCGACACCTCCCTAAGAAGAAAAATGAAGATAAAGACTAATTTAATTGTCCTTGCTTCTGCCATTGTACCTGAAAAAAGAAATAAACTTGCTGCTTTGTATAAAGCCACTCAGAATGCTGATGGTTTTTTCATGGAAGCTCATGCTAAATTGCGACCTGTTGACTGTGCCACAGATGGTGTATTCATTTGTGGCCTTGCCCATGCCCCAAAACCAATTGATGAATCCATATCCCAGGCCCAGGCAGCTGCTACAAGGGCAGTTACACTATTGGCCAAGAAGACAATGAACATGGACGGAACAATTGCATTGGTGGACCAGGAGATTTGCAGTTCATGCGGTGTCTGTGTCTCTATTTGTCCATTCTCTGCCCCATCTTTTGAAAATGAAGGACGGTATGAGGGAAAAGCAAAAGTCAACCCTGTTCTGTGTAAAGGATGTGGCCTGTGCGTTGGTTCATGCAGATCAGGGGCAATACATCTTAAAGGGTTTGATAATAATCAGATATTTGCCCAGATATTTGCTCAAACCGATGAAACTGAAACAAGAGATGATATTCAAATTATAGATGAACCCAAAACAATACCAAAAGAGGAAAAAGATGCAGCCAATGCTGCTGTATAAGGAGATATGATTAATGAGTGAAAACAAAATAAAAATTACCAGTTTCCTTTGTAACTGGTGCAGTTATGGGGCGGCTGATCTTGCCGGTGTCAGTAGGATGCAATATCCTGCAGATATTAGGGTTGTCAGAATTCCCTGCACAGGAAGAATGAGTCCTAAGTTTATTTTGGCAACATTAAGGGAAGGTTCCGACGCTGTCTGGGTGTCTGGCTGACATCCCGGCGAATGTCATTACCTGGATGGTAATTATTATGCAAGAAGAAAATTTGCTTTAATGGGAAATCTTCTGGAACACATGGGAATTGAAAGAGACAGGGTCCATTTCTCCTGGATTTCTTCGGCTGAAGCCACAAAATTTGTGGATGTGGTCAAGGAGATTTCAGATAGAGTAAGGGCGCTTGGGCCAAATAAAAAATTTGTAAAGGACTATAATTAGTAAAGGTAATTTAATGGATACCTGTATAAAAAAAATAAGAGAGCTTTGTGCTGATCTACTTGAAAAAGGTGAAGTAAAAAAAGTGATTGGTTTTGCAAAGGGAACCATTCCCATGGCAACATGTCCTATTGCCATTCAAAAAAAACAAGATGTGGACAAACTTGTTTTTAATTCAACATGCGGACTTAACCTTGCCAATTATGCTTCCAAAGAAAAAGGGAAAATAGCAATAATTGCAAAAGGGTGTGATTCAAGGAACATAGTGACCCATATTGTTGAAAATCAGATTGAAAGGGACCAAATTTATATTATAGGAGTGCCCTGTTCCGGCATGGTGGACAAATTTAAAATTGCTGAACTTTTTGAAGACGAGATTATTGAATTTGCAGAATCCGACGGCACCTTGACTGTTTCATCAACTTTAAAAACACAAACCTTGAAAAAACAAGATTATTTAAAGGGAAACTGTTTGTATTGCACCCATAAAAATCCAGTGCTCTATGATGTCCTGGCAAAAGATCCTGGGGAAGAACAAAAACTTGATAACCTTTTTCCCGATGTTGATCAGATTGAAGCATTGGATGTAGATGCCAAATGGCAGCATTTTGAAGATCTTACAAAAAATTGTATCAGGTGTTATGCCTGTAGAAATGCATGCCCTTTGTGTTATTGCCCCACTTGTTTTGTGGACGAGTCTAATCCCCAATGGGTGGGCAAAGGTCAGGATAAGACCGATGTAAATACCTTTCATTTTTTAAGAGCCTTTCATTGTGCCGGACGGTGTACAGATTGCGGGGCCTGTGTTGAAGCGTGTCCCATGGGTATCAATGTCAGGGATTTTACAAGAAAGCTGAACAAAGACACTTTGGAATTTTTTGGTTGGGAAGCCGGCCTTGATGTAACAAAGCGCCCTCCTCTGGATACATATAATCCAGATGATCCTGATGATTTTATCAAGTAAATAAAAAGGGTATATAATGAAATTCATAACAATTGATAAAAAAGACTGGACCAAAGGCATTGATAAATCCAGAGAGACATATCAGCTTTTTGGCCCTGTTAAAGATAAAAATGGGTGCCTGATCAAAAAACTTGATACAGATGTCCAACCGGACATGGAATATCAAGAGTCTGTCATGTCGGCAAAATCAGTTCTTTTTCCACAGACGGAAAAAATTCTAAATGCAAATTTAAATGAATCGGTTGAAGATCACCATATCATGAAACGCTCACTAACTGATTATTCCCCCCGAGCGGTTCTGGGTATCAGGCCCTATGATGCAAAAGCAATTGCACTTGTGAAACTTAATTTTGATACAAACGAGTTTAAAGATCCCTATTGGTGTGATGCCTATGATGCCACAGTTTTTGTAGGGCTTGGCATTACCAAACCAGGGCCTTTTGATTTTTCCACTTCTGTTGGAACCGGACCTTTTTGTGAAGAAGGTCTAGATATCCTACTTGCTGACCTTGATGACAAATACCTTGCAAAAGTACTCACCCAAAAGGGAGATGCTTATGCAATTGCCTGCGGGTTTGATGTTAAAGCCGATGAAAAAGAAAGCCAGGTATTGTTTGATATACTGAGAAAAGAAGCAGAAAAAAATATTGTATCATTTGTGGAGACTGACAAGCTTAAGGAAAAAACTGTTCTTGAACTTCACGAGGCTCCTTTCTGGGACGATGTTGCATTTTCCTGTATCAATTGTGGAACCTGCACCTATGTCTGTCCCACATGCTGGTGCTTTGATATCCAGGACGAAACCAAACAAAAACAAGCCACAAGATTTCGGAACTGGGATACTTGTATGTCTCCATTGTTTACCCGCCACGCTACAGGTCATAACCCAAGGGGAAACAAGATTCAGAGAGTCAGACAAAGATTCATGCATAAACTCAAATACTTTCTTGATAAATACGACCAGGGTATCATGTGTGTGGGATGCGGAAGATGTGTGAAAAGCTGTCCTGTCAATATAGACATCCGGGAGGTATGCCTTACTATGAACACTTTTGAAAAACAAGAATAGCGAACACAAGGAGTACAGACATGGAAAACCCCTATATGCCCTATCCAGTTCGCATTGATGATATTGAAATTGCAACTGAAGATAAATCCCTTAAAACATTTAAGTTTGTTTTTCTTAATGAAGGGGATGAAGAAAAATTTTCCTACCAGGCCGGACAATTTGCTGAATTATCTATCCCGGGAGTGGGAGAAATTCCCATTGGCATTGCTTCATCACCGGTTGAAAAAGGTTTTGTAAAATTCACTGTTTTCAGAACTGGAGTGGTCACATCCCATCTTCACAATATGAAAGTCGGAGATATAATGGGAATCCGAGGCCCGCTGGGCAATTGGTATCCCTGGGACAAACTTGAAAATAAAAATGTTGTCATAATTGGTGGAGGCTTTGCTTTTACAACTTTAAGATCATCCATTATCTATATGCTCGATCCTGAAAACAGGAGCAAATTCAAGAATATTGATGTTGTCTACGGTGCAAGGTCTCCGGGTATGTTGTTATATCGTGAAGAACTCTTTGAATGGGAAAAACGAAGTGATATCAACATGCATATAACAGTTGATGGAACTGATGATCCAAACTGGAAATACCATACAGGATTTGTTCCCACCATTGTTGAACAGAATGCACCAAAGGCGGATAAAGACACATATGCTATTATCTGCGGCCCACCGATAATGATTAAATTTACTCAGCCGTCCCTGGCCAAGCTTGGTTACAAAGAACATCAAATTATCATGTCACTTGAAAACAGAATGAAATGTGGAATAGGCATGTGCGGCAGATGTAACATAGGGAAAGAACTTGTTTGTAAAGATGGACCAGTCTTTACTCTTGAACAAATTAACCAAACACCGAAAGAATATTAAAGAATATTTTAAAGGATTTATTTTATATTGACAAATAACCATTGCTTGAGATATATGTAGGCTTTATTTATTTGAAACTAAGGCGGTTTGTCTTAATAGGACGATAAAAAAACTTTTTACAGGAGGTAAGTTTAAATGGCAACAATTGAGTTCAACGGGAAACCTTTCGAAATAGACGAAGATGGATTCCTTCTCGATTACAATACGTATAGTGAGATATGGGTTGACTATGTTAAAGGGCAGGAAGGTATTGAAGAGCTTACAGATGAACATTGGACACTTATAAAAGTTCTCCAAGATTATTATGAAAAAAATGGTATCGCTCCAATGGTTCGAGTTCTTTCCAAGCTAACCAAGTTTAAACTAAAACATATTTATGAACTTTTTCCTTCAGGACCTGGAAAAGGCGCATGTAAAATGGCTGGCCTCCCAAAACCAACCGGATGTGTTTAGTAAAATCAAAAATTCGATATTTGTATTAGTTTTCAAAGGTTCTGCATGATAAGTGCAGAGCCTTTTTGCCTTTTTGTTACAGGAGTTTAGCTATGTCTGTAATAGATGAAAAAGACAGGAAAATTCTTAATCAAATCCAGGTTGATTTCCCTGTTGACTCCAGACCTTATAAAATTCTTGCTGAAAAAATTGGTATTCGTGAAGATGAGTTGATCCAACGGATTAATCAGATGAAAAAAGATTTACTCATCCGGCGTATTGGGGGCAATTTTAGTCCTGACAGGCTTGGATACTATTCTACCCTTTGTGCTGCCAAAGTACCAGAGGACAAAATAGAAGTATTTACAAAGACAGTGAACGAATATTCAGGGGTTACACACAATTACAAAAGGGATCATGAATTTAATATTTGGTTTACTTTTATTGAGGCTTCTGTTGAAATCATAAAAACCAATCTCGAAAACATAAAAAAGACAACCAATGTTGAGACAATACTGAATCTACCGGCAACAAGGGTTTTTAAAATTTCTGCCAATTTTAAAGTATGAAAATAATTAAAGCCGCTCTTGTTGTTCAAAACTGCATTGCTGGAAATTTTCAAAAAAATTTTGATTTTTGTCTTCACCATATCACTTGCGCCAAAAACAAAGATGCTAAATTTATTGTCTTCCCTGAAATGAACCTCACCGGGTATGTTGCAGGTCCTGATATAAAAAGTATCTCAAGACCCATAACCAAGGATATGGTGAACGATTTCTCAAGTCTTGCAAAAAACCTGGAGATAACGATACTGGTTGGGCTTGCTGAAAAAACTGCTCAAAAAAAAATATATGCCTCACATCTGGTTTTTTATCCAGACAAATCATTTGAAATGTATAGGAAAATTCATACGGCTCCCTTTGAAAAAAAATACTTTTCAGCTGGAAATGAAATCAAAATTTTCAATTCGCATGGAATTAGATTTGGAATTCAACTTTGCTATGATGCACATTTCCCGGAATTATCACTTGCTATGGCATTAAAAGAAGTCGATGTGATTTTCATTCCCCATGCTTCTCCCAGAAGCAGTTCACAGGAAAAATATGATTCCTGGGTTCGACACCTTAGAGCTAGGGCCTTTGACAATGGTGTTTATATTGCCGCCTGCAATCAAACAGGTGATAATACCAAAAACCTTTTTTTCCCGGGAATCTGCATATTCATAGGGCCGGATGGGAATGTAATTTACAAATCAGTAGATGGAGCACAGGGAATTCATATTATAAATATTGAAAAGAGTGTTTTATCTGAAATTAGATCACATAAAATGAAATATTTTCTGCCCTACAGGCGCAACGATCTGTTTAACTTTTAAAGTTATTTTGTAATTGTTCAGCCCGTTAAAAGCGGTTATCTCAAAGCCCTGTCTGATGGATATTTTCAGGAGGTTAAGCGTTTAGCATCGAAAAAAAATATCTATCCGACAGGGCGACGTCAAGCATAAGAACTGAATAGTTACGTTATTTTTTTATTTTTTGTTTGCGGTTTTGGATATAGGCATTTCGTATGGCTACATAAGGGTCCAGGGAAGCCTTCTTTAAGGCCTCATAATCACCCAGGTGAAATGAGACGGTATTTATTGTATCAACAGCTTTAATTCCTATTGAATATCCCCATGGTTCCACATAATTGACTGGATTTAAAAAACTATCGCCAACACGCCCGATAAGATCCCTGAACGTTGATGGACCGAATATAGGTAATACCAGATAAAAGCCATTCCCAATATTGTAGGAACCAAGTGTTTGTCCCAGGTCCTCATCAGCTGTATGAAGATCAAATTCATTTTGAGCAACCTGAGTAAATCCAAGGACCCCAATAGTTGAGTTTATTACAAAAATTCCAATCTCAGTACCCGCATCCTTGATTTCGCCCTGTAAAATATTGTTAGTGAATCGGACAGGAAAAATAATGTTATGGAAAAAATTACTCAATCCCTTCCGCGCTTGAACGGGTATAATGGCTTTATATCCTTTAGCGATGGGTTTTATTGCCTTAAAATATAAAAAATCGTTAACAGAATACATTAGGTAATTAAAATAATAGAGAGGATCAGAAATAGAGTCAGATTCATAGGGTTCATCAAAATCTTCAAAAAGCACTTTGTCCAGTTCTTCATCTTCTGCTTTGGACTGTGTGTTTTGAGCCATCAGCATAGCATCGGGGTTTGGTAATGGATAAGAGGACCTGGAAACCTGATCTTGATAATAAACAGGATTTGAAATAATAGCATCCTGGGCAAAACTATTTGATATCAGTATAAAAACGATTGTTAAAATCCAAAAAGAATATTTTTTCCCCATGATTGAGTATTTCCTTTTATTTCATCAAAACTCATAGTTCAAACCAAAATTCCAATCAAGTGAAGTCTTATTTTTTATCCTTAATAAAAATGAATTTTCTAACAAGTGATTCAATATCAAGGGATGACTCAGTATTGAAAATTTCTTCTCCAGGTTCAAGCATGATATCAGAACCTCCGGGCATCATATCAATATACTTTTGCCCTATTATACCGGAAGTTTTAACAGAAGCGATGACATCTTCAGAGAGTTCAATATTATTATCAATATGAAATTCTACTTTTGCAAGTAAGCGTTCTTTGTCAATTCCGACATTAGAAACCATACCAATCTTTACACCGACCATTTCAACTTTTGCACCTTTTTTAAGCCCGGAGATTGAAGTAAAAAAAGCATAAATGGGGTATTGCTTGTCCCGAATAAGACTTATTTCACCAAGAACTATAAAAAGGTATCCAGTACACAATATGCCAATCATGGCAAAAAGTCCTACATAAAATTCAATCTTTCGTTTATTCATGGTTTTCCTTTAAATAGAACATCCCTAAAAGTTAGTTTCAAACGTCTTTTCCATCGATAAAGTCATTTAAAATTTTACTGTGAGAATCCAGGATGTCTTTTTTTGAGCCCTCAAACTTTATAATACCGTCATCCAGCAATGCAATGCGTTGCACAACATTAAAAATTTCAGGGATATCATGGCTAACAATTATAGCCGTAAATTCAAATTTTTTCTGATATTCCTGAATCATTGAATGTACATTTTTCTTTCTTATGGGATCAAGACCGGTTGTGGGTTCGTCAAAAAGAACAATCTTTGGATCTGTCACAAGCGCCCTTGCAAGTGCCACCCTTTTTTTCATACCGCCGGAAAGCTGTGCTGGAAATTTTTCTTGTATACCAGTCAGACCCAATTGTTTCATCAGCTCAAATACTTTGTTTTTTACCTGGTCTTTTGGAAAAGTAGAATTTTCAACCAAGGGTAGGGCAATATTATCATATATGTTCATGAAATCAAACAAAGCATTATCCTGAAACATATAGCTCAATTTTTTGTGAAAAGATTTTCTATCTGTCCTTGATAGCTTATTCAGCGGCCTGCCCTCAATAAGAATCTGACCTGAATCCTGATTGACAAGTCCGATAATATGTTTTAACAACACAGACTTGCCTGTACCGCTTTTCCCGATGACGGCCGTAATTTCACCTTTATAAATCGATAAATTAAGCCTTTTTAAAACTAAAGTTTCTCCAAAGCTTTTACTAACATCTATGAATTGTATTAAAGGGGTATCCATATTTAAACCAGAAAAAAAGTAATAATATAATCAAAAATAAAAATGGCAATGCAGGATTGAACCACTGCATTGGTTGTTGATAAACTGACCCCTCTTGCACCAAAACCACTGTATAAATGTGTATAATAACCGCGATAGCAGCATATTGTGGTGGTAACCACAGCAAAAGCAAAAGCCTTGTAAAATCCTCCATTAATGTCATGCACTTTAATACTTTGAATGACAGTGTCCATGTATACATGTTGATTAATGCCCAGCATGATGGAACCTGAAATAAATCCGCCGAAGATGCCGACAACATCAAAAAGTGCTGTAAGCAAAGGAAAACTGATAACAGCGGCAATAATCCGTGGTGAAAACAAAAATCTGACAGGATTGATATGCATGGTTTTAAGCGCATCAATCTGTTCTGAAATTCTCATTACACCAATTTCTGCAGCCATGGATGAGCCTGCCCTTGCAGTGACCATAATCGCAGTAAAAACAGGTCCTAATTCAGAAATCAGGGTCAGTGCCACTGCAGCACCAAGGGCTGCCTCTGAGCCAACTTTGACCAGAGAATAATATCCTTGAAGCCCTATCACCATACCGGTAAAAAAACCTGTCAAAACAATAACAAAAATAGATTTGGATCCAATAAACCATGTATGGTCAATGATTTTAGCAAATTGAAATGGAGGGATGAAAATATTTTTCAATCCTGCTAAGAAAAAAAGGATTATCCTGCCAAGGGATTCCAGCGAGATTAATATTCTTTTTCCAAAACTCTCAATTAGTTTATTTAACATGGTTATTATATATATCTGTTATGCCTTTAAAATTCAAGGTTTGAACTACTTCCATTCATATTAATTCTTTCAGAATATAAAATATTATAGAAATTGTGATTGACACGTATAAAAAAAAACAATACGTATGGTAATCGAATTAGACAATAATACAAAGGAAAGTTCTGGAGAAAGGTATGGCTCAAAAAATTACATTAAGTGTCCCTGATTTGCTTCATGAAAAACTCAAAGAGTGGCGGACCTCTTTCAACCTTTCAAAAATGTTTCAAGAGGCTGTTACCGAAGCTATTCACAAAAAAGAAGAGTTTCAAAAACGCTTCTCAAAAGACTATAATATGTCTGAAATTATTAAAAGATTAAAGCAGGAAAAATTAATTTGGGAAAAACAATATTATAAACTGGGTAAAGAAGAAGGGCTGCAATGGGCAAAAACAGCACATTATGAAGATCTTTTATACGTATTACAATTTAATGGCACGTATGAGCTAATTTCTGATCCCAGGATGACTGATTATTTTGATAAAATTTATCAATCAACTGAACTTGCAAAACAGTCGAATTCAAGCTCCATTGACAATGAACAAATGTTTATAGAAGGCTGGTTTAAAGGTATTTTGGAATTCTGGAATCATGTAAAGGAAAAACTATAATCATGGCGTTATCATCAAACATTCTTGGTATTGATGTGGGATCTGTTTCCATTCATATGGCTGTGCTGACTTATGACCGCAACATAGTTCATACAGACACCTGTTATCATCATGGTGAAATAAAACAATGTCTTTCAAAATTGCTGGAAAATATTGATATCAAAAATATCCAGTATGTTGCGGTTACCGACGCTACTCCTTTAATTATTCAGAGAAATAAGTCTTATGATGAGCAATTGACGATAAACCGGGCTGCTAAACATTATCATGAGATATTTGGCGCAATTTTACATATTGGTGGTGAAAAATTTTCATTGAGCAGGTTTGATGAGGATCGCAATTATATCGGTACCAGACATAACACCTCTTGTGCAGCCGGCACAGGAAGTTTTCTTGATCAACAGGCCAGAAGGTTAAACCTTTTAGGAGGATCCCAGGAACTTAGTCAAAAAGCCCTTTTAAATTCTAAAAAAATCCCTGATATTGCAACACGCTGTGCAGTTTTTGCCAAGACAGATCTGATCCATGCCCAGCAGGAAGGGTATAGCATTGAACAAATCTGTGATGGCCTTTGTTATGGCCTTTCAAAAAATATTTCCAACACGCTTTTTAAATATAAACATACCGGTAAAAAAATTGTTTTTTGCGGTGGTGTTTCTCAAAATATATCTGTTAAAAATCATCTTGAAAAAATAACCGGCTATGATTTTGTCGTTGATTCAAAATCAATATTTTATGGTGCAACAGGGGCTGCGCTTTGTCTAATAGATGACATGGCCATCAATAAAAGCAAAAATATTAAAAAGGATTATTTGTCTATAAAAGATTTTTTTATCCCAGCCCGAAAAGAAATCCTTTTGTCATATCCAGGACTTGAAATTAAGCTTTCAAAATATCCGGATTTTAATTGCTTTTCTTCCTATGTCTTTGAAGATGTTGAAGCAGATATTTACCAAGACCCAGCTGGGATTTCCACAATACAAGGATATTTAGGGCTTGATGTAGGCTCAACAAGTACCAAAAGCATTCTTATCAATCAAGACGGAATACCCATTGCCGGGTTTTATACAAAAACTGCATCTAGGCCTGTGATTGCGATTCAAAAAATTTTCAAGGCCCATGATCAATTTTTCAAAACCTATGGAATTAAAATTAAAATTATTGGGTGTGGTACCACAGGCTCAGGACGAAGAATCTCTGGTAAAATTATTGGTGCAGATATCGAGCCCGATGAAATAACTGCCCATGCAACAGCAGCTGTTAATTTAAACAGGGATGTAGACACTATTATTGAAATCGGGGGGCAGGATGCCAAATTCACCTTACTCAGAGATGGCATGGTTACCTCCTCAGTTATGAATACAGTATGTGCCGCTGGCACGGGAAGTTTTATAGAAGAACAGGCTTTAAAATTAGATTGTCCATTACCTGAATATTCTGATCGAACTGAAGGCGTGTCCTCACCGGTAGCCAGTGACAGATGTACTGTTTTTATGGAAAGGGATATTAATTATTATTTTGCACAAGGTTTTGGGAAAAATGAAATTCTTGCCTCGGTTTTACATTCTGTAAGAGATAACTATCTGACAAAAGTAGCCAGTATCGGTAAAATAGGCAATTGTATTCTTTTTCAAGGTGCCACAGCCAAAAACAAAGCCCTTGTTGCGGCATTTGAGCAAAAATTAAACAAACCCATTCATGTTTCAAAATATTGTCACCTGACAGGAGCCCTTGGCGTAGCTTTATTATCAAAGGAAAAACAAATCAAAGCCTCTGATTTTCGAGGATTTGATTTATGGAAACAACAAATTCCAATACGCCAGGAAATTTGCGAATTATGCACAAACCATTGCAAATTAACAATTGCAGATATTGAGGAAAAAACCATTGCATATGGTTTTTTGTGTGGTAGAGATTATCAAACAAATAAAGTGATCGCAAAAGAAAACTCCTATAATCTGTTAAAGATAAGAAAACAAGCCTTTCCAAAAACTGAAAAAAAAATAATTAAACATAATTTTACTATTGGTATCCCAAAGGCACTTCATATCTTTGAAGACAGTGAATTATGGGTTCATTTTTTTTCCAGGCTTGGAATTAAAACAATAACAAGTTCAAAGCTTAAAGATCCTGTTAAATTGGGGAAAACTATTGCAAACGCAGAGTTTTGTGCCCCTTTGGTGTCCTTGCATGGCCATATTAAGTATTTAATGGATAAAGTAGATTTTTTATTTTTGCCATTCTATTTTGAAGAAAAACCAAAGGCAGAAAATCGACGACGACAGCATTGCTATTATACTCAATTTGCTCCATCCGTGATATCATGTCTGCCGGAAGTTGATGAAAAAAAGATAATATCACCAATTATTAAATACCTTTATACAAATTTTCATACAAAACTGGAATTATATAAATCCTTAAAAAAAATATCTTCTGATTTTCTGTTTTCATTTTTTGATATTTCCGCAGCATTTGATAGTGCTTTGGAATTTAAAAAAAATACTCAATTAAACTGGAAAGCTTTATATCCGAAATATAAATCAACTGGCTCTAATATTAATGTTGTCCTTTTAGGCAGGCCTTACACTGTTTTAACCCAGACAATGAACAGCAATATTCCCCAGCTTTTTGAAAATATCGGTGTAAAAACTTTTTTTCAAGATATGCTTGATTTTGAAACAAATGATTTTTCCCAAATTGAACCTTTGTTAAAAGAGATTCATTGGAAATATGCGGCACAAATTCTTAAAGCAGCATATATCATTGCAAAATCTGAGCATATTTATCCAGTATATATCAGCTCCTTTAAGTGTGCACCAGATTCTTTTGCTATTGATTATTTTAAACAAATAATGGAAAGCTTCCATAAGCCCTACCTTGTACTGGAGCTGGATGAACATGATTCCAGTGTTGGATATGAAACAAGAGTTGAAGCAGCAGTACAATCATTTAAAAATCATAACACCTCAATTCAAAAAGAAAAAACAAAAGATCTTTCGCATATCCATCCAAAGTTTTTATCAAAAATAGATAACAAAACCATTATTTATCCAAACTGGGATTCATACTCAGGCAGTCTGATAGTTGCTGTTTTAAAAAATGAAGGATTCAATGCACTTTTAATGGAGGAAACCCCTGAAACATTAAAAAAATGCATGCTGACGAATACTGGGCAATGTATCCCTTTAAATGCTCTGGCAGCAGGATTTATTCATACTATTGAAAAAAACAATCTTGATCCTGCCAATTGTGTTTTATGGTTAAATCCTTCAGACATTGCCTGCAATATAAAGATGTATCCATATCATATTCAAAAAATTCTTGAAAAAAGCGGTAACGGGTTTGAAAAGTCCGGAATTTACAAAGGCCAATTGTCCTTATTTGATATTTCTTATAGAGCATCAACCAATGCATATTATGCCTACATGTTTGGTGGATTGCTAAGAAACATTGGTTGCAAAATCAGGCCCTATGAAATCCATAAGGGGAAAACAGATCAAGTACTTTTAAAAGCCTTGAAAATTCTGTGCAATGCTTTTGAAAACTCAGAATCCAAAGAAAATGCATTAAAAAATGCAATCCAGATGTTTTCAGACATTGAAACGAAAACCGAGTCAAGACCTAAGGTTGGTATTTTCGGAGATCTTTATGCTAGAGATAATGATATTATGAATCAGGATCTGGTCCATTTTATCGAAGACAATGGTGGAGAGGTCATTACAACGTCTTACTACAAATATGCCAAAATAATAGCTAACTCTTATTTTAAGAAATGGTTCAAGGAAGGAAAATATTTAAGCCTGTTTTCAAATGGGGCTCTTCTAGTTGCCATGCAGGCCATGGAAAAAAAGTATTATAAATATTTTGAACCCATTTTGAGTAAATCTGCATTTGAAGTAAAGGATTCTTATGAAAATATTCTTTCAGAATATGGTATTCTCCAGGAACATACTGGTGAATCTATGGATAATATTTTAAAAATCCATCATATCATCAATGAATTTCCTGATGTAAAACTTTTAGTTCAGACTAATCCTGCATTTTGTTGCGCTGGGCTCATTACAGAAGCAATGGCTCAAAAGATTGAATCAAAAATTAATGTACCCATAGTAAGTATCACATATGATGTTTCCGGCGGCAACAAAAACAAAGTGATACTGCCTTTTCTAATGGAGTCCAGGGAAAAACAATATCCTTGCTCTCAAAAAGTGTCTTTCTGATAATTGCCAGGAAAAAAGGACTTTATTTCATGATTGATTCCATCACATGAAATAAAAATCGCACCATCTTTATCGGTTCTAAAAATTTGTATACCCATTTTTTGATATCTTTTTAAAACTGTATCGTTAGGAAAACCATATCGATTATGCAGGCCACATGATATTATGACCGCCCCGGGCAAAACTTTGTTTAGAAAAATTTTAGTATTCGACGTTAAACTTCCGTGATGCGGTGACAAAAGTATATCTGCATTAAGGTTAATATCAGAATTATAACTTAAATTTTTTTCCCGATGATTTAAGATATCACCTGTAAACAGCATTGAAAATTTATTATATACTATTTTGAAAACAAGAGAATTATTATTGAAATTATATGAAAATTTTTTTTTGAGCGATTCATAGAAAATCAGCTTCACTTTTCCAAAATTCAATTGCTGTGATTGGCCTGTTGGGTTCCATATCCTGATATTTTTCTTTTTACAGGTTTTCATCAGTCTGACATAGGGATCTGTATATTTTTGATCACGATTTTTTATCACAGTTTGAACATCAAAATTGTCCAGGATGTATATCAACCCGTTTAAATGGTCAGACTCAGGATGACTTAATATAATATAATCCAGAACCCATATTCCCTTTTGCCATAAAAAAGGCGCAATAATAAACCTTCCGGTATCAAATGTGGATATATCTGAAAAACCTCCCCCGTCCACCAGGATATTTTTTCCTTCAGGAGTTTGAATAAGGGCGCTATTGCCCTGCCCCACATCAAGGATGGTGATTATTAAATTTGATTTTGATATCTTTTGGCCCGGATCACCTGAAAAATTAAACCCTATCAATAAAAAGAGCATTCCAACCATTAATGCCAGTATTTTTTTTTGTCCTCTTAAACCTAAAAAAATTGAAATCAAAACCAAATAAATCACTGTTATTTTATTCCATTGCAAATTTGTGATCCTTGACCATGAAAAGGGAATTGAAATAAAAAATTCTAACACTGGAATCGAAACCAAAAGAATTTGATTGCACACATTGATAAAAAAGAGTGCAACTAAAGGGAAATAAGAGAAGCATACCAAGGATATGAGGCCAAGGGGCAGCACAATAAATCCTATAACCGGAATAAAAATAAAATTTGATATCACTGCAATAAGAGAGACTAAATTAAAATAATGCGCAGTTAAAGGAAAGGTCCCCAGGCTTGCAAAAAATGTTACACATACCATTAATCCAATTTTTGAAATCACATCTTTTTTTTGTATTAAAAAATTTTTTTTTAATACAGATACACCTCCGGCAATAAAAGCAACTGCCATAAATGATAATTGAAAAGATATGGAAAAAAATGCGGCAGAGTCCAGGGCTAAAATTAAAATCCCTGCAACGGAAAGACTTGAAATAATATCTTTTTCTCGTTCAGAAACAAATGAAAACAATAAAACAATTATCATTATGAGAGCACGTTGAGTGGAAGGAGAAAATCCTGAAAAAACAGCATATCCTATTATGGGAAAAAGGCTTAAAATACCTGCATTTTTTTTTGATTTTCCTGAAATTGATAACAAGGGGAAAAAAGATAAAACCTTATAAAAGAGAAAGAAAAACAAGATACTGACGATGGAAAGATGAAGTCCTGAAATTGCTAAAAGATGACTGATCCCAGCCTTGGAAAACAAATCCCGCATATCAGCAGAAAGAATTTCTTTTTTGCCGGTAATTAACGAAGCTATTATTTGGGTGGTTTTGGAGTGTTTAGCGTGGTTCAATATAAAATCATAATAACCTGTTCTTAAATTTTCTATTTTACGGATCAGCTTTAAAAAGAAATCGGTTTGATCTGTTTTTGGTAAAATTTTTATTTTTTTTGGATTACTATAAGCTGTACCAAATATTCCCTTTAATTTTAAAAATTTTTTATAATCAAAAGCATTTGGATTTTTAAAGTTTTTTATGGATTTAATGGAGGATTCAAAAAAGATAATATCCCCAAATTCAGGTAAAATTTTTGATAATCCATATAGGTTTAATATGATTTTGCCCGAAACATTTTTTTTTATTTTATCCTGTGCCTCTATGGTTTGAACTAAAACTACCATGGAGTATTTTTTCTTATAGTGTTTTTTAAATGAAACGACCCTGCCAATGATTTTGATTTTTTTTGTATCTAAATAATTTGAAATATGATTATGGGGCAAATCAGAGGTTAGCTTGCTCTGGATGGAAAGATAGCCAAAGGAAAAAACCAATCCAAGAAAGAAGAAAATGGCTAATTTTTTAAATAAGCACAGGGACAGACACAGAAGAACAGAAAAGAAAAAAATAAAAGGAAAAATAAAGGCCTTGTCATCAGGGGAAATGCTACCCGCTAGAATCCCAGCCATCAGTGAAAGAAAAATAAAAAGGGATGCGGGCCTTAAGGGTTTGATAAATGTTTTCACATGATCTCACCTAATTATTTACGATTTTATGTAATACGCTCTATTTTCGCCCCCAACATTGAAAATTTTTTTTCAATTGCTTCATAACCCCTGTCCATGTGATATATTCTGGAAATAATAGTTGTCCCTTCCGCAACCAGTCCTGCAATAACAAGTGATGCACTGGCCCTTAAATCTGAAGCCATTACCTGGGCTGCCTGCAGTTTTTTTACACCCCTGACCATAGCAACATTTCCACTCGATATAGCAATATCAGCCCCCATTCTAAGGAGCTCATTTGCATGGATGAACCTATTTTCAAAAATGGATTCATGAATGACACTATTCCCATCTGCAATAGCCATCAAAGTCATGAACTGGGCCTGCATATCAGTCGGGAAGCCTGGATATGGCAGGGTTTTAATATCTACACTTTTAACAGGTTTATTATTTATAATTTGGATGCTGTCTGTAAATGGTTTAACTATAGTGCCCGTGGTTTTCAGTTTGTTGATAATACCACCAATATGATCTGGATTACATCCTTTAATGAGAACATCACCGCCTGTTGCTGCCGCGGCTACCATAAAAGTACCGGTTTCAATCCTGTCAGGTATGATTTTTATGTCAACCGGATGAAGGGATTTAACTCCCTCAACGGAAATAATGGTTGTTCCGGCCCCTTTTATTTTTGCACCCATTTTATTTAATGCATCTGCAAGAGCAACAATTTCCGGTTCTCTTGCAGCATTTCTTAATACACTGGACCCTTTTGCCAGAGTAGCCGCCATCATTAAATTTTCAGTACCTGTAACTGTGGGCATATCAAAATAGATTTCATTACCTATAAGTCTGCTTGCCTTTGCTTCAATATAACCATGATCAATCTTAATACTTGCCCCCAGGGCTTCAAGACCTGCAAGGTGCATATTGACTGGTCTGGCACCAATGGCGCACCCACCAGGCAATGACACCTTTGCATGACCGAATCTTGCAACAAGGGGACATAAAACAAGAATAGAGGCCCTCATTTTTCTGACAAGATCATATTCTGCTTCAATTTTGTTGATGGAAGAACCATCAACTTCAAGAAACCCTTTTGAAGCTTTGCAGGTTGCACCTAAGTCCTCTAAAAGAAGTCTGATACTGGTAATATCCATTAGATCCGGAACATTGGAAAAACATATTTTACCTTTAACCAGAATGCTTGAAGCGATCAAAGGGAGTGCGGCATTTTTGGCCCCGCTGATATTCACTTCACCAAAAAGTTGTTTGCCGCCGGTGATTTTTATTTTATCCATAACCTGAAGGTCACCCGTAAAATGATTTAACTTTAATTTGGTCTTGAAAAAGGCTAAAGTTTGTAAAAAGACTGTAATTTAAAAAAGGGTTTTGGTTAAAAGGCCAAAACCCTTTATTATTAAATGGTACCTGGGACGAGAATTGAACTCGTACAGAGATTATCTCCGAGGGATTTTAAGTCCCTTGCGTCTACCAGTTCCGCCACCCAGGCGAATTCAAGATTTTTCTATACCATTTTTCAAAATTTTGCAAGCTTAAAACCTGAAACCAAAAAATCTGAAGATTGTCACTTTAAAGGATTTCTGATAAAATAAGTTCCTATGAAAATAATTGGTACCCATAAAATAATTTTGGCCTCAAAATCTCCAAGAAGAAGAGACCTCTTAGAACAACTTGGTTTAAACATTAAAATTGTTCCATCACAGACAGATGAAACCTTAGTTTCAATGCAAAATCCTGAAAAATATGTAAAGAAACTCTCTTTTTTAAAAGCAAATAATACAGCCTTGTTTTATCCTGATGATTGGGTCATAGGAGCAGACACCATTGTAGTTGTTAGTGATCAAATCCTTGGTAAGCCAAGGTCAAAAACAGATGCCATTGCAATGCTGAATAAATTAAATAACTGCGAACATAGCGTATTTACAGGTTTTTCCATAGTTAATCAGAAAAAAAAAATTATAATCACCCAATCGATTGAAACAAAAGTATTTTTTAAATGTTTAAGTCGCGAAGAAATTAAATGGTATGTGAGTACAGGGGAACCATTTGACAAAGCAGGTTCCTATGCGATACAGGGAATCGGAACATTTCTGGTTAAAAGAATTTCAGGTTCCTATTCCAATGTTGTTGGGCTGCCTGTTTGTGAAGTCATTGAAATACTGATTAATTTAAATATCATCCAAATGTAAGGATAAAAATTAATATGCAATCGATTAAGGATAATCTGGACAAAATAAATAAACAAATTTTCGATACTGCCATGTCCTCAAACCGCAGTCCTGAAGATATTAGATTGATAGCCGTAAGTAAAAGGAAAAGTGTAGAAGCAGTAATGGAAGCCATCAAAGCCGGAGCAAAACATTTTGGTGAAAATTATATTCAAGAAGCAATTGATAAAATTGATGCAATTGGAAAAGATACTGCCTTTTGGCATTTTATAGGTCATCTCCAGTCCAATAAAGCAAAATTTGCAGTCAAGTATTTTGATTATATTCACACTGTTGATACTATAAAACTTGCCAGAGAGATAGATAAGCAGGCCGGAAAAATTAATAAAATTCAGGACATACTTGTTCAGGTAAATATTGGTGAAGAAGATACAAAATCCGGAATTAAAATAGACGATACAATTAAATTGATAACTCAAATACAACCCTATAAAAACATAGCTGTTAAGGGATTAATGTGCATGCCGCCATATTTTTTAGACCCTGATCAGGCCAGGATGTATTTTCAGCAATTAGTCCGGATTAAAGACAAAATCCTGGATAAAAAATATGAGACTGTATCCATGGAGCACCTTTCCATGGGTATGAGCAATGATTTTAAAGTTGCCATTGAGGAGGGATCGACAATGGTAAGGGTCGGCACTTCAATATTTGGGAGAAGAGATTGAAATTATTACTTCATATTTGCTGTGCTCCCTGTTCTATTTATCCGGTTAAAGTATTGCAACAGATGGATATGAAAGTGATGGGATTTTTTTATCGACATAATATTCATCCTTTTCAAGAGTGTAAAAAAAGGGAAGATACTTTAAAAAACTATTCCCCATCTATTGGGCTAAAGGTAATTTATCAAAAAGATTATAAGATAGAAAAATTTCTGCAATCCATTGTTTTCAGAGAAAATGATCGGTGCCGGTATTGTTATTATGACAGGCTCAAAGCAACAGCACTTGTTGCTAAAAAAGGGAAGTTTGACGGCTTTTCCACCACTCTTTTATACAGTAAATTTCAGAATCATCATCAAATCATTGAAACCGGAGAGGCCATTGCCAAAAAATATAACTTGAAATTTTTATACCATGACTTCAGGGAAGGATGGAGATATGGGATTGACGAATCCAAGCGGCTAAATATGTATCGCCAGCAATATTGTGGCTGTATATACAGTGAAAAGGATCGGTTTTTTAAAGAAGATCGGCAAGAATACTTATAGTGAGTATTTTTGAATCTAATTTGCATTGGTCCTTTTAATTTGTTTGAGCATCCTGACAAATTGCTGGTCTGTTTTGTTAAGTCTTTCCGCAAGAAGCATAAACAGATGTTTTGCCACATCTGGATACTTTTCTATTATTTCTATTAATTTGTCTCCGGGAAACCGTTTAACCTGTGATCGTCCTTTGGACAAGATAGATGCAGATCTGGGCTCACCTGTGATAGCGGACATCTCCCCGAAATAATCCCCCGGCTGATTAATTTCAGCAATTTTTTTGCCGCCTTTAATAACGTATAACCCACCCTGGACCAGCTTAAAAAAATCAATATCTGTATTGCCTTCCCTGATAATAATATCTTTATCCATGTATTGTTCAATATCTGGATTAATAAGATATGCAGGCAATACCTCTTTGCTGATAGTGGTCTTTTTTAAGATTTCTTCAAAGGAAGTTTCACCCGTCCTGATTTTTTCCAGACCGGCATCGCGTAATGTGACCATTCCCTCCTGAATGGCAATTTTTCTGAGTTGATCTTCAGGCACTTCAGCGCTGATGGCCTTACCAACATCATCTGTGACTTCCATTAATTCATAGAGCCCTACCCTGCCTTTATAGCCTGTTCCATTACAATTACCGCACCCTTTTGGACCATGGATTTTTAAATCCTTAATTTCATCCTTTGAAAATCCCTGAAATTGGAGGTCTTTTGCATTATATCCAGTAACAAGTTGTTTGCATTCAGGACAAAGACGTCTGGTCAGTCGCTGGGATAATACCATGGTGACAGAGGCTGCCAGCATGTATGAAGGAATACCTATATCAATGAGTCTGCCTATGGTTGATGGACAGTCGTTTGTGTGAAGGGTTGCAAAAACCAGGTGACCTGTCATAGAAGCCTTAATCGCAATTTCTGCGGTATCAATATCCCTGATTTCGCCAACCATAATAATATCCGGGTCTTGACGCAGGAAAGCTTTTAATGCTGTCGCAAAGGTCATACCAATCTCTTCTTTCACCGGAACCTGGTTTATCCCTTTAAAAT
>Ga0307988_1000763_pt1 | contig 20691 bp, 22 predicted proteins | sample EllFjometagen183_FD_203166 | JGI IMG/M metagenome (GOLD analysis project Ga0307988, IMG submission 203166) | Marine microbial communities from Ellis Fjord, Antarctic Ocean - #183 | ecosystem: Environmental > Aquatic > Marine > Unclassified | place: Southern Ocean | collected 2014-10-08 | reverse complement strand
GCTCCAGCAGCAAAAAGTTTGTCGCCAAAACTCTTCAAGTATTCCACATGGGCAGGGCGATTTTCCTGACGAACAGGTAAATGATCTTTCTTGTCGACACAGCGAATAACAAAAAGCATGATATAAGCTCTCCTTTTGTGATGGTTCTAATTCAATTGTATTGTATGAATACTGTCATGATTTTATCCCATACTGTTTCATTTTTTCCCACAAATTTTTCCGACTGATCCCAAGAATCTCTGCAGCTTCGGTTCTATTTCCATTGGTTCTTTTCAAAGCACTTCTAATACATTTTTTCTCTGCTACAGCAACCGCAGCGGCAAGATTGACTTCCCCGTTTTCCGCCAAGTTCTCTTTGATCCCACGAATTTCGATTGGCAAATCCCAGAGCTGGATTTTGGGAGCCGGTGCCAGCACCGTCAGTCTCTCCAGAATATTTCTCAATTCACGAATGTTCCCAGGGAAGGGATAAGCATTTAACGCCGTGGAAGCCTCCTTGGAAAGGGTAAAACTCAAACCCCGTTCCCGACCAAATTGTTGCAGAAAAAAATTGCTCAACTCGGGGATATCTTCTTTTCTTTCCCTTAATGTCGGAACGGAAACAGGGATAACCTGGAGACGATAATAAAGATCTTCCCGAAAGTTACCTTTTTTGATTTCTTCCGTCAGATTTCTAGCTGTGGCACAGAGAACCCGGACGTCAATCGGAATAGGTGCTTTTCCTCCAACTCGTTCAATTTCCCGTTCTTGCAATACCCGTAATAATTTAACTTGGAGGTTAAGAGGCATTTCGCCGATTTCATCAAGTAAGATCGTCCCCTGATCGGCCAACTCAAATTTACCTATCGATGTTTGTTCGGCCCCAGTGAAGGCCCCCTTTTCATGACCGAAAAGCTCTGATTCCAAAAGCTCTGTTGGAATCGCCGCACAATTGACTCGGATATATGGTTTATCGGCCCGACGACTTTCGTAATGGATAGCAGCAGCGACCAGTTCTTTCCCAGTACCGCTATCTCCCTGAATCAAAGCGGTTGAATCGGTTTGAGTGACTTGACTGATCAGATTAAGTAACTGCTGCATCGGGGCACTGGAACCGATCAGCGGTTGCCGCTGACCGCAACAATTTTCCAGAGAAACACAGCGGATCTTGATGGCCTGCATATTCAACAAACGTTGCACACGGAAGGTTAGATCATCCAGATCAAATGGTTTCAGAATATAGTCAGCAGCCCCTTGCTTGAGACAATTAACGGCACCTTCTGTATTGCCATGAGCCGTCATCAAGATCACTTCTGTGCGCGGTGCTAACTGTTTAACTGCTAAAAGCAGTTTTTCTCCATCCAACCCCGGCATGCGGATATCTGAGAGAATCAAATCATAGCTGCTCTTTTTCACCAGCTCTAAAGCTTCAACACCGTTTGTGGCTGAGTCCACTTGCCAGCCCTGAAGGCGTAGGTGGTCAAGCACCGTGATGCGCATAATTTCTTCATCTTCAGCTATCAGAATTCGGGCAATCATTTGCGGTTCTCAACTGTGATGGTTTGTTGCAAAGGAATTATCAAAGTAAAACAGGCTCCACTATCTGGGTTGTTTTTAACAGAGATGCTCCCCCCCAGGCGCTTGATCAATGAATCAGAAACAGAAAGCCCTAAACCTGTCCCCTGACCAACCTCTTTGGTGGTGAAAAAGGGCTCAAAAATTTTATCCAGATGCTCTGGATCTATTCCCGATCCAGTATCGGAAAATTCAATGTAAATGCTTTCACTGTCCAACTGGCTGATAACTTTAATCTTTCCCTGATCTGTGCCAATAGCCTGGACCGCGTTACCGGCAAGATTCATCACTATCTGGCGTAGAGATTCAATCCCGGTCATTACAGGTTGATTAACACCCAACTGCCATTCCACCTGAATATTCCTGTGCCCAAGACAAAATAACTCCATGCAGTCCCGAATAACCTGATCAACATCGCCAATTTTGATCTCAAGGGGTTCTTTTCTGCCGGTGTTAAGCAACTGTTGAACCGTTCCTTTAATTTTTTCAACACCTTGCCCTAGCAGTGTCAGATACCGATTTTGCAGTTCAGGTTGATCCATATGCCGTTGCATGGTTTGAATACAATTCTGCATTCCCCCAAGCGGGTTATTAATTTCGTGAGAAATTCCTGCAACCAGACGACCTAATGCCGCTTGTTTTTCATTTTGAAAAACCTGTTTACGGCTTGCATCAAGCTCATGCTGAGAAGTTTCAAGACGGGAGCAAAGATTGTGAAAGTGTTGACTCAACACCCCTATTTCATCATTGGGGTTATTAGTAGCAGGAAAAGAGTCTTCCGGGTAGCGGTCCATAGCTCCGGCAAGCAACTTCAATCGCTTGGCAACCAGGGAATTGAACAGCAGATAGATGCTGAGAGAGACGATGATAATTGTTGCAAAAGCTATCCACAACAACATCAGGTTATTGGCCTTGATTTCCGCATAAGCCCAATTCATTGGCACAGTGACGTTCATTCCTCCCCGGATATCGCCAAGCGCATAGCCCTGCTGATTGTGGCAAGTCAAACACTGCGAATCAACTGTCAGTGGAGCCATATAGCGCAGGCGGTAACTCCCTTCAATCTGTTCAATCTCTACCGTTTCATCTATCCCATCTACAAATTTAACCAAACTGCGTCGCTCAAAATCATCTGGGGCATTATCCGGATTCATCGGTTTCAAGCTAGTGACATTAAACTGCCCCATTCCCTCTTTTGCCGCATAAATAGAGAGCTCCCGAGTCACCATCGCGGGATTACGCTTCACCAACCAGTTACCATGATCGTCCTGAATTTCTCCATGCTCAAGAAAGGGATTACTTTCCACCCCAGGAGCTTTGACAAAGAAGAGTCCATTGTGGTCCGAAACCCATTGCCGAGTCAGACGGATCTGGTTGAAAAGCATCTTTGCTTGACGAGTTGCTTGCTCAACAACCAGTTTTTCTTGAAAATCCGAGGTCCGATAAAAGGTGAAACCGTAAGAAATACAAATCACCAGACTGGTCAGAAGAATAAGTTTGGTTTTTAACTGCATAAAAAACCTTATTAATTTTTGTCGGTTCACCCTGGATGGGCTGCTACCAAACGGTAACACACGAATCTGACATAAAGCTACCTCCTGGTAACAAGAGATACATTCAAAATCACATATAGTACTGAAAAACAACGTGTTTATTACGGCACATCAGTTGCAAGTAAAACATTTTGATTAAAATGGTTGTTATTAAGCTAAACCCTGGTATTAATTACGTTAGTAGCTTTTTATTTCAATGAAGTTCTCTCGAAAGTATTTGAACTGCCACTTCAGAAGGGAGGTGATTGAATGTCGAGTAATGGAACCCCAAGTAAGTCCGGCGCAAAAAAACTTTTGATTTTTGGAGCGATGTTTGGCGTTGTGGGTGCAATGGTTCTGGTTCTGGCTTCTGGTTTTATGGTGGAATCAACCAACACCGATGAATTCTGTTCTAAATGTCACGTTATGGAACCATTCAGGACATCATGGCAAGCATCGGTTCATGGAGGCAAGAATCCACAAGGATTTACTGCACAATGTGTCGATTGCCACCTGCCACATGACGGTTTTGTGAATTACCTGGTCACCAAGGCAAGAACTGGATTAAGTGATATTTACCACAATTTCACGATTGATGGAGAAAGTTTCGATTGGGCTGCAAATACCGAAGAAAATCGGCTCAAATTCACTTTTGACAGCGCCTGTCACCGTTGTCATCACAACTTAACCCCACCAGGAATATCAAGCGGCGGCTTGATCGCTCACCGGTCTTATTTAAGGGGTGAGGCAAACAAAATGTGTGCTGAATGCCATATGCATGTAGGTCACAAGAATATGCTGCAAACAGTCGAAGATTTCTATGCAGCGGAAAAATAACTAGGTTATAAGGAGGTTTAAAGTGAAACAAATTTATGGAAAGATTGGATTGATCACCCTTGCTGGTTTGTTGGTCTGGGGCGGGATGGCTTTTGCCGTCGGTACCCCGAATCTGGCACCACGCAAAATTGAGATCCAGCGCGGCTACACTGAAGAAGCAGCAAAATGTATTGAATGTCACGCCGAAAAAACCCCGGGAATTTATGAAGATTGGAAACTCGGCAGCATGGCAAATGCCGGCGTCTCCTGTTACGATTGCCATATGGTTGAAGCCAATTCGCCGATGGCCGGGCAGTGCTCTGGGCTCAAAGGAACCAAAATATTTATTTCTCCGATGGTCTCTTCAAAGACCTGCTCTCGTTGCCATCCGAGCGAAGTGGATGAATTTTTGAAGAGTGGTCATGCTGATCTGTCCAGAGCTGCCGTTTATGATAAGAACAAAGCCGGTGGTGCTTTGGTTAAATTGCAGAACCACTATGAAGGTGCAGCTTTTCTTGGTGTAGAAGATGGATCTCTAGTCAATCAGGCTGGTCGTACCTCCGGTTGCAAAGTGTGTCATGGCTCAGTTGTTGAGCTCGGCCCCGACAACAAGCCAATTAATAATACCTGGCCAGCTGGTGTTGGTACTCTCTATCCTGACGGTTCAGTCGGCACCTGTACAGTCTGCCATACCCGACATAGGTTCTCTGTCGCTGAAGCGCGTAAGCCAGAAGCCTGTGCCAGCTGCCACTTGGGTCCAGACCACCCCCATATTGAAATTTATCATGAATCGAAGCACGGTCAGATCTTTTTGACCGAAGGTGACGAGTGGACATGGGACAGCGCGGCTGGTACCTGGCAGCCCGGAGATTATCGTGCTCCGACCTGTGCTACCTGTCATATGTCTGGTATCGGTGAGCTGCAGACAACTCACAATGTCAACGAACGCCTCAAGTGGGACCTGGTGCACAAGCGCAGCGAGATCCGTACTGGCGTCCGTGGTGACGGTGTTAAAGGCGACAAGTTGATGCGTAAGGTCTGTATTAATTGCCATGGTCCTTCTCACATTGATGAAACTAGACAAACCCTGGATAGTGCAGTTGCATTATACAATGTCTACTGGGACGAGGCTGTCAAAATGAAGAAGGAACTCGCCGCCAAGGGTCTGCTGGGTGAAGATCCTTGGAGTGACGGATTCCAGGAGCTGATGTACTTTCTCTGGCACCATACAGGCCGTCGTGCTCGTCATGGTACAGCAATGTTTGGTCCGGACTATGCTCACTGGCATGGTTTCTTCCAGGTCTTCCAAGTTGTAAAAGATATGCAGGGTATTTATAACTGGCGTCTCAAAAACAACAAAATTGAAGATTTGAGCACGGTTATGAGCACTGGACCGATTTAAATATCATTTCTTGTTAGGAAGCACAAAAGCCCCTGTCGCAAGATGGGGGCTTTTAATATCCATTCCAACGAACGAAAAGGTCAGATCATGAAAAGAATATTTAGCGTTTTTCTGCTGTTGTTCATTGCCACAACCTGCTTCGCCCTGACAGAGAACTTCGGGCCGGAATATGACGAGGTTGTCACTTTTTTCCAAGGTGATGATGAACCAGGAGCAATGGATGCGATTTGGGAATCCAAATCATTACTTAAAATTGGTGTGCTCGATAACAGCACGGAATATGACACCTATGCGCAACACGTTTGCCAGACTATTAAAGAAAAGGGGATTCAGGCAGACAGCCTCAATGTGCAGATTATCGATATCAAAAAGTTGGCACAACTAGAGGAATGGGTTGTTTTAGGTAAAGCACAGTGTCAATAATGGAGTAGATGCCTCAGGCGGGTTCGATATAGGAAACAATGAGCTTTTCTTCGACAATGTTCCAGCGAATTTCATAGCGATCGAACAATACTCTATATTCTTGTAAGTCTGCTGTTCCTCGGCGGTAAGCAGGCCGTGGGTCAAGGCCGAGAGTTTCACGGATCATCACCTCCAGCTCCGGGGTCTCATTTTGATATTGATCCAGTTGCTGACGCGCACCCTCAGTAAATTCGACTGTTAGTGTTGCTCTCGGGGTCTCTTCGGCAAAACCTCCACGAGCTTCCGGGATACTGTCACCATAGGGAATATAAGGTTTGATATCGAGGATAGGCGTTCCATCAATCAAGTCTGCCCCTTCCACTTGCAGTGAAACATTCCCTTTTTCAATTATAATATCCAGCAGCTTGACAGCAGAGAGTCCAACCGGATTAGGTCGAAAAGGAGACCTGGAAGCGTAGACCCCAACCCGTTGGTTCCCCCCTAAGCGAGGCGGACGAACAGTCGGTTTCCAACCCTTCTGCCAGTTCTGGTGAAACAGAAAAATTAACCAGAGGTGGCTGAATCCCTCTAAACCACGAACAGCTTCGGGGGTGGCAAAGCCAGGGTAAAAATCAATCCGAGCATGAACTGAGGGAGTCAACCCCGGTTGTCGTGGGGTCGCAAATTTTTCTTTAAATGGCGTACGGATAAGTGCGATTGGTTCTAATGGGTAATTCACCATGGCCAACCTTTCACTTTACCAATTGAGCAGCAGAAATTCGCCCACTTCTGCCACTCAACCAGACACCACAAAAAACCAACCCACAAGCCAACCATTGCCACTGGTTCAATTTATCACCCAGGATAATCATTCCCAAAATAACACCAAAAACCGGTATCAGATTGACATATCCAGCGGCACGGCTGGCAGGGATACGGCTCACCCCATAGTTAAAGCAGCCGTAGGCACCAAAAGTGATCAGGGTTCCCAGATATATGACAGCCAGAGCTGGGGTTGGGTCCCAAGTAACGGCCCAGCCGACCCCAGGCAGAAACAGAAAAGGAAAAAAGAACAGACTCCCGATAAATGCCTGAAACGCAGTCAGAAACAGCGGTGGATAATTGTTTGTCAGATGCTTAAGAGACACTGTATACCCCGCTGCAAACACCATCGCCATAAATTCAAAAAAGTTTCCCAGCAACGGATTCGGAGCATTGATACTGGTTTCACTCGCTAAACTCAACCAACATGCACCGACAATGGCTAAGCCAAAGCCTACCAGAGTTTGTTTGCTGATGCTCTCCTTTAACCAGCTCCAGGCCAGTATTGCCACCAGCAACGGCATCATAGCCGTAATCATCCCTGCCTGTGATGCACTGGTTAATTCCAAAGCCTTAGCTTCAAATATAAAATACAGACAGGGTTCACAGATTCCCATAATCAATAGATATTTTACATCCTGGCGACGCCAGTTAATTTTCCGAAAAGAAGGGATAAATGGAAGGAAGCAGAGGCTGGCAATAAACATCCGTCCAAAAATAACCTGCATCGGGTGGTAACCTTGGAAAGCAAGTTTCAGAGCGACAAAGGAGCTGGCCCAGAGTAGCATGGCTATAATTAAACTGATGGATGGTAGCAGGTTGTGAGTTTTTTCGGTCAAAGGACGCTCCAGAAGTGAATATGAAAAACGGAGCTTAAGATAAGCTGATGGGGGCAGAGATTCCAGTAAAAAATAAGGAGGATCTATTTATTGGTGAAGGGGAGGAATCTTATATCAAATATGGTCTTCCTGCTGTCTGAATTCAGTTGCAGGCGGAAATGAAGATCTGCGCCTGAGTAGGCCCCTGGTTGAATAAATTTTTAGGGACCCCTTCAGGACGCAGGAATAGATTAACGAGCTTGGTTCTCTTGAGTATCAAACACGTGTCCACACTCAGGGCATTTAACCATGTGTGCTGTTGGTGCACATGCCGATAGTGCAAAAGCCATAACTAACAGAATACTCCAAATTTTAATTTTTTTCATTGTTTTACTCCTTTCAATAGAGTTTCGACGTAGCGTTGTAAATTACATAACCAACTCACAACATGTTTATTTAACTGGTCCGGTAAAGACCCAGTCGTTATTAATCACTGCCGCATGGCAGTTGATGCAACCAGAAACCTTGCCTTCCTTTTCAATCTGTCCGTCTGCGGTATATTTCGCCCAGAACCAGTCCCCTGCTTCGGCGTCATAGCCTTTGACCCGATACATCACGGTAACAGCGGCAAGGGTTTTGTCTGGCCGATAATTTTCTTTGATGATGAAAGAATTATCAGGCAAAAGCCCTGACTTACTTTGAATTGCTTCCAGCGCGTTGGGAGAAACATAAGTCGTCAAAAATGCCCCATGCGGATGAGCGCCTTTGTAGAGCTTTCCTTTGCCGGGGAACAGAGCCCAGTTCTGGTAGGGATTGGCTTTGGTAATATAATCGTAGACCTCTTTACCATCTGCCGCTGGAGGGTCCATTCCCCCTGCTAGAGATAAACCGATACCACTAGACAAAACGATACAGGTTGCGCCGGCAATAACTGCAAACCATTTTCTTCCCATGTTTGCCTCCTTTTTTTATGTTTCTGCCAACTCCAATTAACACTACTATATAGATAGTAAATGTTATCCATTTAAACCCTATCAATTAACTTGCATTTGTCAACTTTTGCTCAGCTTGAATTAACTTTACTAGAAGCAGAACTCAGATGAATGTAAGCAGGGATACAGTTTTAAAAAAACTTTGGGAAGATTTGGTGGTCTATTCAGTCGGTTGGAAAATAGAAATTAAAATTGTTGCCGCAGGATTTCAAGGTTGGGGAGCAGCAGTGAACGATAGGAGGTTTCCACCAGCCCGGCACGTTTCATCACGCCAAGTTCTTCGGCAACAGATTCTCGGGTTGCCCCGACAAGAAAGGCAAGATCCTTTTGGGTGGTTGAGAGCCTTATCTGGCCGTTACTTTCTGAAGATCCGTGTTTTTCAGCAAGATGTAGTAGCGTACTACGAAGACGCTGGGCGACAGTCTTGAAAGCCAGATCTTGTAAACGGGTTTCCAATTCGCGTAAGCGGAAACCGATAAGTTTCATAACTTTAAAGGTTATAATCGGATGTTCTCCAAGAAACTTTTGAAATTTATCCCGGGGGAAAATGCAGACCAAAGTTTCTTCGGTTGCTTCTGCAAAGTGGGATCGTTGTTGCTCATCAGTGATTGCCAATTCACCAAAAATTTCACCAGGACCCAGTACGCCGAGAGTAATTTCATTACCGTCTGCATTAACTTTTCCCAGCCGGACTTTTCCTTTTTTTACCAGATAGATTTTGTCGCTGACCTCATCTGATAAATAAAATTGGTGTTTACGCTGGCACTCCACCATCTTGCTAATATCTGCGAGAATTTTCATTTCGGCTTCATTCAGGCCCGAAAATACTCCGCCAGATTTCTTGATGTACCAGAGTTTTTGATCCATTTGACCTCCACCTCAGTTATTACCTGTTCATCATACCAACATCCTTAGATGCGGCAAGAAAAAAGTATTTAACTCTGAGACCACTATGGGGAAGGCTCTTTTCAAGTCTAATGTATTCTTTCTTCACTATATATAACCAAAACAGTTGATATTTTACAGTGTCAATGTAGAATATTTTATAAGACAGAATTCAAATTGTATTCTAGGGCACAGTGCTGAATTGTGCCCTCTGGTTAACTGTCCAATAGATGGCCCGATCCTCGCGTTACCACGCAATAAAAAAGATGGGGATATTATCCATTGCCAGGTTTTGACCTGCAACCTGAAACGGATTTAGAGCAGTTTGATGCATTCGCTCGCAGCTCTCCCCGGCATGTGAACGTATCAAGGGCACAATAAATTAGTAACGGATTAACAATTTAATGGTTATTTGCTGAAAGGTTAAAATCTATGCGTTCGATTTCTAAAACTTTATATATCTCCATCTTCCTGCTGCTCATGGTCAGCATAGATACCATGGCTTTTGCCGCACCAAAAGCTGAACTCTGGCCGCGTTGGCAAGAGAATAATCCGCAAAGTACCACGCGTGTTGACCATTCGGCTTGGGCTCAGTTTCTGGGCAGGTATCTGGCCGTTGCTCAGGATGGAGCCGTAAATCTGGTTAACTACGCCGGAGTAAGTTCAGAGGACAAAGAGTCCCTCGCAAAATATATTAAGACATTAAGCGCTGTGCCAATATCAGAACTGAATCGCGCCGAACAAAAGGCTGTCTGGATCAACCTCTATAACTCCCTGACCGTTCATACCATTCTCGAACACTACCCAGTGAAGAGTATTCGAAAAATCAGCTCTGGTTGGTTAAGCTCTGGGCCCTGGGGTTTGAAACTGGTCGAGGTAGAGGGAACTAAACTCTCGCTCAACGATATTGAACATCGTATTCTACGGCCAATTTGGCAGGATAACCGGGTTCATTATGCTGTCAATTGTGCTAGTTTGGGATGTCCGAACCTACAAGCAAAACCTTTTACTGCTGAAAACATGGGGCGGCTGCTTGATAAAGCGGCTCACGATTATGTGAATAGCCCACGCGGGGTCGATATCAGCAACGACAATCTGATCCTTTCAAGTATCTACGACTGGTTTCAAGAGGACTTCGGCGGTACTGATGCAACCGTGCTTGCTCATCTGGAAAAATTTGCTGCGCCAGTATTAGCTGCCAAACTAAAAGGGTACCGAGGGTCTATTTCCTACCAGTACAGCTGGGACTTGAATCAAAAATAGTCTGTACCTTAACTGAGGATTAATACTGACAAAATGCCGTCTCTAACCGTAATGCTCTATGACTAGGAACTGTATCCAAGCAGTCAATATCCCGAATTTTTAAACTTTCACTTTGGAGTTTTCATCTATGGACTACTTTCTCCCTGTTTTCGCCGGAATCATCGCTCTGGCCTCGGTCCTGCTTGCACCCAAGGCCGAAAGTGCAGGGGCTTTCTTTCAAGGAGTCAGCGCTACGGGTCGACAGCCCGGATTGCTGGCCCTCACCTTTTCTCAGGTGACCACCTGGATCTTTGCCCGCTCGTTGATGAACGCCGCGATTCTCGGTTTTTACTACGGTATTTGGGGTACCTTGGCCTACGCTTTTTACTATTTTTCTTTTTTGACCGGGGGAAAGATCATCGACAGTCTCCGTTTTGAGCACGGTTTCAACAGTGTTCAGGGTTTCCTGAATGACCGTTTCGGTCGCTGGGGAACCGGTTGTTACAATTTTGTTATCGGCATCCGCCTTATCAGTGAAGTTTTTGCTAATTTACTGGTTATCGGTATTCTCTTCGGTGTTGCCGGGAGCAACATGTATACCTTGACGATTCTCGGTTTTTCGGCAATCACCCTTTTCTATTCAATGCTCGGTGGCCTGCGAGCGTCACTGCGCACCGATGTTTTCCAGATGGCTATTTTCCTCGGCACCCTGGTGTTGTTGATTGGTCTGGTGACCATCAGCAGTAGCGTGCAGTTTAATGATCTCTGGTTCAAACCTTTCGATTTTAATCAACCTGGGCCGATTTTGATGCTGGTTGCACTGCTGCAAATCTGGAGCTACCCAATGCATGATCCGGTGATGATGGACCGTGGATTTCTTGCCGACCGGGAGACGACGCGTAAAAGTTTTTTGCACGCGGCCTGGATAAGTATTATCTGCATTATCGCCTTTGGCTGTCTCGGTGTTTTGGCTGGAGCTCATGCCATTAATGGGGCGACCATGAACGAGACCCTGATGATTCTGCTGGGCACGATTCCCATGATGCTCTTCAACGCTGCACTGGTTATTTCGGCCATGTCGACTCTCGATAGTACCCTGTCGAGTTCTGCTAAATTATTGGCTGTCGATATGGGCGTGATGAAGATGAATCTGCGCAATGGACGGACAGTTATGGCAGTATTCATGCTCATCGGACTCATGTTGGTCTTCTGGGGGAACAAGGATCTTTTCAGCGCGGTGGCCGTGAGCGGCACCGCATCGCTCTATCTGGCACCAGTGATTTTCTTTTCGCTGTGGGGGAAACGTTGTGACATTCCGGTCTGGAGCTACGTTTTGAGCTTCGTTCTGGCGATAGTGGCAGCAGCGCTTTACTTCACGGAATCAAGTGGCTACAGCCAACTTCTTGGCGATGCCCACAAGTACACCAAGTTGCTCTACTTAACCATTAGCGTACTCGGTCTTGGTTGTCTTGGTTTCTGGGTTGGCGGCAAAACGACTTCCCGCACTACGGATAAAAGCTCCGCTGTATGAGTGAGCCATCCGAGCAATTGGATCTTGGTAGCCTGATTGGCCCGGTATTGGTTTTCGGTGGACCTTATAGCAATCTTGCGGCCACGCAAGCTATACGGCAGCGTGCCGAAGAACTTGATATCCCACCGAATCGGGTCATCTGCACCGGTGATCTGATCGCTTACTGTGCTGAGCCACAAGAGACCTTAAAGCTGGTGCAAGACTGGGGCATTGCAGTGGTGCAAGGGAACTGCGAAGAGTCTTTGGGCAATGCCGCTGCTGACTGCGGTTGTGGTTTTACAGAGGGGACAACCTGCTCACTGTTGTCGGTTGAGTGGTATCAATATGCTACCCGAAAAATTTCCAGCGCCGATAGGATCTGGATGCGAAATTTGCCGAAATCCTTACGTTTTGAGCTTGCTGGTCGCAGCGTCACGGTTGTCCATGGGGGTGTTAACCAGATCAACCGTTTCATCTTCCCCTCGACGCCCAAAGCGGTGAAACAAGAGGAGCTTGACTTAGCCGGAAGCGATATTCTCATCGGTGGACACAGTGGTATTCCCAGCGCAGAGCTGGTTGATAACCGCGCCTGGATCAATGCCGGGGTGATTGGGCTACCCGCCAACGATGGCACTCCAGATAGTTGGTTTTTGTTGCTCAATCCGAAAGATAATCACATTCATTTCAGCTGGCAGCGATTGAGCTACGCTGCGAACCTTACACAACGAAACATGCGCACCGCTGGTCTCAAAGCAGGTTATGCTGAAACGCTGCTCACCGGACTCTGGCCCAGCATGGGTGTTTTACCTGCAGCTGAAAGAGCGCAGCGTGGAAAGCCGATCAAGATAGAGCCTCTGGTCTACTGAAACTGAGTGAGAAATTTTATGAATACAACAATGGTCATTCGCCGACAGCTCACCCCACTTAAGAATTTGGAAGGGCGGCGTTATATTTTTACAGGAAGATCCCTATGAGTAGTCTGACAGTCCGTAATGTTATCTTTAGAACCGATGAGCTATTTGAGCTACAGCTTGAACGCGGAACCCTCCAGTTTGAGCCCGGTTCCTGCATGGCGCTATTCAGCGACAGCACTGAATCACGACCCTACAGCATTGCTGCCGGAACCGGTGATGAAATTCTCCGCTTTCTGGTACGGCGGGTTGCAGACGGCACCGTTAGTCACTGGCTGGCACAGCGCAAACAAGGGGATAAAGTGCAGGTCAGCGCACCTTTTGGTTGGTTCCGCCCTGGTGCCGCCACCGGTTCACGCTCAGTTTTTATAGCTACCGGCACTGGGATCGCCCCATTTTTAAGTTACTTGCGCAGCAACCCTTCATGCACCCCGGAACTCTGTCTCTACGGTGTGCGTCGACTTGTAGAAGCCTTCAACCTTGAGGAACTGCAACGTATTGAGAATTTTTCCTTGGCTCTGTCTCAGGAAGAAACCAACGACCACTTTTATGGGCGGGTCACCGGACTACTGGAACAGATCCCTTTTTCTGATGATATCCACTACTACCTTTGCGGACTCGATACCATGATCGATGAGACCAGCGCTTGGCTGGAAAATCATGGTGTCGCCTACACGCAAATCCACCGGGAGATCTTTTTTTATGAAGATGAACAGCACTGAGCAATGGAACTATACCAGCCAGCAGGAACCTCGAGGTTACATTCAGCCACAAAGCCTCGAAGAGCTCTGGTTTCATACCGGAACCAACTGCAACCTGCGCTGCCCATTCTGCCTTGAAGGGTCCAAGCCAGGGGATAACCGTATCGAATTTCTCACCTTGGCTGACGCCCAAAGGTTTATTGATGAAGCACTGCTCCTTGGGGTCAAGAAGTTCTCCTTCACCGGCGGTGAACCCTTTGTCAACCCTGAGTTCATCCCGATCCTTGCTGCGGCTTTGGCACACCATCCCTGTCTGCTATTGACCAATGCAACTGAACCGCTGATGAATCAAATGGGCGCGATTCTCCCTTTGCTTGAGCAGCCGAACTCTTTAAATTTTCGGGTCAGTCTCGATCATCCGGACCCGGCTAAACATGATGAATCACGCGGCAAGGGGAACTTTCGCAAAGCGCTTGATACTCTGGGAAGGCTCCATCGGGAAGGCTTCGGCGTATCAATCGCCCGGCATATGCTGCCCGGTGAAGACAGTGTTGCCGTTGATCAAGACTATGCCCCCTATTTCGAGACTGCCAGAGTACCGGCCGATCTAACAATCATCAAGTTCCCCGAGTTTCATTTGCCCGGCTCACTCCCCCAAGTTGCTGAGATCACTGAAACTTGTATGACGCAATACTTAAGTGCCGAGCGCCGTGCTGCTTTTATGTGTAACTACAGCAAAATGATCGTCAAGAAGAATGGTCAATGCGGAGTCTACGCCTGTACCCTGGTCGATGACGTTGACAACTATGATCTCGGTAAAACCCTGCACGAAGCAATGGAGCAGCGGGTTATGTTGGGACACCATCGTTGTTACTCCTGTTTTGCCGGAGGTGCCAGTTGCTCTGAGGGGAGTTAAACAAAAATAGCTGTCGTTTCCCACTCCGGTATTGAATCAAGGCAACATATGACCAGATCGACAGCTAGCCCAGTAAAATTAATCTTCGGCAGCCTCTGGCTCTGCCTGTTTGTTGTTGCGCTATTTATCTGGTGGCAATCAGAAATAGCCTTGACCGAAATTCCGCAATTACTTAAACACTGGCTGAATGATATCGGCCTATACAAAGCCGCATCTATCTACATCATGATTTACGCTGTGCGGCCATTGATTCTTTTTCCTGCCACCATACTAACTGTTGCTTCAGGCCTCATCTTTGGTCCCTGGCTCGGCACCCTCTTTACAATTGTTGGTGAAAATGCCAGCGCCAATTTTGGTTTTTTTCTGGTTCGCTGGTTTGGTCGAAAAACCGTAGAGAAATATTCAACCGAGTGGCTTAGTGGCTGGGATGTAAAGTTGAAGCAGAATGGCATCATTACAGTCATGACAATGCGGCTGCTTATGCTCCCTTTTGATGCGGTTAATTTTGGCTGTGGTTTAACTGCTATTCGCCAGCGCGATTATGCCATCGGAACGTTTATCGGGATTTTACCATCGCTAATTGGCTTCGTCTTGCTTGGGGGGATAGCAGCATCGGGTGTCCAAAACCGTACCCTGGTACTTGGCCTTTCGGTCTTTTTCATGGTGCTGGGTTTTGGTATTGCACATTTTCTCAAACGTCAGGAACAAGTTTAAAAATGTGGTTTTGCTGTTGACAACCGATAGATGACTTGTTAGGTTATCTATAAATAAACCGAACGGTCTGTTTGTTTGGTGGAGGCAAGAGATATGGCAACAAAAGGTGAACAAACGCGTGAAAAAATATTGGTAGAAGCCAGACTAGTATTCAAGCAAAAAGGATTTGGCGCCGCCACAATCAATGATCTTCTTGCTGCTGCGGGAATCACAAAAGGAAATCTCTATTTTCATTTTGCCGACAAGGAAACTATTGGTCTAGAGGTTCTTAAGCGCGAGCAACAATCTTTCTATCGCTTTCTTGATCAAGCTTTTGAAGGCGGATCGCCAATCGAAGGACTTGAAAAACTTTTCCACAGTTCTTTGGACAAGAACCGTCAGCAGGGATTTGTCGGTGGATGTCTGTTTGGTAATACAGCCTTGGAAGCCAGTGATACATCACCAGTTTTTGCCGCAGTGGTTCAGGAAGTTTTTACCGAGTGGATTGCCCGAGTTGCACAGGTCATCACTGCGGCTCAGGCTGCTGAACAGATCCGTACAGATATCTCAGCAGAAGGGCTTGCCGAACTGGTGGTCGCAACAATCGAGGGTGGAATTATGCAAGCACGATTACAGAAAGACGAAAATCCTTTGAAACGATCTCTGGATACTTTGAGAACGCTTCTGGAGATGGAAACGGTCCCACAAATGAATTTATAGAAAGGAATATTGATATGTCACGAATCACAACAGTAGATCCGCTTACGGTTAACAATCAGGTAAAGGAAATATTCGCTGAAATTAACGAGGTCTTTGGTCGAATTCCCAATTTGTTTAAAACTTATGCTCATCATCCGCCTCTTTTAGAAGCCAACTGGTACAAAGTAAAACAGGTGATGATGAAAGGGGTGTTACCGCGCAAAGTAAAAGAGTCGATTGCGGTATTGGTCTCGCTGGATAATAGCTGCAGCTATTGTATCGCCGCCCATGAAGGGGCCCTACAGAGCATCGGAATTTCTCCCGAAGAGATTAAAACCATTGAAACTGATCTGGAAAATGCAGATTTCACCCCCAAGGAAAAAGCCCTCATCAAGTTCGCTCGCAAAGCCAACGCGGCACCACTACAAATAACTGATGAAGAAGTTACTGACGCCCGCACTGCTGGAGCCACAGATGCTGAAATTGTCGAAGCATTGGGAGTTATGGAAGTTTTTACTGCATTTAACAAATTTCTCGATACACTTCAGGTTGAGCTTGGATAACAGCAACAACGTACTAGAAGGGTAAATTATGAGTAGTCGCACAACGAAAATAACGAAAATAACGAAAATAACGATCCTGGCTGTCATTATTGTTCTGCTTGCAAGTTTTTTCATCTTTGATCTGGGACAATATTTAACCTTGGGCTACCTCAAAAGCCAGCAGCAGGTATTTAACGATTATTATCAGCACAACCGGTTTTCAACTCTGCTGATCTATTTTGTTATTTACGTTGTGGTGACCGCTTTGTCCTTGCCGGGGGCAGCGGTGATGACCCTTGCTGGAGGGGCATTGTTCGGCCTGTGGACAGCTGTGATTGTTGTCAGTTTTGCCAGTAGTATTGGCGCAACCCTGGCGTTTCTGGTTTCGCGTTTTCTGTTGCGTGATTGGGTTCAGGGGAAATTTGGTGACAAATTGCAGGCGATCAACGAAGGGATAGAAAAAGAGGGTGCTTTTTACTTATTCTCTCTCCGTCTGGTACCCCTCTTCCCGTTTTTTGTCATTAACCTGGTGATGGGCTTGACCCCGCTCAAAACCTCTCTTTATTACCTTGTCAGTCAGGTCGGAATGCTGGCGGGAACCTTTGTCTATGTCAATGCTGGAACCCAACTCGGTCAGTTGGAAAGTGCCGGAGGGATTCTTTCACCCGAACTATTAATCTCATTTGCGCTGCTCGGGGTGTTTCCTCTAGTTGCCAAGCGAGTTCTTGGAGTTTTTCAAGCACGTAAAGTCTTTGCAGGATATCAAAAACCGCAAAAATTTGACTACAACCTCGTGGTGCTTGGCGCCGGAAGTGGCGGTCTCGTCAGCTCTTATATCGCTGCGGCGGTCAAGGCAAAAGTAGCCTTGATTGAAAAGCATAAAATGGGTGGCGACTGCCTCAACACTGGCTGCGTTCCAAGTAAAGCCCTGCTGCGTAGTGCCAAGATGCTTTCGTATGCAAAACGGGCAAAAGAGTTTGGTTTTGAAAAAACCGAGGTTGATTTTGATTTTGCCAAGGTAATGGAACGAGTCCAGCAGAAAATCGCTCAGATTGAACCGCATGATTCGGTCGAGCGGTACACCAGTCTTGGTATTGAGGTGATTGAAGGGGAAGCAAAAATCACCTCTCCGTGGACGGTTGAAGTCAACGGAGAAACGCTGACCACTCAAAGTATTATTATTGCGACAGGAGCTAAGCCCTTTGTTCCACCAATCAAGGGATTAGATCAAATCGATTACCTGACATCAGATAATCTGTGGTCACTGCGTGAGCTTCCAGAAAAACTGGTTGTTCTAGGTGGCGGACCGATTGGCAGTGAGATGACTCAGGCTTTTGCCCGCTTAGGCAGTCAAGTCTCGCAGGTTGAGATGGGCCCCAGGATTGTCGGGCGTGAAGATCCAGAGGTGGGTGACTATATTCAACAGAAATTTGTTGAAGAAGGTGTTCAGGTTCTGACTGGACATCAGGCGCAAGAAGTAAGGGTTGATGCTGACCGTAAATGGTTGATTTGTGAACATCAGGGGGAGAAAATTGAAATTGAATTTGATCAACTCCTGATTGCAGTGGGTCGCAAAGCAAATGTCACCGGCTTCGGCTTGGAAGAATTAGGGGTTAAAATCAGTCCACGTGGCACTGTTGCCAGCGATCCTTTTCTACGAACTAATTTCCCCAATATTCTCTGTGCTGGTGATGTTATTGGCCCCTACCAGTTTACCCATACCGCAGCGCATCAGGCCTGGTATGCTGCGGTCAATGCCTTATTTGGGCAGTTCAAAAGTTTCAAAGTTGATTATCGGGTCATCCCCTGGTGTACTTTTACCGATTCCGAAGTTGCCAGGGTCGGTCTCAATGAAACGGAAGCAAAGGAACAGAAAATTCCGTTTGAAGTCACCCGTTACGGGATTGACGACCTGGATCGGGCGATTGCCGATAGTGAGGATCATGGTTGGGTCAAAATTCTCACCAAGCCCGGCTCTGATAAAATTCTCGGTGTAACAATTGTCGGCACCCATGCTGGCGATCTGTTGGCAGAATATGTTCTGGCGATGAAATATAAACTCGGACTGAATAAAATTCTCGGCACTATTCATACCTATCCGACTTTATCCGAGATGAATAAGTTTGCCGCTGGGGAATGGAAACGGGCACATGCTCCGGAAAAACTTCTGGCCTGGATAGAGAAATATCACACTTGGCGAAGAGGGTAGTTTTTGGCAGCCCATAAACCTGCAGCACAGTTTCTTCATTTTAAGTTTCAACAACTAAAGGGGTTACCAATGAAAAAGATAAGTCTATTGCTCATATTGTGTTTTGTTTTGATCAGCACTTCTACCGTTCTGGCTGCAGATGGCCTTGTCTCTCTAAAGAGCTCCTATTCTCCAGAGGAGACCATGAACCGCTTTGAAGCCATCGCCAAAAAGAAGAGCCTGAATATTTTTGCCCGCATCAATCATACTGCTGGAGCGGCAAAGATTGGGAAAACCCTCCGTCCGACTGAAGTTTTGATTTTTGGTAATCCCCAAGGGGGCACCCCGTTTATTGAGTGCGGCCAGACCGTTGGAATCGATTTGCCGCTCAAGGTTCTGGTTTGGGAGGATGCCGCGGGACAGGTATGGCTTGGTTATAATGATCCAGTTTATCTGGCTAAGCGCCATGGGGTTGCAGAATGCCCAGCAGCAGGGAAGCTGAATAAAGCATTGGCTGGACTTTCGGCTGCAGCACTGGCAGAGACAAAGTAATGAAAGTTGTCCACCGGGTTCTTGTTCTGATCTTTCTTCTATTGCCTGCCGTGTTGTTTGCCGGTGAAGCTGATGTTGTCAGGGTCGAAGTTGATAGATCCGGCAGCAGCTACAGGTTTAACGTAACGGTTCAACATAGCGATGAGGGTTGGCAGCATTATGCCGATAAGTGGGACATTGTTGGTCCCGATGGTAAAATTCTGGCAACCCGAGTGTTGTATCATCCACATGTCAGTGAACAACCCTTTACCCGCAGCCTGTCAGGGGTTGAGATCGGGGCAGGAATCAGCTCGGTGATTGTCCGTGCCCATGATTTGGTGCATGGTTATGGTGGGCAGGAAATGACGGTTGACCTGCCCAAATAAGGGTTAGAAGGAAAATATGCTTTGAACAGCATTTATTCGCTTATATCAAGATCACTGCTCATATTGATATTGCTTTTGGCCTTCACCGGTCTGGCATGTGCTGCTGACCCTCTGGTCGAACCGGACTGGTTAATGGCGAACCTGAATAAACCGGATGTCCGGGTGCTTGATCTTCAACCCTCCAATGGTTATCAGCGCGCCCACCTGCCCGGCTCCATCAACACCGATTATGGAAAGTGGCGGGTCAAGGGGCGCAATGGAACCCCGTCGATGCTTCCAGAAAAGGATTATCTTGATAATCTCATCGGGCAGCTGGGAATTGACAATAATACCCATGTCATATTGGCCCCGCTAGGCGCGGATGCAAGTGATATGGCCGTGGCAACACGCATCTATTGGACATTCAAAGCCATGGGCCATGATAATATATCAATCTTGAATGGTGGATTGATAGCATACAATCAAATTCCCGGTAGCCGCTTTGTCCAAGAGGCAAATATTCCCCAAGCAAAACAATTTAAGAGTCAGGTGCGACCAGAGTATTTCCCGGATGTAAAAGAGGTAAAGGCAGCATTAGACCGTGGGGTAACTTTTGTCGATAGCCGCAGTTACGAGGAATATATCGGCAAGGCAGGTGGTGGTTGGGGCAGGCGCTCCGGCACCATCCCGGGATCGATTCTGCTGACATTTGATCAACTGGTGGTCAAGGGAAGCGGTCGATTCCATAATTTGGCGAAAATAACAGAAATCTATCAATCAAATGGTGTTCCGGTAGAGGGAGAACAAATTTCATTCTGTCATACCGGGCATCGCACTTCTTTATCCTGGTTTGTGTCCCACGAGTTGCTGGGAAACAAAGGGGCCAGAATGTATGATGGATCAAGTATCGAATGGGCAGCAAACCCTGATCTGCCTTTAGATGTTCTGTACAAACGTCAATAACCCATCAGTGACACTCATCAATAATAGTCAACAAATCAGTGTTGACTATTCTATAAAAAGACCCCACTCTCTGCCCACCATATAAGCTAAAATACTGTTTTTATTCAACTTTAGATATTGGTACATAAGTTGAATAACATAAGTATGAAGGGCTGACAGACCAGACCATCATAGGAGAGATTAGCCCGAAAAATAACCTTACCTACG
>Ga0307988_1000762_pt1 | contig 20708 bp, 16 predicted proteins | sample EllFjometagen183_FD_203166 | JGI IMG/M metagenome (GOLD analysis project Ga0307988, IMG submission 203166) | Marine microbial communities from Ellis Fjord, Antarctic Ocean - #183 | ecosystem: Environmental > Aquatic > Marine > Unclassified | place: Southern Ocean | collected 2014-10-08 | reverse complement strand
ACAGCATATAAACCGGGAAAAGCCTGTTCCAAATAACGGGTGTCCGCAAAAGAGCAAAGCATTATCTGTCCTATCGCATCTAAACTATTCGCTTTTTTGAGTGATGGTACTATCATAGACGAGTCAGTGGTAATCAATACTTTCTTGTCCGCAGGAGTACTCAAATATTTAATCACCTTATTACTTCTCGTGATGTTCTTATAACCCCAACCTGTTTGGTATTCCATGTAATTAAAACCATGTTCGTCAAAAGCTTTTTTAATACCTTTAATACGCTGATAATGAAACCATGCAGGATCTTCCGGGGAATTTGCCGAGTTTTTTGTAGACTCAAGAATCAAGGCTGATTCCCGTCCCGATTTGATAATTTCTGTAGCCAGTCGATATCCAGTATCGTAACATTCCCAGACGACAGAGTCAACTGGAGGGCTTTCAGAGTGAGAGTCAATCAGCAGAATGTTGAATTCTTTTTGTATTTTTCTCAGCAAGGAATCACGAATTGGACCACAGAATAGAATTCCTTCAAGCTTTAATAAACGTAAACGTCCAAGGGTTTTTTCATCACTTTCGTTAGCGTCAAAGCGAACAAACATCAAGCTGCCGTCAATCGGATCCAACACCTCGCTACAGCCATGCAGTAGGTCCATATAGCCCGGATAAGTAGTTTGGGCCTGAGCAAGAGCGGCATAGCGACGAGTGTTGATTTTTCTGTTTGATCCACTGGGTTCCGGTTCGGTTCCGGCAATAAAAGTCCCTACTCCACGCTGCCTGACTAACAAACCGTCACGTACCAGGGTCATTAATGCGCGATCAATAGTTTTACGGTTAACTCCAAACTCTTCAGCTAAGGCATCAATAGCAGGCAATTTACTGTCCCAATGGGCAGTAGCGATTTGCTTCTTTAATGTCGCTAAGACTTCTTTACCTATCCCTGGACGGTTTCTAGTAGCCATTTTAAAATCCTTAATTTGAATGTAAATTAAATTATATCTATAATATATATGGTATTCCATGCAATTGCAACTTGACTTTTAAAAAAAGATGATGTATAATAGAAAGTAAGCAGAAAGATAAGCATAAAAATAAATATCATTAATGTTTATAATTTATGTAAAGATTCTAAAAATCAATTTTAACAAGGAGATGGACTTATGAAAACTCGTAAAAATTTCACACTCATTGAACTCCTCGTCGTGATCGCTATCATAGCAATCCTCGCATCAATGTTGCTCCCAGCTTTAAGCAAAGCGCGGGACAGGGCAAAAGAAATCAACTGTGTAAGCAATGCTAAATCGTTCGCTCTTTTTTCTACTTTATACACTGATGATTATGATGGTATCTTACCTCCATGGCGAGGTACAAGCCCGGTAGGTGGTTTTGGATTAACATATCACGACTATGTGAGTTTGTACATTCCAGGTAATAGATCTAACGCGCCTGGATGGCATAATCCTACATTGGATGATGCTTGGAAAGGCAAAGGGTATGCTGCCATTTTTCTTGACCCAATGGCTAAACAATACCTTCATCGTGTTGGAGTAACCAGCAGTGAATATGGTTATATCTCCTTTGGAGTTAATTATCAAGTAACTTGGGATGGGAATGCTGCAAATCCCGCAGTGCAAAAAATTGTAAAGCTTAATCCTGGTCGAGTACTTGCCATTGACGGATATAGCTACCAGTTCATAAACGCGAATTTGTATGGTCCTGCTGCTGGTAGATATGGTGTACATCCTCGTCATGCCAATTTTACTCGAGCAACAACAATATTTGTAGGCGGACACGTGAAGTCTATGGGGCCTGAAATATATGGCGCTGGGAATGCTTTGTATATTAAATTCCCTTGGGATAAGGAATAATTCATTACGAAAGTTTGATTTATTAACTTTGTAATATTATAATAGTTTATATAGGAAGAGTTTTATTGTTATTAACAAACAAAAGAAAAGGTAGAGAAAAAATGAAAAAAATCGTCTTAGTTGGAACCGCAGTATTGTTGAGCTGTTCAGCGTTCGCAGGCAGAAAAATGAATCTGGTAAAAATCAGTTCAGGTAGTAAATTCAATGATATCTCAAAAACAGTCAAGCAAGAACTTGATGATAAAGTTGCCGGCGGTGTTTCCTTAAAGGTTACTTTTACTAAAGGCGGTAACATTGGATCTTACAATCCAAAACTAAGAAATTGGAACAATGCAGAAAAACTGGTCTTTCAGGTAATGAATCCGACTAAAAAAATGTTGCAGTTCGACTTAATTGTCGTGCCAAAAGATCTTAAAGGAAAAAGTCGTTACAACGCTCGCTCCGATAATAAATTACTCTTGAAACCCGGTATGAATAAAATAGTTATGGAACTTGGTGATTTTACTAACAATTCTGGAGATCCTCTAGATTTCGCACATATTGTTCAGTACTACATCACACCAACAGCTAAAGCTTTGAAAGCAACTGGCGGAACTATTACTATATACATCAAAAAGATTTATATCGAAATGGAATAAATCAACTTCTCTTCAGCCGCGTCTCGCAAGAGACGCGCTAGAGAAAACTACAGGATATCAATAAATATGATTAAAAGCTCTTTGACATCACTATGTCTTTTTTGCTGTGTTTTAAGCATGGCGATCGAACCTGAACAGATAATACTTAACGATTTGCTGCAGGAAATCAACAGTAAACCATTATCTAATAATATTAGAATCCTAAAGAAATTTAACAAGTTCATCCTGATCGCGGCCGATCCAGTCAAGCTTAAATTTACTCCTTCATCAAAAGAATCATCTGCTGGACTGGCTCTTTTTTCCCGTGATGCATCGCATCCTGTAGTATATAACACTATACCAAACAAATCTGAATTGAAACGCCCAGTGAGTCTTTTAGGCGCAAAATCTTCGTCAAGCCAGGCCCCGCTCGGTATTTATCCGCTGAAAAGCAAAAAAAATCTCAAAGTATCTATATCTCCATTGAAAAATGCAGATGGCAAGGTTTTTCCTGCCGCTAATATAAAACTATTCAAAGTTAGACATTTGTTTTCAACTGTAGATCAGTATGTCTATACTCCGGTACCTATGGGCTTAGCACCTCTTTCCAGTGGTGACAAAATTAATTTACGTAAAGGTATTAGTGACAGTATTATAATTGAAGCATCTATACCTGCGACAATTCCTGCCGGAACATATCGCGGTAGCATTAGTATAGGAAAACTTAAAAAAGCAATTGAATTGAAAATTGTAAATTTCCAACTAAAAAAAGCTCCTCGTCAACGCATGAACTGGGGATTTTATGTTTCTAGGCACGTCATGGCGAAAGATTTTAAATTCATGGCTGAACACGGCTGCAATACTGCTGTAATTATGTCGGGGCTTGATAATAAATTTACACAACGCCTTAAAGCTATGCGCAAAGCTGGAATTGACGGTACACTCGTGATCGACGTCGGCGCGCTTGACAAATATATTCAGCAAAAACCTTATACCGCTCAATGGCGTAAGTTATATATGGACAAAGTCAAAAAGTTTGATGCTTTGATGAAGAAAAACAATGAAAACAATGCTTATATTGGAATGATTCACGACGAGCCGCGAGAGAAACGCTTAAATCCCTGGAACCGTACATACAAACAAACAATGATTTATAATGACTTGATTGGCAAAGCCGCACCCGGAATGAAACGCGGTGCCAATCCAATGTCTGATGAAATAACTAAACAATATCCTAAAGGTTTATATACTGAACTGGTCAAAGACCTTGAGATGATTATGCCGCATTACTGGGCTAAAAGCAAATACACCATTGCAGCGGCAAACGCCAACCCAAAATGCAGCTTGTGGAGCTATAATGATGGTGATAACCGTCTGGCTTGGGGATTGCATTCATGGAAAGTAGGTATCCACGGAAGGACTCAATACCATTATCGTCCGTATTCAACGCACGAACATCCCCTGTCCCCGGTTTTTATGGGGAATAGCGAGTTCGAAGGACGCAGTTTCACCGGCAACTATGTTATTTCCTGGAAAAATAAACTATGGTCTACAGTAAGATTTAAGGCTTTGCGGGACGGAATTACGGATTATCATTATGTTTATACTCTCGAACAATTGATAAAACAAAATCCCAAATCACCAGTTGCGGCTAAAGCAAAAAAATATCTTGCTGAACTTAAAATAAAAATTCCTGAATACGCTCACGCCACGAATTTCACCGAGGCAACTGAGGCAGGTGTAGGCGAAGTCAAGACTTCTCTAAATTTAAGTAAAATAAGACAGAAAATAGCGGACTTCTGCGAAAAACTAACAAAATAGGAGTTTTATCATGAAAAAATTATTATCACTCGTCTTAGCCTTTTATGCAATTTCTATATTGGCGCAAACCCCGGAATTAAAGATCTCTGAAAAAGGAGAAGGTTCTACACATCAGGTACTGGTGACCTCGCCGGGACTTTTTGGACTGGGTTTCGAGAGCAATCTGAATTACGGGGCCACTATCTGGTATGATCTGGTGAATGACCCGGAATCGAAGAATTGTATAACGAAAAGCAAATCTGGATTCATCACTAAAAGCTCACAAGGAGCTTTGATTAATCAAGTACTGATGCCTTATGACCTTATAGCTCATATATCTTCCTCGTATCACAAAAAAATTCCGCATTCCGTCGAGATAGTAGAGAAAGGTTCGGCCCGCATAGTCATCAGGAATAAGTTCCGCCCCTTGTTTAGTCACAAAATGGCTGAAAACCTATTTTTCCAAACTGCGTATACGATTTATCCTACTGGTAGAATATATATAAAAAGTACCTTGACGGGCTTAAAGGACTGCACAATAAATCTCTGGCGTAATTCGACTATTACCATGCCGGATCCAAGCTATAACCCGATGGGAATCGATAGTGGCACTGCAACAGAGGTCAAAGACGGCAAGGGATTTATTGACAGCACAAAAAAATGGAAGAAAGATCGGTGGAAAGGGCATTGTTTATCTCTACCTAAATGGACCACTTATGAAATTGAAGGAAACAATGAAACTACATTGTTTATTGGGAAACGTTTAAGCGGAAGAACCCCGCTCGGCAAGGGAAAATACACTATAATATCACACAGAAAAAAACACGGCTGGCTGCGTGCCGATAGTGTACACAATCCTTATTCATGGCATCGCGATCCAGCTGAATTTCTTTTCATGTACTGGGACAAGTCAACTCCGGCTCCCTTTACAAACTGGACCCAAGCAAGTATTATGCTTACGCCTCGCCCAAGTAACCCGAAGCAGGGCGGCGGAGCAGGGCTTCACGGTTGGAAAGGAACAAAACGCCTTTATTATCAGCATGGAAAGTTTGAGCTGGCAAAAGATGCCTCGGTCGTTCAGTTTTATATGATTCAGTTGGGAACTGAGAATAGCGAATATTTGCCAAATATCCGAACCAAAAAAGTCGGAGCAGAATACTCAAATGATTACCGCACTCCAGCAACTGTAGACAATGGCAAGTTCGATTGGGAAAACGGCTGTTACATAGTGAAATCCGGTGAATTAAACTTTAAAGTTGGCGGTATTGAAAGAATTAAGCCAGCATTCCAGATTGATAAGTGGAGCGGTTCAGATACTGCATCAGTCAGTCTTAATGGAAAAGCTCTTGCAATCGGCAAAGATTTCATCTCAGCTAAAGAAAAAGAAACTATGATAGTCCAACTTCTGATCAATATTAAAGCTGACAGCAAAATTATTATCAAATAACTTTATCTATAGCGTAGGCGTGACCCTAAGTCTCTGCTTGCGATACAAAAATTTTAAGGAGATAGAATGAATCGTTGCATTTACATTATTTTATTCGGCATAGTTACTTCGTTTTTAGGACAAACCGTCTTGGGTGGTGAGATCATTAAAGCCCCAGCGTTGACTAAGGCTAAGGTTGGGAATCACGAAAAAAATGTTTTCAATGACACCCTCTCTCCGGGGCGGAGGATCTGGGATTTTGGATTAAAGGGAAAATTAACCAACTATGCTAGCACCGAATCTGTTGGTGACGGCGCAGGGATGATAATCTATCTCCCCGCTGGCACAAATGGTCGGGTTGTTGCATATGGCACCGCCGCTCGCGGAAATACCCTTAAAGAGTTCAAGGGTATCTCCTTTTGGGTTAAAGGGGATGGGTCCGATGCGCAGGGTGTAATCGGTTGGAACTGGAATGTATCATTCCCTTTTAGCTTTTCGCTTAAAGAGACTTCATGGCGGAAAGTCTATGTTTATTGGAAGGATTTCGGGGAGAACTTTAAAGGCTCGTACTTTTTAAACTACAGTATCAACCCTAACAATTACAAAGGTGATAGCTACTATATCATTGACCGGGTTCGATTTTTTAAAGAGGAAAAGACCGAAGCGATAACTCCGACACCTAATAGAGATCCCGCCGGCGACATCTCAAGTGATGGACTAGTCTCGAACCGTGAAGCGATTAAAGACACCATTGCAAAACTGACTTCCAAAAAAGATGTGACCATCGCCATTATTGGTGATTCTATAACTTGTGGGGCACAACTCTGGTATGCGGGGAAAAAAACCTATTTAAATTATGCCTATCCGGTACTCGCTGCCCGAGGTATCGCCAAGGCTTTTGGCTACCCTGAACCGACGATTATCTATGAAACCTATGACAAAAAACAGAGCAAATGGAACCGTGTGATGGGTAAAGGCCTCGTTCCGGGTAAAGGGTTGACGGTAGTGATACTAGGCGCCGGTGGTCAGAAGACTAAATTTGCTGTTGAGAACCTTAAAAAGGTCTTCAGCTTCGATCCAGATCTTATTTACTCTCAATATGGCGTCAATGATATTCCTTTTGGCAAACTGGAAGAGTATCGGAAACAAACGACTCAGTTGATTAAGGCGGTAAATGCTAAGGGAATCGCCCTGGCTATTGGAACGCCTACTTCAAACTGTGGATTGACAAAAATTAAATGGTTGGGAAATCAAAGTCTTAGCGTTAAAGGATTGCCGTTTGCACAGGAGGCCAGGGTGCTAGCAAAACAACATGACCTTGCCCTTGTTGATATGCGCAAGGCATTCGATGCCAGAGGAATTCGGTATCTGGGTGATTTATATTCGGATCAATATCATCCAAATCATCGTGGTCATAAAATCATGGCGACCATGTTAGAGACTCTTTTTACCGGTAAACAGTCTCATATTTGGCAGGGCGTTCCTGTTCTGAAAAATAAATAAAGAAAAATTCTAGAGATCTAATAAACGTTTAATTACCGGGTTCTCGTGCTGACGGCAAAGTTCATCCATCGTTCCGCGACTGATGATTTTGCCATCATGCATGACAGCAACTGAATCCGCAACGCATGCCGCTTCTTCTTTGCTGTGGCAGACATGAATTGTTGCAATTCCGATTCTATCTTTGACTTGGATAAGATCATTACATATTTCCTTTCGTGTAGGTTCATCGACAGCACTGACCGGCTCATCAAGCAATAATACATTCGGCTTCATGACCAGAGTTCTTGCCAGAGCTACTTTCTGACGCTCTCCTCCACTGAGAGTTGAAGGAGCTCGTTCCAGCAAATCTTCAATACCCAGCAAAGTAACAATTTCTTCAATAGCATGCTTTGCTTTCTTAAAAGACATACCGCCAACTTCCAGTGAAAAGCTAATATTTCGAATTACATTCAAATGCGGGAATAGACCGGAATTCTGTGGTACATAAGCAATTTTTCTTAAGCGTGGCGGCAGAGCCGTAACATCTTTGCCGGATAATACAATATTTCCCGACTTTATAGGATGCAGACCGCAAAGTGCTTTAAGCAGCAAACTTTTGCCGGAGCCAGTCGCCCCCATCAATACAAAATATTCTTTTTCCGCAAGGTCTAAATCAATAGCGCCCAGATTAAAATCTCCAGCTTGTAAAGTTAAATTTTTTATTGAAACAGCATTTTTCATGACCACTTCCTCCCCGGCACCAGCCAGTGAACTAATATCAACGCACTTCCCGCAATAGCCACCATTATCAATGCGATAACAAATGCTTTTTCAATATTCCCAATACTTAATTCCAGCCACATAGCAGTCGGCATGACCTGAACTCTGGCACTAGTCCCGACAAATACCATTAAGGGGCCGAATACTCCAATCGCTCTGGCCCACGCCATTACGCAACCGGCAATCAAACCATTTCGCGCTAAAGGCAGTGTGACACGACGAAAACATTGAAACGGCGTACAGCCCAAAGTTAGTGAAACATCTTCCAGACGGCTGTCAACTTCATCAAAAGAGGCCTTTGCTGCTCGAATACAGTAAGACACCGATACCAGAAATTGACACATTACAATACCAACAGCAGAAACCAGTTCAATATCATAGCTCTGCAGAGTCCTTCGTATCCACATCCCGGCAGGCGTGCCGAAAATTGCCAGTAGAGAAAGCCCCAGAACAACTGGAGGAAGAATCAACGGTATATCGACCAGAGTATTGAAAAACGCGGGAATAGGAAAACGGCAACGACTTAATGCATAGCCAGAAGGAACAGCTACCAGTATTACCAAGACTAAAGTAATCAATGAGGTTCCGACACTGAGTTTTATAGCCGATATAACTTCTTTGTCGCGCAATAGTTCAGAAAAATCACTCCAGGTAACCCCATGAGTAGCAAGGTAAAGCATATCAGCTCCAAGCAAAACAACAATAATCAATATAAAAAAGAGAAGAATTGCAACGCAGGAAAATCGAACCCAATTAAATTGTTTTGGTGAAAATGGCTTTGTTTTATTATCTTTCATTTTATTTAATTTCCGTCCTGTAACCTTTGCTTTTTAAAATTGCCCTGCCTTTAGGCCCTGTAATAAATTCAACAAACTTTTTCGCGGCAATTGGATAAGCAGCACTCGTCATTCGTCCAATAACTACGCTTGAAATAATATTTTCACTTTTAGGAATTTTGATTATATCAACATCTTTTGCGATATTGGCGGCAATCGCATCCCAGACAATCGCAGCGTCAGCATTAGCCATTTTCACCCATACACCAAGTTCATTGACAGTCAAGGATTCAAGAATATTTTTTTCTTTATTAATATCAATAGCATTTTTCTTGAATATCTTCCGGCTAAGCCTCCCAATTTGACATGCTTTTGCTCTGCCTAACGCAATTCTTAGATCTTTACGGATAAAGTCCTTCAAGCCTTTTACTTTATAGGGATTGCCTTTTGCCGTAATAATGACAGGAACAAAATAAGCTACTTGACTTTTTTCAGCAATTAAACCTGATTTTTCTTGAAGTCTATCTACATACCAAACATCGCCCGGCATAAACAAATCCGCAACACGGTCTTCCCTTGCGCGAGTTATAATTATCCCACTGCCGCCGTAGTCTGGCTCAACTTTTATGCCAGTCTCTTTTTGGAATTCAACAATAAGAGCTTCAACTGCCTTGCGCAAACCGGCTCCCGCGTAAAGGCGGAGAACAGCATTTTTTTCTACTCTTTCTTTGATTGCTTTGCCATCATGATATTCTTTGCGGATTAATTCAGGTTTATCCATTGTAAAGCCAAATATTTTCATTGTTTTTGCAGCATGCTTTCCAGTTAAAAAGGCTGCAAACTTAGTAGCCTTTTTTTTATTTTTACTGCATCTTAAGGTAGCTACAGTAACACGCATTGGGGTTAAATAATAGGCTTTTCCAGTAGCGCTGGTGACCGCGTCAATACCAGGAATCGGCAATTGTTCTGTTATTTCTATTGCATCAAGTGAATCCTTGCGGAGAGCCTGAACGGCTTTCCAGACAATCGAGGCATCCGCATTGCCCATTTTTACATAATTGGCAGAATAAGAACCGCTTTTATTAATTACGACATTCTTTTCCCTGTTAAGTTTTAAAAAATCAATTCCGCCTTTTTTAAAAATAGTTGGCAGCATCCTGCCAAGAGAAGATAATCTATAGTCAGTTAAAATCAACTGTACATCGGAACGAGTCAGGTCTTTCAGCCCTTTGATCTTTTTTGGGTTTCCTTTGCGAACGACAATAACTGGAGTCAATTCGGCAACAGTCCAGCCATCAACTCCAAGCCCTTTTTTCATTAGAATATCGAGAAATGGATCATGGCAGATGTAAAGATCACCTCGTTTTTGCATTTCAATATGGGCAAGCAGTTCGCCCGAACCAGCAGAATTAATTTCAACAGGCACTCCTGTCTTTTTCGTATACTGTCTGGCTAGCTCTTTTATGACAGGACGCATAGTGCCACCAACATGACAGATAATACTTTTATTTTCACCCTTGACTGACAAAGCAAAAATAGATATTAAAATAACAATTCGTATTATTAAATTTTGACGGAAAAATTCCATAAACACCTTGCTTCTTTAATTATAATATTTTATAAAATAGCATACATATGGAATAATAAAAAGTTAATACAACTGTCCTCTGATATTTATCCTCAGAAAAGACCAATATTTTCCTTGAAAATAAGCATATTTGTCGTTATATTTGAGTTAAAAGAAAAACATAATACGCAATGCATATAAGGAAGTCGACTATGTTTAAAAAATGGCACTTATTATTCCTCGCAATTGTATTAAATTTTACTCTCTCATCTTTATTAGCAAAAGAAATAAAAGTCTACCCCAAACATCCTCGTCTCTTATTCAGAGCTGATCAAATTGATAAAATCAGAAAACGTTGTAAACAGCCTATCTTCGCGCCTATTTATGCGGCTATGAAAGAGTGGGCGGATGACCGTATCAAAAGCAGTGACGGTAAAGGTGATATGGTTACTTTTGGATTCCTCTATCAAATAGAAAAAGATAGCAAGTATGCGCGTGAAGCTTATAAGCGTTTAATGAAAGAACATAACGCTAAAAATGCTTTTCTGACCCCGACTTTTGAAGCTAAATATACATACGATCTTATCTATCCGGCATTAAATAAAGAAGAAAGGGCTTTTTTGGCAAAGAAAATTCTCGCCATGCACATGTCCAACAAATATAAACCAAATGTTATGGGAATGCACCAGATTTGTAATGAAGGCTCTTCAACTCTTGCTGTCTGGGGTGATGAAGGTATGGATATGAGCGTTTTGAAGAAACGTTTAAAAAAGGAAGCTGATGCTTTTCATAACAAATACTTCAAAAGAGCTAATGTGATTGCTGAACGCTGGGGCGGCTGGCATCGCAGTTTTGAGTGTGAATGCTGGACACGCTACGTTGCACGCTTTTCAGAAATGTGGCTTAATGCTACAGGAGAAGATACATTTGATAATAATTTAGTGAGAGGTCATGGAACCTGGTATTTATATCATATGCTGCCTGGCTTTATGCAGGGACAACGTTTTAGACTCGTACCAGATGCATATACTCAATTTAATGCATCTGGCTTCGTTAATAACCGTGCGTCTACACTGATTGTGGCTAAACGTCTAAACGAAGGCTTATGTCAATGGTGGTGGAAACAAGCATTAAGCAGAAATCAAGTCTGGGGCTATAGTGCATTTAGAAAATTTCTTGCTACTCAAAGTTTAGAAGGCTTAAATAAAAAACTTAGAGATCGTTTGGCTTATTCAGGGACGCTTTGGCAGGTGATTTTGTATTACGATCCTGCTGTTAAAGAACTTTCCCCTGAAACTTTTCCAGAAGATGCCTTCCATCGTGGAATGGGCTTGGTCAGTACACGGGCAAATTGGAATGACGATTCTGCTTTCGGATTTTTTCACTCTGGCAGAATGGCGTCTGGAAAACCGGATGACCTCGATAATAATAACTTCTTTATTTACCGTAATGGCTACTTGACCGCAGACGGATGGCCTCCAGGCAAAACAGCACATTATGGCTACGAATGGGATAATTACCGCCGGCGTACTGTTGCGCATAATCTAATCACCATCTATGATAAAGATGAACCTTTGAAAAATTTCTGGAGTCAATATGCCAGACCACAAAATAACAATAAAAGTGGTAAGGCTGAGTCAAATGATGGCGGACAAATGGGCCAGGTCATGTTTGAACTTGATCCCACATTACACCCTTGGAAAGAGGAGGCGCGCGTGAATATTTATAAGCCTAATGCTTACATTAAGGCTTTCCGCAGCACTCCCGCATACTCTTATGTTCTTGGCGATGCCACAGAATCTTACAGTCCCAAAAAAATGAAGGCTTTTACCAGAGAATTTGTATTTCTTAAACCAGATATTTTTGTCGTATTTGACCGCGTCGTAAGTACCAAAGCAGAATTTCCGAAAGCTTGGAACATTCACCCTATGCAAAAACCGGAACTAAAAGGCAACAGCTTTCGCTGGCAGGCATACCGCCCAAAAACAAATTTGAGTGGCAAAGAAGTACATCCACTCGGCTGGCTGGTGGGAACCACGCTTCTGCCGGAACAACACAAAACAGACCTTTTTGGCGGCAAAGGCCAGGAATGCTGGGTTGACGGGAAAAATTATCATACCATCCGTGAAGGAAGGCGTGGTAAGAACGACGTTAACGATTGGAAACATTCTTGGCGGATTGAAGTCAAACCTGCAAAAGCAGCTAAAGAAGATCTTTTTCTCCATGTCTTGCAAACTTTTCCAGACAAAGCTGTCAAAGTTGCAAAATCAAAACTGATTGAAGGAAAAGATTTTGTAGGTGCTGTTATAAGTTTGGATAAGCGTAAATGGAAAATCACTTTCCAAAAAAACGGCAAAGGCGGCGGTAAGTTAGAATTATATGAAAACGGTAAAATAATTCTAAATGACAAATTACCGATAAAAATAGAAGATACTTATGCAAGCTGGAAGAAGGACCCTCGTTATAAATTCTGGACAACAGACCCGCGATATAGAATAGTGATCCCTGAAAAAGATCGTATTATATCAAATACAAATCAATAATCCTAATAGCGAAGCATATTTGTTTCATTGTCGATAATTTTAGAATATAGCTTTTATTCATTTATATTTGAAAATCTCACTTTTCTTATGTCTTCTTCCATGCCAGTTTCTACAATGATAGGAGCATATAGGTTTGGGCGACGACTTTTAATCCAACGGCGTCCGATACAATCCGGGAGCAAAGATAAATCTAAATTTGCAGAAACCATCTTGTCTGCGGCTTCCCAGGTTTCAGCCAAAATATTTCCGTATGGATCAAAAATTGTAGCGTTTCCAGTCCTGACTTCAGTATCATCTCGTCCGACGCCATTGCTGAAAATCAAAAACATTCCGTTATCATGAGCCCGCGCGGGAAGCCATTTCATGAGCCACGCGCGACCTTTAGGACCTTTGAATTCAGACTCAAGTTCTTTAGCTCGTGTTTCACGTTGTTCCCATAAGTCAACGTCGATAGCACCCATACAAAGTGGGCTTGGAGTTACGCAACCACCAGTTTGATGTGGAGCAAGTAAAATATCAGCTCCCATTAAAGCAGTTATTCTAACGTTTTCGATGATATTATTATCGTAACAAATCAGTATCCCGGTTTTAACTCCATTGGGAAGCTCGAAGACAGTATACTCATCGCCGGAAGCCATATGTTTATTAATGAAACAATGCAATTTACGGTGACTCGCGGTTTTGCCATTCGGCATTGCTACAATATATGTATTATAAAGCTTACCATCATCAGCAAGCTCGATAAGTCCAGCTCCTATTGACATATTATGTTTTGCCGCGAGCTCTAGCAAGTATTGAGTAGACTTCCCGGCAGGAACAAATTCTGCGAGTTTCTTTATATCAGCACGACTAAAATCTCTGACATGCCAATAACCAGTAATGCACATTTCAGGAAAAACAACCAGCTCATTCCCTTCCTTTGCCGCTTGTTTACAGAAAACGCTGATTCGATTTAAATTATATTCAATATCACCGGGAGCATGATTGAATTGCACTGATGCTACTTTCATATTTCTCTCTCTTGTTTTAATATTTAATACAAAAAAGCAAACCATATTTGGCATGTCAATTCTATACGATTATTTTACTGTGTGACATTAAAGTTATTTAACAAAAAAACATTCACTAACTTGCCCCAGGTATTTGCCGTTATGAGTTTTTATCCGTGTTCAAGGCTTGCTTATGCAATTTTTCTGAAGCTTGAAAGCGACTGAATAAGGCCTGCTCTTTCCGTTTGTAAGTTCTCTTTTGTTTTGTGCAAGGTGATATCTCTTTTCCGTCAACCTTGGTTCTTCGAAATCGAGAATGCTGAACCCTGCTGTCTTAAAAGCTTTCCAATAATCTGATAGCGAACGATGGAACCAGATGAATTCTGACTTAAAATGTGCCCACGGGGGATCAATGCGTTTCTGGCGATTGAAATAGTTGAAACTCCAGTGATAATTAACGCCTTCTTCATTACTCAATACCGTTGCAGTTCCTTGTGGAAAGCAGGGATGAGAGAAGATAATAATGGCTACGCCTTCATCACGTAACACACGGTTAAAAGCCCTCATAGTTCCTTCGAGATCTGGGGTATCCATAAGCACATAATTGGCAATTACCATATCAAGCGAAGCGTCATCGACAGTTCCTAAATCGGAACAAGAATCTTCCCTGTAGTCAATATCAGGTGATTTTTCACGAGCGATTTCAATCATTCTTTCAGAGAAATCAACGCCCACGGCCTTAGCTCCTCGTTCATGTAGTTTCCGTGTTAGATAGCCCGTGCCACAGCCGGCATCAAGCACCGAAAGGCCTGAAATATCACCTGCGAATTCCCAAAGAACAGGATCGGAGTTCAATATTCGGTTGCTGTCTCCTTCATCTCCAACTTGAACGTCCCAGCCGGAAGCAATGCTATCCCAAGTCTTTCTTGCTTCTTCTGTTTCATCTTCACACATCATTCATCCTTGCATAAGCAGTGATTAAATAGTTTCTGTAAAATATAGCCTATTATAGTTTGTGCATTATATAAAGTCAAGAAAAAGCTTTGTTTTTGGATATTTTTGCTTCTTTTTCGACAAATATCACCATTGAATCAATATGCTTTTGTGTGGGAGCTTTGTAAAGTGAGCGACGGATACATCAATATCCACTAATTTATTTTTTATGTTCTATAAATGTATACCAGTAACATTCATCTTTGCAATTATTGTAATCTGTAAAAACAGGCGGTACTCGTTCCTTTCCCCATATCTTATTTCCTGCTCGCTTAGGATTCAACTTAAAGGCTTGATTTCTTTCTTCAAAATATAAATCTATTGTATGCTTGCATTCATCTACAGACTCATAGTCACTATTGTGTATAATTGCCCTTGCCATTCCACTAAAAACAGATTCTATAACATTTAGGAATTGTGCTCGGGCAGGCAAAGGGGCAACCCTTACAGTTGGCAAATTATTTGATGAATTATTTATTTCATCTATCCGTGCATAAAGTTTCTTTGAAACATGCCAAGAGGCAGCATCCCATGATAGATAGATTGTTTCTACATCCTTGTATTCTACAATCAAAATATTAAGTAACTTAATCATTTCATCAGTATTCTTCTTTTCAGAATAAAAGTGCGTTACCTGATTAGTTGAAAGTTCAAGAGCTGCTGTCATAATAAACCACCCCTTGCTGTCCTGCCACTGTGGGATTGCTTTGAAGTGTCCTTTCTTAACTAAAGATCTTCCTCCAATCATTTTGACTGCACGAGGACCATATTCATCAATTGAGAAAAATCTTTCTGTCGGCTTTAAGTTTGATAAAATGCTTGTTATGTTCTTCAGTTTTTCTAGATAATTTGGGTCATTACTAGTCAGGACAGTTCTTGATTTCCTTGGAACATAACCTGCTTCTTTTATTGCTTTGCTGATATTTGCTGCAGACATAATTATTCCTTGTTCATTCATTATTTTTTTGAGGTCTTGGAGTCTCCAAGTAGTCCTGTTTATTCCATAAGAACAAGGCGGTGCGTGTAGGATCGAAAATAATTTATCCTTATATTCGGAAGAGTATTTATATGCTTTTCTTCCTCTTTTTGGTGGAAATAACAGACCTTTTACTCCTTTTTTTTTGAAAGTCCTAATATAGCGATAAGCTGTTGGCTGACTTATGTCAAGTGTACATGCAATTTCAGTTAGTGAAGCTCTGTGCAAATATGTGAGAAGGAAAATAGCACGCAAAAAAGTTGTATACTCTTTTATTGCGTCATGATAGGCATAAGAAAGTACAAGATTATAATCTTCTTCTGAAATCATATTCCGAGATGATAAATGGAGTTCCGAGTAGATTAATGTGTGCTTATGTAAGCAGTCCATAAAATACATAGTTCTTTCAAATCGATTCATAGTTAGCTCCTGTTTATATTACTATCATACTGGCTAATGTTGGAAACGTCAATATTCATAGGGGCTTTGTAATTTAGCAATTCTTATGTTTTTGTGATGTTTTCATTGAAAAAGTAGTGAAAAAGCTTTGTTTTTGGATGTTTTCTTGAAAAAAGATGATAATTAACTTTCATAAAAAAATAATCTTCTATATAGCTTGAGGGAAACAGGACTGTAGCCAAATTGTAGCCAAATGGTATGTTTTATGACCCAAGATGACAGGAAATGCAAAGAGTTGTAAAAGTGGCGTAAGCTGTTGGTAGTAAAGAAGAAGAATGGTCGGTATATAAAATTTGAGCTCAAGATTTTTCAATAATTCAATATCAAGGAGCAAATAGTACGTAAAAAAGTTAGAAGTGAAATCGATATTTATTGCAATAGCATATGAATAATTTATTAGTTTATAACAAATCTGTCAGGAATTCAGAATTTAAAGCGTATCGTGCTCATTCCGCTTAAGATAACAGCGAACAGTTAGGTTCTTTATGAAAATTATCCCAATAAGGGATGTCCAAGTACTATTGCATCGTAAAGACAATCTTAGACGCCCGTTTTTCAATCAGCAATTTAAAGCCTTCCTCAAAATGATCAAACGGGATAACATGGGAATAAAAGTTTTTAAGTGGAATAGTCTGAGTACGGACCAAATCAAGTAAATATTGGTGCGTTGATGCCTCATCTGTCAGGTCCTTTAATTTCATCTCAGGCCTTAAAAATCTATCATCTGGTTTAATATATCTAACTTTGTCCCAACACTGAATGACCGTTCCAAAACTTTCGTGCCCCAAAATTGCCGGATATCTGTCAGCCCATAAAAATTGACCGTTTACAAGTTTTTTATCAGTTCCAGAGCAAGTTGCGCAGGCTTATATTTTGCACAGGCATTGATAAGAATCAGGCTGCGGATCTGAAATTTCCATCAGCTTCACTTTTCCTTTTCCATCGGTAATTACTGCTTTCATTATTTCCTCATTAATTTGATTAACTCTGTTAAATTAATTCAACCGCCTCCAACTGTCTGCTTTTTACGCTTTTGACTGCGGCTAAACCCGTATATTCTGCAGCGATAGCCGCTTTAACAGTACCTGCCATATACACGGATATTTAAATATTTTGGTATTATTTTAATTGAAATCGAAAGCGAAAATACGTGATATTTTTGTTTGCCTTGTTTTTAAAATTTTCAGATGAATAGATTTTGCTTTGACTTTGGTGCTCAAACGAAACAGACGTTGATAATTATTCTTCGTACTAAAAATCTCTGAAATTTTGCCGTTTTCGTCTTCGACCGTTAAAGCAAAAGATTTAATTAAGCTTTCAGGCGGATTATATTTCGGCATATTCAATACATAGTTTGAGAGCATATTTAAATGATTGCGATTCAAGTTGCTGTCAAAAATTATCTTTATCTCGGAAATATCTTGTGCATATTCGAAACGATATTCTAGATAATCACCTTCCTGAACATAACAACAGTTAGCATTTTTACCAATTGGTCGGTCAAATCCATTCCGGATGTCTTTCGCACCTTCACACGAAGAAAGTAGTTTGGCTTTTTGGCAAAACTCTGAAATCGTACGTTTTTTGCCCGGCAACCAACAATCATCGGCTTGGAGTTGTGATTGCAGTTCGTTTAATTTTTGTTGATAAACTTCACGTGGACTAAGAGAGTTTTGCACCGCGATAGCGGCAGCGGTGCCAATTGCTTGACCAAGTAATGAACAAGTTGCCATAACGCGGGTTGAGCTCATGGCAGCGTGAGTGGCGCTAATATTGCGTCCAGCAAAAAATAAATTATCAATATTTTTGGAATAGAGCGAACGATATGGTATTCCGTATGGTGACGGAGCAGGATGGTAAGCTGTAGGTTCGCCAGGATGTTTGATTCCAGCAGGGTGATGATCGTCCATTGACCAACCTCCGAAGGCTACAATATCTTCAAATTTGCCTTCAGTAGCAACATCATTTTGGGTAATAATATGATCTCCAACATAACGACGGCTTTCGCGTTTACCAGGAAGAAAACCGATCCAATCGAGTACCCAATTTGCAGCGTCATCTTTAGCATGATTTTTAATATAATCCCATATCCCGAAGCCGATTTTCAACAATTCGTCGCGAATTTCTTCACAATCATGTACGGTATCTTGTTCGCCGCCAATTTCGAGCCACCAGAAATTCTGAGTGGGAGTCATGCTGACAGAACGATTTGGTAGTTCTTCGGCGCTTGTATATTTATTAGCCCATGTTGGTGGAATAAATTTTTCAGGAGAATTAGTTTCACGACATTGTAATAAACAACTCATCCCCATTGTATTTGAGTCTGCCTGTTCCGGCTCAATAGACTCATTAAATTCGCTTGAGGACTCACGTCCGTAACGAAACTCCGCGCCGCTTAATGGAGCCAAAATACTGTCGCCAGAACAATCCGCAAAATATTTTGCTTCAACTTTGTGCCAGGTCTCATTAGTTAACTGCCATCCTGTAATTCCTTTAATTTTATCGCCGTCCATTTCAGCGTCATTGCATGAACAGTTCAGCAAAAGAGTTAAATTTTCCTGAAATCTGACTTTTTCATATAGGATACTATCCCATATTGAATAATTGGGATAATTATTGCGGTAAAGATTTTCGAGTCTAATTTCTTCAATGATTCCAGTTTCAAGATTATTTTTGCCTTGTGCTCCACAGACCCACATCCGAATTTCGCTGGAAGCATTTCCACCAAGCACCGGACGGTCATGCATTAAAAGTGTTTTGATACCTTGACGAGCCGCTGCTATAGCCGCGCATATACCTGCCATGCCTCCGCCAACAACACAAAATTCTACTTGATGATTAATTGTACGCATGATAACTTCCTTTATTTATTTCAAGAACGGCTTTTTCTAATAATTTTTGAAATTCTTTTTGCTCATCCGCATTTTTTATACCAGAAATTGCCAAAGCAGCGTAAGCGGGTTTTCCTATCGGTATTGCTAAACTTGTATGATCGCTGTGTTTTAATGCGGCAAAACCGCTTTGGGAAAATTTCTTCAACATTTTTTTAACTTTTAAAGTATAACGTTCGCCTAAGGTCAGTTGCAGTTGCATTTCATCTAGTTCGGCTAATAGGGCAACACCAATACTTGATTCCAGAGCCGGATAGAGTTTTACTTTACTTAATCCTGCATTAAAATCATCGGGGTCATTGTTATGATATAAATAACAAACTTGATCTTTCCATAAGACTCCAAGGGCAACTACTCTGCCTAATTTACTAAGTTTTTGTAATTGCGGTAAAGCACGGGCTAACAATCCGGAAGCAGCCATGCTTTGAGCCGCGAGGACATGCATTGCTGAACCAATGCTATAGCGACGCGAACTATCGCGATGCGCTAGGCCGAGATGATCGAGAGTTTTCAATAAACGATTTACACGAACAGAATTAAGGCCTAGTTTATCGGCAATAGCTTTACCTGAAGTAGCTTTCCCGGCCATAGCCAGTGCCTGCAATACCTCAATGCCATCTATTAATCCGTTAACTTTTTGTGCTGGTAATTTATTCATATTACTATTATAGTAATATATCCAAAAAAGTCAAGTCATTATGTCGTTTTTTTATGACTCATTTCTTGCATTGTTAAAATTTGGATATATTTTGTGTGAATTACTCTCACTATTAGTGTTTGAGGGTCGATAAATCGAAATCAGGCGCAATTTTGTGCAAAAATTTTAAATGCCCGTAAAGCTCTCCAACTTCATATAGATTATGAGCATCACTTCCCAAACTTAATTCAATGTCATTTTCGATACACATCTGGAAAAATTCTGCTGGCGGTTCATTGGTATGATAGTTTAGCTCCACCGCTGTTCCATAACGTTTCAAGATATCGACGGTAGGTAAAAAAAGATGTCGTGGTAATGTTAAGCCATTGCGACAAAAAATGCGAAAAGGATGCACTAGAACATCGACCCCAGAAGCCGCAACAGCTTCTGTCAGGAACAGGAATTCCTCACTGACAGCTTTCATATCTAGATTTTTAGTAATAGTATTTAAGACATGAACTGAACCGTTACGAAATTCTAATTTATCCAAGAGCAAAGTTTCAATAACCCCCTGTCCGCTCTGATCGTAGTCAATTTCCATGCCTAAGCGACAAAAAGCATCGGCTTCATTTGCATATAAAGCAAAATATTCTGCAATACGATCATTTTTTTTATTTGACTTCATACCCTCTAAATACTGTACATTTTGTCCATAATTCTCTTTATTGAAATACAAATGGGCTGAAAGTCCGTTTTTTTAAGCAGGAACTTTGCTTAATTGTATGCGTTTTGCTTGCTTTTTGATGATTTTGCCTATATACTAGAGAATAGGCACGAAATCACTGTAAATAGGGAGAACACTTATGGCTAAAAAAGGCACTGCAAAAGGCAAAGGGTATGTTTTTAAACGTGG
>Ga0307988_1000761_pt1 | contig 20719 bp, 17 predicted proteins | sample EllFjometagen183_FD_203166 | JGI IMG/M metagenome (GOLD analysis project Ga0307988, IMG submission 203166) | Marine microbial communities from Ellis Fjord, Antarctic Ocean - #183 | ecosystem: Environmental > Aquatic > Marine > Unclassified | place: Southern Ocean | collected 2014-10-08 | reverse complement strand
CAGGATCTTTGTACTCCTTTAAAAGTTCGTCCAGTAATTCATCTCTTATTGCCATGTGTAGTCCTCCTTTGTAATGATTAATTATTATACCTCAATTAATCATTTACACAGAATTTCCTACACCCTCTTTATTAACTGTTCGGGCGTACCATTTAAAACTGTGATCGAATCCTAATTTCGCATTTAGACAGTCTCCCCGTTAAGGTATTAAGCAGTAACCTGTCTTAAATTAGTAGAATTATTTCTTTCTGCTTTTCTTTCTCGAATTTTTAGCCTGTTTGCGTTTATTCTTAGATTTTTGTTTAACGCCTTTTGCAACCATCTTGGTGCCTTTAGAAGGTAGCTGCATACCACTGTCTCCCATCATGCTGGCCATATCTAAACCACCACCTCCACCAAGTCCGGGTATGTTTGAAAGTCCGCCTGTAATTTTTCCGAGTAGTCCGCTTTTGCCCATGTTTTTCATCATGTTACGCATCATTTTAAAGCGTTTCAAGAGTTCATTTATATCTTTAATGGATCTACCGCAACCCTTTGAAATTCTTTTCTTTCTGCTGTCATTTAATATGTCCGGATTGATGCGTTCTTTAGGGGTCATTGAGTTAATGATGGACTCAACCTTAACAATTTCGCCTTCTTCAACAGAAGCACCACCTGTCATCTGTTTGAAAAATGGTATTTTATCTACCAGATCCTGAAGCGGGCCCATTTTTTTAATAGCTTGTATCTGCTCAACAAAATCCAGTAGAGTAAACTGGCCTTTAAGCATTCTTTTTGCATCTTCTTCGGCTTTCTTTTCATCTATTACTTCTTCAAAATCCTTCATCAGGCCGACAACATCACCGAAGCCCAGTATTCTTGAAGCCAGTCCCTCGGGTCTAAATTCTTCCAGTCTGTCAAAGGTTTCACCGGTTCCGAGGAATTTTATTGGTGTACCCGTCACTTCTTTTATTGATAAAGCTGCTCCGCCGCGTGCGTCACCATCAAGCTTTGTGAGGATAAATCCTGTTATGTTAAGTCTTCGATTAAATTCCTCTGCTGTTTTTACTGCGTCTTGTCCGGTCATGGAATCACATACAAGCAGGGTGTTGTCAGGTACTGTTTTTGATGCTATGTGTTCCAGCTCATTCATTAATTTATCGTCAATAGCAAGCCGTCCCGCGGTATCGAAGATAGCTGTATCACAACCGATTTCCCGGGCATGGGCAAGTGCCTGCTTGCAAATGTCTGGAGGGGAGGTGTTTTCTTTGGTAAAAACAGGAATTTTTAGAGTCTGGCCAATGACTTTAAGCTGTTCAACTGCAGCGGGTCTGTAAATGTCTGCTGCGACAAGAAGTGGTTTTTTGTTCTGTTTTGTGAGGTAGCTGGCAAGTTTTCCAGCCGTTGTTGTTTTACCGCAGCCTTGCAGTCCAAGTAGCATTATCGATGAAACTGGCTTTGTTTTGTAGCTGATTGTAGTATCAACGGGCCCCATTAATGCTTCGAGTTCAGACTGACAGATACTTATAAAATGATCACTTGCTGAAACTTTTATTTTTTTACCGTCGTGGGAAATCCGTGTTTCTACTTTCTCACCCAGGGCTTTTTCTTTTACCTGAGCAAGGAATTTTCGGACAATGGTAAGGTTAACATCAGCTTCCAGTAGTGAAAGACGGATGTCCTTAAGCGAATCATTAATGTTTTCTTCGGTCAGCTCAATACGGCCTTTAAGCCGGTCTTTTGCTTTATTAAAACCGTTAGATAGTACTTCTAGCATTTGTAATATTTCGTTTTTAAATTGTTATTTATTAGCAGTTTCTGTCTCTACAGCTTTTACAATTGAGTCAGGATCAATCCCGGCTGCTTTGAAAACTTTATCGGTTGGGCCGGACAAACCGTAACTTGTGACGCCGAGTTTTCTTAAGGTTACAGATTGTTTGTTGTCAACCAGCCAGTTTGCGACTCTTGAGCCAATTCCTGTTGATGCGTTGTGATCTTCACATGTTATTAGAATGCCGGTTTTACAAGCATCTAATAATGTTTCAGTATCAAGATTTTTGGGGCATGATAGATTTAGAACTTTTACATTTATTCCTTTTTCTTTTAATATATCATAAGCTTTAAGTGCATGGTTGAAGACTGAACCGCATGAGATAATAGCTGCATCATTACCGTCTCTTATCTTGTCAATTTTTCCATATTCGAATTTATAGTCCTTTCCGTAAAAAGGATTTCCGGATTCATCAAGTATTGTCTGCAGTTTAGATCTACCCATTCCAAGAAGAAAGTTTCCATAGGTTTCAGATATGTATCGGGTTGCCCGATCTGTCTGGTTCGGGTCACCTGGAATGATTACTCCAAAACCAAAAAGATTTTGGAACAGGCCTATATAGTCGATACATTGATGTGTTTTACCATCTTCACCCACATCAAGTCCGATATGAGTACAGGCAAGCTTCAGGTTGGCATGATTAATGTCATTTAGGCGATGTTGATTATACGTCTCACAAACACCAAAAACTCCAAAATCTGCAAAAAATGTAAGGATTCCTTCGATAGAGATTGCACCGGCAATTGTTGCGGCACTATGTTCCTGTATACCTGTCTGTATAAGGTTGTCGGGAAGCAGTGATTGAAAACCGTTTGTTTTAACAGAACTTGAAAGGTCGCAGTCAAGAACGGCAATTTTCGGATTATCGGTTCTCTCCATATTTGCCTGTGCAATGCTTTTTAAGGCATTACCAAAAGCTGATCTATTGTCTGTTTTGTCATCTTTTCCATAAATTATCGGTTCCCCGATTATTACATCAGGAATTATTTCTGGCGGTGGTTGATGTGACTCAAGAGAAAGCTCCACTTCTCTCATTTTCTTATATTTCTCAAGATCAAAATCAACAGAAAGTTCTTTGGCGGCCTTATAAAAGTCTTCTTCATTTAACGGCACACCATGAAATTTTGCAATATTTTCCATGAAAGATATACCTTTGCCCATTATGGTATCAGCAATAATTGCAGTCGGGGCGGATGTGTCATTTATTGCGGTGAATATACTTTCATATATTTGATTAAAGTTATGACCGTTAATCTCAATTACGTTCCATCCGTCTGAAATGAAATTTTCTTTGATGTTTTGAGGCATGATCTCTTTGATATCGCCTGAGATTTGCAGGTGATTGTTATCAATTAAGACCGTGAGATTGGAAAGTTTATTTTTTGCGGCAAACTCTCTGGCTTCCGAAATTTGCCCCTTTTGTTGTTCGCCGTCACCCATAAGTACAAAAGTATTGTAGTTTTTCTTGTTGATTTTTGCTGCCATGGCAACACCGCAGCCAACAGAAAGGCCTTGACCAAGGTTTCCTGTTCCCCATTCTACTCCGGGTACAATTCGTTCAACATGGCCCTCAAATATGCTTCCAGCTCTTCTGAAACCGGAAATTGCATCATCAATATTAAAAAAACCGGTTCTGGCTAAGGCTGAATAAACTCCAGGTGAAGTATGCCCGTGACTTACAATAATTCTGTCTCTATCCGGGTTATGAGGGTTGTCAGTAAAGAGATTTGCGAAGGTGAAGAGAGTTAGATACATGTCAACTGATGACATTGAACCGCCTGGATGGCCTGAAGCGGCAAGTGTTGTCATTGCCAGGATGTCTGCTTTACATTTACGAGAAAGATTCTCAAGGTTATTTAGTGCGTCTGTGTTTAATTTTGAATTTATAAATCCATTTTGTTCCATTGTTGCCTCGTTTAAAGATTTGTTTAGTTGTTCGGAGCACAGCAGTCAGTGATGTACTCAGGCATTATAATTTAGTTTCCTTTGTGATTACACCCTGAATTTTTAGAGTTAACCGGTTTACCTTTATTTGCTGAAGTTTTAAACTGTATGGCGAGGGATTAATTTATTCTTGGCCAGAGTTTATTTGCTGCAACTTGTTTGAGATTTCAGCGTTAAATAATCTACCATTATAAATAGGTAGAAATGAGATGTCAATGATGAATGAGTAAAGTAGTAGAAAAAGCTATTTTTTCCAAAATTCAGGAATGAAGATAATTAAAATTGTAAAAATTTCTAGTCTTCCAAGAAGCATCAGTAATATAAGGATCCATTTGCCAAAATTAGGCATAAACTGGTAATTTTCATAGGGGCCGACACCCGAAAATCCAGGTCCAATATTGCCCAGAGATGCTGCTGTTGATGAAATTGAAGTCATAAAGTCAAGTCCGCAAAGTGACATGGAAAGTGATCCAAATATGAAAAGAAGCAGATAACAGACAACGAAAACTGATATGCTTTTAAGTATATTTTGTGAAACGGTTTTACCGGCAATTTTAACTGATGTGACGGCATGGGGATGTATCATGATTATGAATTCACGGTAGACCATTTTTATAAGAAGTAATATCCTGACACATTTTATACCGCCTCCAGTTGAACCTGCGCTGCCGCCTATAAACATTAATAAAAATAAAAGGATTTTGCTGAAAGTTGGCCATTGATCAAAGTTTGTATTACTGTATCCGGTTGTAGTCATTATAGATACGGATTGAAACGCGGCATTTTTAACGGATTCAAAAACAGGCCTACCGTTTGCAGCCAGGCAAAGTGCTATAAAAACTGTTGAGATAAGAAGTATTGAAAAATAAGTTTGAAATTCTTTGTCTTTAAAAAAGCTTTTTAATTTTCCGTTAAATAACCTGTAGTGAAGTGAGAAATTAATTCCAGCAGCAAACATGAAAAATATACAGATTATCTCAAGTCCTGTATTATTAAAAGATTCTAGACTTTTATTTTTTGTGGAAAATCCTCCGGTTGCCATAGTCGTAAACGAGTGACAGACTGCGTCAAATAAATCCATTCCAAAAAACATTAAAAGCATCACCTGTGTAATTGTAAGCAGTACATAAATTTTCCATAAGGATCTGGCTGTTTCTGCTATCCGTGGAGTCATTTTCTCAAGTACCGGTCCTGGAACTTCAGCCTTATAAAGCTGCATTCCACCGATACCGAGTAAAGGAAGTATGGCAATTGAAAAGAGGATTATTCCCATTCCACCCAGCCATTGGATCATGCTCCTCCAGAAAAGTATAGATTTTGGTAGTATTTCGACATTTGTTAAAATAGTCGATCCGGTAGTTGTAAACCCTGAAACTGATTCAAAGTAGGTGTCAGTAAAAGAAGGAAAGGTAGATTCAAGAAGAAATGGCAGTGAACCAAATAAGGTTGCAAGCACCCATCCCAGGGTAACGATTAAAAAGCCCTCGCGATGTGATATTTGTTTCTTTAGAGGTTTAAAAAGACCGAGGAGAAGAAAACCGGTTAAGATAGTTGTGATGGCTGCAGAAAAAAAAGACGTATAGGTTTTTTCATTGTAAAATAATGCGACCATACTGGGAATGGACATTGTTATTCCCAGGAAGAGAAGCAGCATTCCCTGTGTGCGTAGTATCAGTGAGATCGACATTTTATGTGCCAGGTTCTATTTGTTAATTTTAAATCCGTGACCTTATTCAGTTTTTAATGGTTTGAATTAACAATATTAAATATTTCTACCAGTATTCAAGTTTTACTGTTAAAGCCTTCTCAACATTTTTTACTGCATTTGAAAGTGCAAAAATTATGACATGATCATCGGCCTGGATGACGCTTGTTCCAGTTGGAATAATTAGCTCACCTTCTCTTATAATTGCGGTTATAATTGCATCTTTTGGGAACTTAATTTTAGAAAGCGGTTTGTTAACTATTTCTGATGTTTCAAGTGCAATCGCTTCTATAGCCTCTGCTTTCTTGTCATGGAATGTCGTAGCAGAAAGAACTTTTCCTTTTCTTATGAAATGCAATATCCTATTTATTGCGCACAGGTTTGGGTTGACTACAAGATCAACACCTAGTTTGGAAACAAACTGGGCATATGACATATTATAGATAAGTGAGATAACTTTTTTTGCACCTTTCTGTTTTGCCAGTAGAGATAAGAGTATATTGTCTTCTTCATCTTCTGTAACTGCAATAAAAATATCGGTGTTTTCAATATGTTCTTCATCAAAAAGTTTTTCCATATCACCGTCATGATAAAGAACCAGTGTTTTGTCCAGTTCTTCTGCCATTTTCAATGATTTTGTTTCATTTGCTTCGATAAGTTTTGTTGATATATTCATTTTTTCAAATTCTTTTGAAAGAGGTATGTCAATATTTCCTCCACCCACAATCATGGCTCTCTTTACGGGGTCGTATTCTTTTCCAAAAAAGGAGAGTAAAGAATTTATGTTCTCATTGGTTGTAATTGCATAAATTATATTATCAAAATATATTTTATCATAACCCCTTGGTATAATTACCCGGTTATCACGGTAAATAGAGGCTACGACCAAATCATTCAGGCCGCTTCTTTTTCTTATTTCATTAAGTTCTATCCCATCGTAGAATATTGGGTTTTCTACTTTTAAACCAATTATCTTAATTCTTCCGTTATTAAAATCAACTACATCAATAGCACCGGGAAACTGTAAAAGTTTCATTATTGTGGTAACAGCCTCATAATCCGGATTTATTAGATGATCGACGCTCAAGTTGCTGTTGTTAAACAGTTCCGGGTTTTCAATATATTCAAAATTTCTTACTCTTGCGACTTTTGTTGAGGATTTAGTTTGTGATGCTGCCACTGCACAGGAAATTAGATTAACTTCATCGCTGTTTGTAACAGCAATAAGCATGTCAGATTCCTTTATTCCAGCCTGCTGGAGTATTTTCAATGAACTGCCGGTTCCTTCAATTGCCTGTACATCCAGTGCATCTCTTATCTTATTCGTTTTATCAATGTCCTTATCAATGACGATGATGTCTTCTTTTTCAAGTGATAGGCTTTGAGCGAGGTGATAACCTATATCTCCTGCTCCAACTACTATAATACTCATGATAGTTACCTTATTTGATTTGTCGTATTAATTCATAATAGTTCATTTGAAACGTTAATTCTGTTTGTTAATATTTTTTGAAAGGATAGGTGTGTTTAGATAGTTTATGTTTGAGTTGGGATAATTATTAAATATTATTACCTGTTAATGGAATTTATTTGATTTTAGAAATTGTCAAATATCTTTTATACATGTTTAGTCGGTCATAAGTGGTGCTGTAATTTAAATATTTAGGAGTTTTTTTAAGTTATTCTTGAATTTGAATTTTTAAAATATTAAAGTTTGTCATCAGTCTTTGATATATTTTTAAGTTCATTTTTCACATCAAATTCAGGATTTGATTCTGCTTTTATCATTAGTTTTATAACTTCGTAGTGTGGAATATCCGAACTTATTTTTATAAGTTCTTCTATCTTGTCAATTATTGGGGTTCTGGTGTTTTTATTTATTTCTGACATTTTATTATTAAAGTTACTTTAGGTCTAGTTCAATATAGAGAGAGATATTTATTGATTAATCAAATATTTTCAGAACATTATTTGTTTCGTTTGTTATCAAATCATTAATTCTAACAAGTAGTTTTTCAAGAGATTCACTGTCAAGGTCAAAATTGTTTTTCATTAAGAAATCAATAACTTTTGGATTTAAAAGAGTATCTATATCAGGCTGTTGTTCATTCTCAATACATGTATATCCTAACATTTTGGATATTACGTCAGAGAGATGAATTATTATAGATCCTGACGTATAGTTCATATCGTGCCAGGGAGCGTGATGGTAAAATACCTGCATGATTACATCCTTAGGAAATTGCCACTGCTGGAGCAGCTTAGCAGCAACTTGATAATGCGTTACTCCAAGGATGTTTTTTTCTGCTTCACTGGTTTTGATTTGTTTAGAGACTACCATATTTACGGTCTCAAGAAATTCATCATGAAAGTATTGATCAAAGACCAGCTTTCCTATGTCATGGATAAGACCTGAAAGAAAAAGAGTATCTTTTCCGGGTGCGTTAAAATGGTTGCCGAGGAATTTCGCGATTTGGCTGCAGACTATTGAATGTTTCCAGAATCTATTTCTGTCTATATTGCTATTTTCATTTGTAAAATAACTTTGTATAGAAAAAGCGAGAACTATATTTTTAACTTCTTTCAATCCAAGGATTACAAGCGCATGTTCAAGTGAACTGGTCTTGTTGATTAGACCATAAAAAGAAGAATTTACCATTTTAAGTATTTTGGTCGCTAGGGGCGCATCCTTTTGAATGAGATCTTCAAGGCTTCTTATGGTTATATCATCATTTTCAAAAAGATCTTTTATCTGCTTTGAGACAATTGGCAGGGTAGGGAGGTGCTCAATTTTATTAATTATGTCATTAACTTGTATCTTTGCCATTTTTCTACTTTATCCTTGTTTTCTGTTTTAGAAGAAATTTCTCAAAATCAAGAATTGTTCTATTCGGGTTTTGTTCTGTGTCAGGTTTATTGATGTTTGATTCGTTATGAAGTTGGCTTGTTGCAATATTTCCATTTAATGAGTTACGAAGGTTTTTAATCTCTGTAGATATAGATGAAACACCGGTTATTAATTCCTTTAATAGTTGATAAATGTCTTTATCTTCAGGCTTTTCATTGTTCTGTATTACTTCAGGATCTATGTTCTGTTCTTGAACAGGATCTTTTTTTGTTTCAACTGTTTTTGTTTTATGGATTTCAGGATCATTTTGTTCAGATTGTATAGAAACAGTCTTCTCGGTTTTAGGTTCGTATAAAGTTTCAGGCTTTTCTTTGTACTGTGCCTCAATATTTAATCCGCTTTTAAAATTTTCAAGGCATCGATTCCAAAAGGATTGCAGGTCACGAGTTTCAAGGTTAGAACTGGTGTTGTTTATGAGGTTTTTAGCGATTATTTTTAAACATTTTGAAGCGATGGTATCAGGAAAATTTATGATAAATGGTTTTTGCTCACGAACTGATTGTGGAATGTTAGAGTCTTCAAGTATAACACCAAGAGGATACACTTTAAGTGACAGGTATTTAATAACGACATGCTTAAACCCAGAATATGTTTTTTTTGCAACTGCGCTGCTCTTGCAGTTGTTTACAATTATGAGGACATCACCATCAAACCCATTATTTGTTAAAACTTTTAAGAGTGCGTAAGCATCTGTTAATGAGGTCGGTTCAGGGGTGATAACTAATATGATTTCGTTTGCAGCAATACAGAATGAGATTATATCTGATGAAATTCCGGCAGCAGTATCAATGAATAAAAAATCATAATCATTGATGGGTGAAAATGATTCAATTAGTCTATCCAGACTTTCCTGATTTATATTTGCAATGTCTTCAATCCCGGAACTGCCTGGGATTATATCAACGCCATAATAATCTTTAATTATGATATCTGATAACTCAATATCATTTTTTATTACATCTTTAAGTGTATATTCAGGATTTATGCCGAGAAGTATATTAATATTGGCCAGACCAAGATCAGCATCTAATATGCATGGGTTAAAACCCATTGCAGCCAAGTGCAGAGATAGGTTCGCTGTTATATTGGTTTTACCAACTCCGCCTTTACCGCTTGTTACTGTAATTATTCTGGACATTTTATAGTTTTTTATATTTCGGGCTGTGCTGAAATTTCAGCATTGTTATTAATGTTTCTTATTGTAAATGATACACTTTGGCAGCTGTATCTATTTTTAATTTGATAGTAGTTTTCTTTTATGAATTCATAAAACTGCTTGATGTTAGCATTAAATTTGTAATTGTTATGTTCACAGATTGCACTGTATTTGTTGAACATTTTCTCCATGATGTAGAGTTCTGATTCAGGTTTTCTAATAAGAAAACTTTCTTCTACAAGTTCTATGTTATTATTTTGTGGATAGGTTCCAAATAGTTTTTCTATAAGATCGTCGGCATTTTTTTGTGCCTGGTTCCTGTCCTGAAAAGTCTTAATCATATCGTGGGGGATGACTCTTATGATTTCCGATAATGTGGTTTGATCGAGTTTTGAAAGACCGTCATCGAGCATTGTCTTCATTCCCGCTTCAATTGCCATCTGTTTTATATCGCTTTCTGCAATACCTTTGCTGAGCGAATAACCGATTTCCTTGTCAATTACAAAAATTTCTGAAAGAAGTACTTGTCCTTTAAATCCTGTGAAATTACAGGATTTACAGCCTCCGCCTCTGTAAAAGGTGAGTTCTGATGGGTAGTTGTCAAAAAGCATTTTCCACTCATCATCAGTAGGGATATATTCTTCCTTACAAAAAGGACATATCCTTCTAATGAGTCTTTGTGCAAGAACTGATAACAGACAAGAGGCTATTTGACTGCTGTCAATATTTAGATCATTGAGGCGGGTTACAACACTGATAGCATCATTAGTATGTATAGTACTCAGGATAAGATGACCTGTTTGTGCCGCATCAAAAGAGATTTCTGCGGTTTCACTGTCTTTGATTTCTCCTACCAGAATAATGTCAGGATCAAGTCTTAAAAAAGATTTTATTAACCTGGGAAAGTTTAAGCCTATTTTCTGGTTTGCCTGGGTTTGCATGATGCCTGGAAAACTGTACTCTATTGGATCTTCTGCCGTAATTATTTTAATTCCAGGATTATAGACATATCTGAGGGCGCTGTATAAAGAAGCAGTTTTCCCGCTTCCGGTAGGACCTGAAACAAGTACTATCCCGGATGAGGTTTTAAGCATTCTTTTGAATGGATCCTGGATATGCGATGAGTGTCCCAGGTTGTCAAAAACTACGTTTGAATTTCTAGAATCAAGGATTCTAATCGTAACATTTTCACCCACAATTGCTCTACAGGTCGAAGTCCTGAAATCAAGATCAAACTTCTCACTTTTTGCTTTATCATAGTAATTGATTCTAAAAACGCCGTCCTGAGGCAGGCTGCGTTCAGTAATATCTAAATTTGATATTTCTTTAATTCTGGAGATTATAGAGCCTATTTTGTTAGGTAGCTTATGTTTTAGCCATTCAACATCCATATCCTGAATGATTCCGTCAATTCGATATCTAATTTTAGAGCCGTCACGGTCCTGCTCAATATGGATGTCGCTGGCATTGTTTAGTATTCCATATTTCAAAATAAAATTAACGAGTTCTTCAGCCTCAATATCTTGATTATCGAAATCTATTGTTTCTAATTTCTCATCAATATTTTCATCAAGATCAATATCCATAAAGTCAATATCATCGGCCTGTTCATCTTCATCCTTTTCGGGTACAGCTGATAGTTTCTTGCTGTAGAGTATCTCAAATAGTTCATCAAATTTTTTATCGGTTATAAAAACCGGTTTAATTTTATAGTCTTCATAAAGCTTTTTAAGTTCATCCAGAAATTTTATTTTTTCATGAGTGAATATGGCAATCTGCAGAATGTTATTTTCAAGTTTTAACGGCAGTATCAGATTTTTTTCTGCAAATTTACGATCAATCAGACTAGTAAGATTTTCCTTATCCTTATCTGTATAAACAAAATTATTTAAATGTCTGAATGGCAAATTGAATTTTTTTGCATTGGCATGCTGCAGCTGGTCTTTTGTAATGATGTTCTTTTCTAATAGAAGTTTATCAATAGGTACTGTTGTTTTATCATGCATTTCCTGAACTAAAAGCAGGGTTTTGTTGTTAATATACCCCAGCTTTAAAAGTATATGTTCTATCCCGACCTGCTTATCGTATTTTTCCAGAACATAGTTCAGGACTTCCGGGGTTACCATATTTAGTGCACAAAGAATTTCTCCAACTGGTCGTGTTGATTTTTGAACTTTTAAAGCAATAATAAGGTCTTTTTCAGCTATTAATTTAAGGTCTAGCAGTAGTCTTCCAATTTTTGGTGAGTTTATTTGTTCTGCAAGCAGGTTTCCTATAGCATTCTCAGTTAAAAAGCCATTTTCAATTAGTACCGTTCCTATCATTTGGTTTGTTTTTTTCTTTTTTAGACAGAAGGCAAGGTCTTCTTTTGTAATGAGTTTATTTTCAACAGCTATTGAACCGATATTTTTCCTCAGGGTTGGATGCTGCAGAGCGGTTTCAAGGTCTTCTTGTGTTATTGCTTTAGTCTTAACTAATACATTTCCAAGAGGTAGTTCCAGGCATTTGCTTTCAATTTTCTGGATTTTAAGAACAGTTTCAAGCTGCTCAGGTTTTATGTGACCCTCCAAAATCAAAAGCTGCCCGATTTGATTTTTTCCTTCTGGGATATCCAGCTTTATATCTTGTTCAGGTATTTTATTTTCGTTTTCTATAAGCATTTTATATCTGTTTAGATTAATAATTATTAATTAATTTTATATAACATAAAAATATAAATTTCTACATTTAATACAAAATTTTTAAATAAGTTATTCAAATTCTCTATGCATATTTTTTAATTCATTTCGTTCTTTTTCTAAAACATATTTGATGATATTATCTCTGACATTATTGTTAATTCCAATGAATTTGGCTCCGCAACTATAGAAATATCTTTTTCCTTCAATAATAATTGGATCATTGTTTTGAAAAATAGATTTTATCACTACAGGACACTTGATATGTGATTGATCAGGTAGAGTTATTAATACTTTCTCGATTTTCTTTCCTGGCCATAGTATAGTCTTTGTTAAATTTGTATAAAAGTTTAGCCCGCCAGCGCTTATATTTTCTATTTTCTGAGTCATTATATTGTCTTTAATTTTTAACTTGATAAATAAAGGCTGGTTTACTGATGGTTCAACCCTTAAAAAATCACGTTTTTGTCCTCTGTTTATTGCTTTAGGGAAAGAAATTCTAAGAGATTTGAAGTTTTTAAATTCTCTCTGATCTATATAATTTGTTGTAAAAGAGTAAGGTATCCGCTGGCTTTTTGTTTCAATTCCTTTAATGCTGAATTCAGCAACTACTGATTTTGAGTGTTGTATTTTGTCATTTCCTTCCGGAGGGAAAAGAGAGTCTATCAACAGGGTGTGATGATTCAGGATTGATTCTTTTTTTATTATAGATGTGTTATAAGACGGTTCTCTATTATTTATTTTCAGTTTAATTCGGGCTTTTCCGTTAATTGCAAGGTTAAGCATATTGTGTATGTCGGATGGGTTGTTTATAAAATCAATTTGGGAAAGGTTATTTTTATTTATTTTAGAAACGATAATTTTAGAAGTGGCATTATAAATCATTCCAAGAATCAGGACAGCAATTAGTGCAATAATAAGTATTTCGAAGGGGCTCATTTTTATTTAAGTTCCTGTTTAAATTCTTGAATTTACAGGATTAACGCTTTTGATAAGTATGCATATGAAGGGAACAGTTTATTATAGTTATGTTGATCTAATAAATTATTAATCTTTATTTATTCATCTGCCGGTATTTTTTTTAGGTGTATATCCTTCAGTACTTTAGAAATAAAGGATGGTTTTTTGCCCAGTGTGTGTAAGTCATTGTTAATTCCCAGGTCGTTTTCTATGTGGTAAATTACATTAGCCTCTGAAAATTCAATCGCGCCCCTGATGCCATTTTTAATTGTATAAGGATTTGATCTACCGTGTGCAAATATTATGGGTTTTCTTACACCCAATAAAGGTGCGCCGCCTATTTCTTCATAGTTGAATCTTTTCTTGAATTTCAAAAGCGCGCTTTTAGAAAACATCAGACCGATCTTTGCGCGAAGTGATCCTGTAAGTTCCTCTTTTAAAATTTTGCCTAATGCACCAGCTACACCTTCAGCAACTTTTAACACAATGTTTCCGGTGAATCCGTCACATACAACAACATCCACACTGCCGTTAAAAACTTCCTTTCCTTCAACAAAACCAATGTAATTAAGGCTGCTTTTTTTTAACAGCTGATGTGCTTCTTTAATTATATCAGTCCCTTTTGTTTCTTCTTCACCATTACTTAAGATACCAACAGTCGGGTTATTTCTTTTAAGAAAATATTTTGAATAAACAGAACCCATTATTCCGAACTGTACCAGGTTAAAAGGTTTACATAGATTAGTTGCCCCGGCATCAGTTACAATTGCATGGTCTTTTATCGTGGGCATAATTGTGGCAATACCGGGTCTGTCTATTCCTTTTATTCTTTTTAAAATAAACAGACCTGCAGTTGCCACAGCGCCAGAGTTGCCAGCGCTAAAAAATGCGTCACCCTCGCCATCATTTAAAAGATTCATTGCTATATTTATTGAAGAGTTTTTTTTCTTCTTAAGAACGTCAAGCGGATTATCATGCATTTCAACAACATCTGACGCATTTATAATTGTTATTGGAAGACCAGAGAAATTATGCTTATTGAGTTCAGTTTTGATTTCTTTTTCTTTACCAACCAATATGATTTCTGAATTATATTCCCGGCAGGCATCTACTGCGCCTTCAACTGCTGATTGTGGTGCGAAGTCTCCGCCCATTGCGTCTACAATTACTTTTGTTCTTTGTTCCATTTTATTCCTGTATATGAGTATGGTTAATTTGTGATTTTACTATATTGTCGTTCCTATAAACTTAAAACTATATATTTTTTGGATAGGATGTCAACTTATTTAAGAATCTGTTATTGTAAATATGTCGATAAAACAATATGTTAATTACTATTTCTTAAATTTAGGGTCTAAGGCGTCTCTTAAACCTTCACCAAGAAGATTATACCCAAGTACGGTAATTAGTATGGCAAGTCCTGGAAAAACTGAAAGCCACCAGGCTATTTCAATATTTGACTTGCCATCTGTAAGAATATTGCCCCAGCTTGGAGTCGGTGGCTGAATGCCCAGCCCTAAAAAGCTTAATGAGCTTTCGAGTAAAACAGCAGCTGCAACACCAAGGACAGCAGAAATAAAGACAGGCGCAAGTGCATTTGGTAGAATATGTGTGAATATTATTCTGAAATTAGAAGCACCTGATGCTTTTGCGCTAAGAACAAATTCTCGCTCTTTTAATGATAAGAATTCTGCACGGACCAGGCGGGCGACTCCCATCCATGAAGTTAGTCCTATAATAATCATAATGTTAAAAATATTTGGTCCAAGAAAAGCTATTACAGCTAAGATCAGAAAGAATCCGGGGATACAAAGCATGATGTCTACAAAACGCATAATAATCATATCAGTATATTTGCCGTAATATCCAGCAAGGGCTCCCAGTGTTATCCCAATTAGGGTTGATATGCCCACAGAAACAAATCCAACTGCCAATGATATCCGGGCTCCCCATATCATTCTGCTAAAAACATCACGCCCTAAATCATCAGTGCCAAAAAAATGGTTGGTTGAAGGAGGCATTAATATGTTTTTAACGTCTATATTTTTATAATCATGTGGGGATATTACAGGTGCAAAAACAGCTACTGAAAATAAGCTTATTACAATAATAAGGCCTAATAAAGCCAGTCTGTTTTCGATTATTTTTTTAAGTATTTTCGACATTTTTGTTTAGTTACTTGGGAGATAATTGATACTTAACAGTTCAAAAAATAATGTTTATTTAACTCTAATTCTTGGATCAGCTACTGCATAGCACATGTCTGCGATAAGATTGCCAAGCATGGTTAAAAGTGATGTTATAAATAATAGCCCCATAACTAACGGATAGTCTCTGGTCATTATTGCGTGATATGAAAGCTGTCCCATGCCGGGTATGCCAAATATCTGTTCGAAGATAATTGAGCCGCCAATAAGGCCGGGAACTGAGAGGCCCAGTAATGTGATTATCGGTAATAGAGCGTTTCTTAAAGCATGTTTATAGATGACTATTTTTTCAGGAAGGCCCTTTGCTCGTGCAGTGGTAATGTAATCATTTCTAATAGTTTCCAGCATACTTGATCTCATATACCTTGACATACCTGCAAGTCCTCCAAATGTAGATATAAAAACAGGCAATATTAAATGTTGGGTTTTATCAAAAATCTTTCCCATGGTGCTTAACGACTCATAGTTTAATGATTTAAGACCTGAGATTGGCAGTATGTCCAGGTTAACTCCAAACAGAATCATTAAAATCAGTGCTAACCAGAACCCGGGGGTTGCAAAACCGATAAAAACAGCCAGTGTTGAAATCCGGTCAAATATGGAATAGGGTTTTGTTGCCGAATAGATTCCGATCGGGATTGCAAAAGTTAGAATAATCAGAATAGATAATAGATTTATCGTCAGGGTTACAGTTAATCGGCGATCAAAAAAAGGTTCATTGGTATCATAAATTTTAACAATTACCGGACGTGCGTCAGAAGAAAATGAGTTGCCGAAATCAAATTTTACAATCCTTTTTAACCATAAAAGGTACTGCTTTAAGATTGGCTTATCAAGTCCGTAATATGCTTCAAGCTTTTGGCGTGCTTCGGGGGTAATCTTTGGATTTAAATCCGTCATTAAATCTGTCGGTTTACCAGGAGCGAGCTGGATGATGAAAAAAGTAATAAGTGTTACACCGAGCAGGGTGGGGATCATGGACAACAGACGTTTTAATATATAAATAAGCATTGGATGATTTGTTAAATTTTTAGATTATCTGTTCATATCATATGAACCTGCAGCCAGTAATATAACCCTAAGGCTTTCAAATACTCAAGTTTTTAGGTTTTAGTTATTTACTTGATTAGGGTATGTTTCTGTAATGCTTTTGGTACATACCATTTATTGAGGTTATAACTTATACCAATTGGCTCTGGTTTAATGTTTTTTATTCTTTTATTAACAATAGGTAACGCATAAGGAACATAAAGAAAGATATAAGGAACTTCTTCTGCAATGATTTCCTGGAATTTAAAATATGCTTTCTTTCTTTTTTTCTGATCAAAGGTACGTCTTCCCTGTTCAAGGAGTTGGTCCACTTCTTTGTTATTATAAGATATGAAATTAAACTCTTTTTCCCCGGTTTTGCTGCTGTGCCAGATGTCATACTGATCCGGGTCAAGTCCGATTCCCCATCCAAGCAGCACAGCTTCAAAACGTCTGGTGTCGATACGTTCATTTATAAAAGTAGACCATTCAAGGACAAGAATATTTACTTTTATCCCGGCCATTTCAAGTCTCCACTGAATGATAGTTGCGGTCCTTAGACGCTGGGCATTACCCTGGTTTGTGATAATAGTAAATTCGAAGGATTTACCGTCTTTATCAAGGATACCGTCCATATCAGTATCTGACCATCCAGCATCACTCAGGAGCTGTTTTGCCTTGTTAAGGTTATACGCGTATTTTTTTATGTTAGCATTATATGCCCATGTGTTTGGAACGTAAGGACCGGTAGCTTCAAGTCCTAAACCAAAGAGGATTCCGTCAATAATTTCCTGTTTGTCAATAGCATAAGAAATCGCCTGTCTAACACGTTTATCTTGAAAAGGCGGATGCTTAAAATTAAAACCCAGATAAGTATATCCGCGAGAAGGATATTTGTATTTTTGAAAATTATCCTTAAAATATTTTGTATTTGTCTGTCTGCTGTATTGTAAGGGGGTTAATGACATCATATCAATTGAGCCGGTCTGCAGTTCAAGAAACTGGGTTGATATGTCAGGTATGATTTTATAAATATAATTCTCCAGATACGGCTGTCCATCGAAATAATCAGAGTTTGATTGAAGTATCAGTTTATCGCCTGATTGCCACTTCATTAATTTGAAGGGACCCAGTCCAAGAGGTTTGCGCGTTAATGCACTTTTTGTAATGTCCTTACCTTCAAGAAGGTGTTTTGGAAGCACTACCATATTTCCCCAGGTAGAAAGAGCCGGGGCAAAAGGTTTTTCGTATGTTACTTTAAAGGTGTGATTGTCGATAACTAAAGCTTCTTTTACCTGCATAAAGTCACCGGAATATGCAGTGGGAGTTTTGGGGTCAATTATGGTCTTAAATCCAAAGTACACATCATGTGCTGTAAAAGGTACGCCGTCTTCCCAGACAATATCTTTTTTTAAATGAAAAGTAATGGTTAGACCATTTTCTGATACTTCCCATGATTTAGCAAGGTCTCCGGTTAAGGTCAGATCAGTATCATATTTTATCAGTCCATTATAGATAAGGCCTGATATGTCATGTGAGGCACTGTCTGAGGCAAGCATTGGAATGAGATTAGATGGTTCACCAATGGATGCTACAACAAGCGCATCACCATACCTGTTTTTGTTGTCATCTGAAAAAACAGGTGTATAAAAAGCCATTAGAATGGCAGATATTAAGAAAAAGTTTTTCATATTAGTCGTTGGAAGAGTTTGCATTTGGCTGATGAATAAGAAGAGTTTTAATGCTCATATCAATTTATAGAATTTTAAAAAATATCTGCAGAAAAGATATAAATTTCTGTGTCATTGTCCTTCCATGCATCAGTTGACATACCGGCTTTACGACAGGTCTCTGTTAAAAAAGTTTGCCTGTTCCAGTTATATTGTGTTGCAACCTGGGGTAGAAGCAGACCGGAGTAAGAACCTTTTATCATCATCAGTCCATGTTTGCCAACCTCAATTTCACTCACATCATTTATCAGTTTCATCGGAGTAAGGACTGATATTTCAATATCAAGATCTGCTAATTCGCTTTCCTTTAACGGCGAAAACCTTGGATCTTCAAAAGCTGCGGCAATTGCCATATCATTTATGGCTTCAGCTAATGGTTTATGTCCATGGATATATCCGATACATCCCCTTAATTGTCCATGTTTATGTAGTGATACAAATGCGCCTCTTTTTTCTTTAAGTGTATTTGTGTTTGATTCTGGTTTGGAGGGCGATCCATTCCCCAGCCTTTTCTTGATCGCAGTTAGAGCAATATTATGAAGAGTTTTTTTTTCATCATCAGTTAGATTTGTTTCAGAAGAAGGTTTGGATCTTTCTATCATGAATTGCTCCCGCATTTATTTGTTGTATCTTTGATATTTATGAATGTGTTTATATAAATTTATAATTTTCCTGTTTAAATAATAGTTTGGATTTCTGCATAATTGTCAGCTTGTTAGTAAATAATTAATGATTAAATGTTTAAATAATATCTCAGTCAATGAATTTTTGGTAGTTATAATGTCGTTTTTGATTTTAGTAATTAAATAAATAATTATAAGTTTGTGCACTAAGATAGATATTTTGATTTTATGGATATTAACATAATTGATATGTATAATATATTAGCACTGTTTCATTTAGCATAATTGACTTTAATTTAGTTGAGTTAGCTCTCCATTAACATGAAGATAGATTAACATGATTGGTTATAAAACAAAAATTTCATTATTTATTTTATTGGCCACATCAATTTTTCTTGGTCATAATTATATTGAACGATACGAAAAATATGGTTCTGATATTCTGTCAAATAACTGAAGTCTTCAGTCGTCGAAAAGTTATATAACAGAGATTAACGGAAATGTGTTGTATCTTTTTTCCTTGGGCAACACTAAAAGTACAATTTTAAAACAAAACATTTTATCTGTTCTTAACGGCTCCACACTAGAACTTTCTGCTGATATGAAATGTAAGAATGTGATTCAAGGCGGAAAATCATATAACCGGGCAAGGCTTCTTCTTATGCAGTATGAGAGAGAAGGAAACGGGTTGAGTTTGCCACATCAAGTAGCTTCTCTTCCCAGAACCAAAAAGTGGAAACGTTATAATGATTATTTTCATGTTGTACCTGAAACAGAAAAAATTCAGGTAATTGCGCAATTAAGCCAATGTACCGGAAGTTTATGGATTAAAGATATTCATCTTTATCCTGTAACAAAGACAGTTGTCTACACATATTTTAGGATAATTATTCTAGCGATTTGGGGTCTTTATTTAATCTTTTTGCTAGGGCCATGTTTTTTTATGGCAAAAATAATATTGTCATACGTATGATATTACTCATTTTATTTATTTTAATTGGTGTGACTATGCCTTCTGATATGAAAATACAGATCTCAGCCGGAGTAAAAGAACTTATTAATTCACTAAATATTTTTTCTAATGTTTCTGATTACACATGGAATCCGGCCAAGGTCGGCCATTTCTTTTTTTTCCTATTGTTAGGGTTGGTTCTTTCACTGCTTCTAAAACATGAATCTGATAGTATTGTTATTATCAATATAGTTTTGATTGCCGGCGCTACGGAGATTATACAATTATTTATTGATGGCTGATCATTTTTACTATGGGATGTTGTGATTGATTTAAACGGTGCGTTTTATGGTTTTATTTTATCAAAATTATTGCTTTCAATACGCCGTGAGATTTGATGAGAAAATAATTTAAATAAAGATATTGAAAGCTTAATGGAAGCTTTTGTTCCGCCGTTTCTCAAGTTATTTATGATGCCCCAGATCCACGAATTACAGCAGGTATAGTTTTAAGCAAAATTTCAAAATCTGTATAAAGTGACCAGTTATCAATATACTCAAGGTCTAACTCCATCCATTTTTCAAAAGGGATATTGCTTCTACCGCTTATTTGCCAGATACATGTAAGCCCTGGTTTCATACTTAATCTTCGTCTGTTTTTCCACTCATATTGTACAACTTCACTCATAATAGGCGGTCTAGGTCCAACCAGGCTCATTTCGCCTCTTAATACATTGATAAATTGTGGTAGCTCGTCTAGGCTTGTTCTTCTTAGGAATCTACCAATCCGGGTTAGTCTGGGATCATTCCTAATTTTAAAGACAGGGCCTGATACTTCATTATCTTTTTCAATTGTTTTTTTCAGTTCTTCGGCATTTACAACCATTGTTCCCCCGATGGCCACTTGAAAATCCCCCACCTGTGGCCGGGTCAAAATCCCCCACCCTCAGACAGCAGAACGGTTGTAAGTTAATCCAGTTTCTTTTTTAATGCAAGTCTTTTAGAAGCTTCTTTGAGC